>ERZ791865.1743-NODE-1743-length-18830-cov-3.560746_pt1 | contig 18830 bp, 16 predicted proteins | sample MGYA00509942_ERZ791865 | MGnify/ENA primary metagenome ERZ791865 (study PRJEB30046, sample SAMN00792098) | human gut metagenome | study: EMG produced TPA metagenomics assembly of the A metagenome-wide association study of gut microbiota in type 2...
AGCTATCTGAATACACAGCTCCGGGACAATTACCCGTCCCTGGAGGAACTTTGCAAGTCCATGTGCCTGGACGAGACGGAGATCAGAGCAAAGCTGGAAACAGTAGGCTTTGTCTATCAGCCGGAACGCAATCAGTTTGTATAAAATTGCATAAAGTTTTCAGAAACCAAAAAAGCGGAATGCCGACCAGTTACAGTCGGCATTCCGCTTTTCTTTGCAAATATTCAGCAGTCCGAGTGTTCGCTGAGGTAAGCTTTTACCGTTTTCAGCAGCTTTTCATGGCACTGCTCCACAGTACAGCCCGTGAAATCCACCATCAGATCTGCGTATTTTTCATACAAGGGGCAGCGCTCTTCATAGAGGTCTTCCAGGGTGTTGCAGCCGCTGTGGCAGACAACGCCACGTGTGACAAGATTCCCCACACGCTGTGCCAGAACGTCCAGCTGGTGGTGCAGATAGACAACGATGCCGGTGGACTTTAAGTACTGCATGGCGCCGTCACTGTAGACAGCGCTGCCGCCGGTGGAGATCACTGCACGGTTGGTGTGGATGGATTGCAGGATCTTTCCCTCCAGTGTGATGAAACCCTCTGTGCCGTGCTTGTCGATCAGTTCCATCAGCGGCTGTCCGTAGGTCTCGATGATGACATCGTCTGTGTCGATAAAGTGGTAGGACAGTCCCTCTGCCAGCGTTTTTCCCAGCGTAGTTTTTCCGGATCCCGGCATTCCGATCAGTGTGATATTGTGCATTTGTTTGGCGCTCCTTTTCTTGTACTTGTAGTTCCCGGCATTTTTGAGAAGTCCAGGTTCTGAAAATCAATCCAAGAGTCTGTACCGCAGCGTTTCCGGACAGGCTCACAGCAGTCATTTTGAAGTGTCCCTACTATTTTAACATATTTCTTACAAAAAAGCAAGTCATACAGCATCATCTCACAAAAAAAGTCGTTGGAAAAACAACATAATACAGCAGAAGTTCGGATAGCTGAAAATGTGTACAAAACAATTTACATCTCAACAATAAAAACAGTGGAAATCGTTATAATTATAATGGTATACTAAAAACGTATGTAGGAGCGTCAGTAAGCCCTGAAAAGTTTGTGATAGGAGCTGAAACAAGGTGAAAAATCAACAGTATCAATATTTGTGCCTGGTGGAGGAACTGCGAAAGCGGCTGCAGGACGGCGAGTTGCAGTCGGGCAGTGCAATTCCGTCAGAGGCAGAACTGGCGAAAGCGCTTTCGCTGAGCAAAAGGGAAGTGCGTCCGCTGCTGAAAAATCTGGAGATTGCAGGGATTTTGTCCGGCAGCCGGGATGGTACATATACGCTGGCGAAAGAAATGTCGGACAGTATGCGTGAACTGATGCACGTGATGTTTCTGGTGCAGAACATCTCGCCGTTTGAGGTGTGTCAGATGCGCCGTTCTATGGAACTTTCTGCCTTTCCGATGGCATATGCACGCCGGGATCATCTGGATCTGGACGAACTGAAAAATCTGCTGGATGAATTCCGCAATGGAAACGGTCTGGACAGCATCCGGGCAGATGAGGAGATGCACCGCTGGCTGATAAGAGCATCCGGAAACCGGCTGATGGAGTGCGTGACGCAGGGGATCTGGGGCATCTGTTCGGCGCAGATCAACTTGATCTTGTCGGACGGTACGGAGGAACTGCGAAAGGTGCAGGCGAGCATCCATGAGCGGTTCTATAAGAGCTTTCTCATCGGTGATCTGAGGATGGGCTTGGATGCTGTCCGGGAACACTATGACACCATTGAACAGGCACTGGGTGAGCAGTCGCTGTACGACCTGGGAACGCACATCGCCTGACAGGCTGAAACGGAAAGGAGAATGTGATGAATCTCTTTTTAACGCTGGCATTTTTATTTTGCATTGGCAGCGTGCTGGGATGGGGCTTGGAGGTCATATTCCGCCGCTTTTTCTCGGCGCACCACTGGGTGAATCCGGGCTTTCTGGTCGGTCCCTACCTGCCGCTGTACGGCTCCAGTCTTTGCGTGCTGTATCTGCTGGCGATGCTGGAACCGCTCATGCCGGGCGACAGTCCCTGGCTGAAAAAGATACTGCTTTTTGTGGTAATGGCGCTGGCAATCACGGCACTGGAATATGTGGCAGGGATGATCTTTATTCACGGCATGAAAATCAAGCTGTGGGATTATTCCGACCGCTGGGGAAATGTCAAGGGCATTATTTGTCCGCTGTTTACGTTTTTCTGGCTGGTGCTGAGTGCTGTATACTATTTCCTCATCCATCCGCATATTTTGTCGGCGCTGCACTGGCTGGCAGAAAATCTGGCATTTTCGTTCTGCATCGGATTCTTCTACGGTATCTTCTTAATTGACGTAGGATATTCTACCCATTTGATGGTAAAGATTCGTGCGTTTGCAGCGGAGACCAATATCGTGGTACGTGTAGAGGAACTGCGTGAGGACATTCACCAGGCGCTGCAAAAGAAAAATGTGCGCCGGTTCTTTTTCCCTATGCACGGCGGCGTGCCGGTGCGGGAAATGCTGGATCAGTACGTAAAGCAGCACTTCTCACGGGAAAAATCCCAGGGAAAGTGGATTCGGCTGCCATCCAAAAAAGCCAAAGAGAAAAAATCCAAATAAGCTAAAACAGCCCGATACTCTCAAAGTGAGAAAGCATCGGGCTGTTTTTTTACATTTGCTGGATTTATTCTTCCGGAGGTGCCTGCTTTCGGCTGCGTCTGCGGTTTTCGGATTCTACCGGCAGCACGTCCTCGAACATGGCGTAGAACTTCATGGGGATAAAACGATCCATGTGGCACTTGCCGAAGAACCATTTCCGGTACTGGCACTGTTTGATGATATCCTCGAAAAAGGTGTGGATCTCCAGACGCTGCTGGACATCTACCCCCAGGCAGTCCTTCAGAGATGCCGGCGGTTCGTGGGTGATGATGTAGTCCACCTGGGCGTTGTGCTCATTCAGATTGTGGATGGCACGGCGGATCTCAGCGTGTGTGGGCTGTTCCCGCTGCCACCAGTTGCGACCCTGCCGGAATTCAAAGTCCTGGCTGTGGCCGCCGCCGAATGCGAAAAAGGTGCGGTCGTCAATGGTGAAGATCTCGCCACGCATCATGTGAAAAATATTCGGTGCGATCAGATGCGCCCTGCCGCCACGCCATCTGACTGTGCGGAAACTTTGTTCCAGGATGTCGAAATTTTCGTGGCAGCCGTCTACGAAAGCGATGGTGAACGGCATTTCACGCAGTTTTTTCAGATTTTGTTTTTCCTGGCGGGAACCGTCCCAGATAAAACCGAAGTCACCGCAGACAATGAGAACATCGCCGGCTTTCAGCTTTTTGAAAATGGGATTTTTGAATCGTGACAGATCTCCGTGCATATCTCCTGTAATGTATACCAAAAGGAAAACCTCCTTGTGCCCTGCCTTTTGCTGCTGCTTTTTCGAATGTCAATGGCAGGCGGTTATGATTTATTTGCATGGCGGCACTGAAAAATGATTGCGGTGTGTCCGATGGGGCAATTTTTATGGAGTGCTGCCTTTGTTTTTTTGCATTTTTTCGCTGCTTATATTATTTTATCATATTTTCCGTGAAAGGTAAATAAATTTTCGAAAAAAGTCTTTTCGAATCGGATTTTTTTTGCTATAATAAGAAAGTGGAGTTTGAAAACTTTCACGAATAAAGAATTTTCGGGAGGATTGCATCCTATGCACTTGTTCCATTTGATAAAACGTATGAGCGCCGCCGCAGTGACCTGTATTGTAAGCACCGTGATTTTGTGCGGCAATTTCCTTTCGGCACAGGCATATACCTTTACGCCGGACAAAACCTTGCACAGCCAGGCGGCGATTCTGTACAACCGGGATACCGAGCAGGTACTATACGAGAAAAATCCGGATCAGCCCCAGATGCCGGGACACCTGGCGCAGATCATGACGGCGATCGTGGTCATGCAGAGCTGTTCCGACCTGGATGGCACGACCATTACGGCAGATGATGCGCTGTATAAGACACTGTACAATTACGACGAACCGGATGACCTGCGCTATGCGGACATTGACGACGGAGACACGCTGACTGTACGGGAATACCTCTATGCCATGATGCTAACCTCTTCCTGCGAGGCATCGCTGATTCTGGCGAACCAGTTCGGGGACGGCAGCATTGACGCATTTGTGACGAAAATGAACGATACTGCTGCGGAAATCGGCTGCACAGCAACTACCTTTACGAATCCTACCGGATTGTGTGACAACCGGCAGCAGACGACAGCACGGGATATGCTGACCATCACCAACTATGCCCTTTCTCTGGATGGGTTCGAAGAGATCGCAACGGCGACTTCATTTACGCCGAAAACGGCGAATCCGATGAATCATCCGGATGCGTCTGCCTGGAACTGGACGCAGGCAAATTCCATGGCGCTGGAGGACAGCTCCTACTACTATGAAGGGGCAAAGGGCATCAAAACAGGTAATCTGAGCAAATCCGGAAGAAGCATCATTACGGAGGCAACGCAGGATGAAAATACATATCTTGTAATTGCAATGAATGCGCCGTTTGAGGATTCGGACGGCAAGCTGCAATATTATCACATTGAGGATGCCACAACACTGCTGAACTGGGCGTTCCAGTCGTTTGCCTATACCACACTGCTGGAGGATGACGAGGAAACGGCAGAGGTGGAAGTGATGAACTCGGACGGCAATTCCTACGTGCTGGTGCATCCGAAGGAGGACTGCATCCTGCTCTGGTGCAAGGATGTGGACGTTTCTGCGGTGCAGAAGGTGATACACCTGGATCAAAACGTCATGGCACCTGTGAAAAAAGGCGACAAGCTGGGAACGATGGAACTGAAATTTTCCGGGGAAGTGATCGCAGAAGTGCCGCTGGTGGCGGTTGCTGATGTAGACCGGTCGTTCACCAAGTTCAACGCCTATGCGCTGGAGAATTTCCCGAACTCGCCGTGGTTTACGGTGGGAATCGTCGCCGGTGCTGTTCTGTCAGCACTGTACATTGCGCTGTGTATCTATGCCTCTTATCGGGCAAAGAAAAATGTCACACCGGAAGACCCGATCCATCTGGTGCCTCACGCAACGGAATTTCATGACCGTCCGCAGCGGAACTGGAAACGCTCTGACACAGTATTCTACCATGGTCCGGAGTCCAGAACGGAACACGATCCGGATGCACAGAAAAATGCAGAAGAAAAGGAAAAAGAGCTGACAGGCGCAAACCGATGATAAAGGGGATGCTGTTATGAAGATCGCCATTGCGCAGACAGAGATCTGCTTTGAAGAACCGGAAAAGAATTTGCGGACTGCTGAAAGCTGGATCGAACAGGCAGCACAGGAAGGTGCAGATGCAATATTTTTTCCGGAGATGAGCTTTACCGGATTTTCCATGCACGTGGAAAAAGTGGCAGCGTATGCGAACCCGATTCGGCAGACAATGTGCCGGCTGGCAGCGCAGGAACACATTGCTGTGGGATACGGCTGGACTTCCTGCAAGCCCGGCGGTAAAGGGGAAAATCACTACACGATTCTCGGAAAATCCGGGGAAGTGCTGTCGGATTATGTGAAGATACATCCCTTTTCCTACGGCGGAGAAGAGCAGTTTTACGACAGCGGCACGGAAATTGTTCACACAGTGCTGGAAGATTTTCCGGTCAGCACGCTGATCTGCTATGACCTGCGTTTTCCGGAACTGTTCCGGGCGGCAGCACAGACCAGCCGGCTGATCGTTGTCCCGGCGAACTGGCTGCACCAGCGCACGGAACACTGGCGGCTGCTGCTCCGGGCGAGAGCCATCGAAAACCAGGTGTATGTGCTGGGTGTCAACTGCGTCGGAAAGCAGCAGTCCTACACCTTTGACGGGCAGAGCTGTCTGGCAGACCCGGAGGGAAATATGTGCTGTGTCTGCGGTGATGCACCGGAACTGGCATTTGTGACTGTGGAGAACGACACGGAACAATTCCGGCGTGCGTTTCCCACCTGCCGGGATGTGAAACTGCCGTTTTATACGGAATTGTATCAGAATCTTGTGAGGGAAGAGGAGCATCAATGATTGAGGTTTTTCAGCCGCCCCGGATCACACGGGAAGAGACTGCCTATAAAATGCTGTTTCATGTTTTTGCGGCTTTTGCAGCATTGGCGGTTTCCATGGCTGGGTTGTTTTATTCCATGGCTGGAGATTCCCGAAAGAACCGGGATGCGCTGCATAAAGTCACGTCTCCGGAGACGGAATTGTGGGCGATTATTGTTTTCGCTGTGTTTGTCTTGGCAGCTGTCTATTTATCGGTTGCAGGGGTTGTGCTGTCCCGGCGAGTGAGAGGACAGTTTGTGCGGTGGGTGAAAAAAGGCGGCAAACTGTATTTTGTGTCTGCGAGTGCCTCAAATGTCAGAGCAAGCGGTTCTTCCAGACGGATTTCCAGTTCGCTGAAATTGCAGGACGCATCGCTGAACGTTTTGAATGATTCCGGGGCTTTGGAGGATATATTAAACGGAAAAACTGCATATGCCTTTATCCAGGCAATACCGGTGACAAGTGTCACTTGGGTTCGGCAGAGGAAACGTGGCACAAAGGTGTATTTCCAAAACAAAAAGGTATTTCTATCTAAGAAAATGTACGGGTATCACGTACTTCTGCATCTGCTGGAAGAAATAAGCACACATTGAAAAAAGGCAGCCGTGAAAACGCTGAAATGCGTTCATGGCTGCCTTTTGCTGTATTCTGTAAGTCAAAGTTTTAGTGTTCCGGATAAGTGACTTCCATTGCCTTCTGGAAAAAGGCGTGCATCTCCGGGAATTTGTCCCGGATGCGCATGGGCTTGATCTTGGTGTCGGTAAAGCAGTGGGAAGAGGTGGCAACTGCACAAAGCTGCCCGGTTTCCACGCAGAGGATATCATACCGCAGTTCCAGCTTGAAACCGTTGTATTTGGTGATGTAGGAGTAAACTGCCAGATGCTCACCGAAGTGCAGGGAGTGCTTGTATTCACAGGTGACGCCCAGCACCGGCAGCATAATGCCTTCTTCTTCCATCTGGTTATAGCCGACGCCGATCTTGTCCATGAAATCAACTCTTGCCTCTTCTGCCATGTGGATGTAGTTGGAGTGGTTCACGATGTCCATGCGGTCTGTCTCATGGTAAAATACCATGCGGGTATACGGTGTGATTTCCATAATACGGACTCCTTTTCTCGGATGTGTTTCCGGAAACTGCCTTTTTGTTTCCGTGGACACAGAAAGTCTTTCTTTTTAGTATAGCACAACTTCTTCGGTTTTACTGGTTCTTTTTGTGTCCAGTGTGTTAAAGAAACGCTGGATAAGGCATATCTGAGGCACAAGCTTTACGCAGTGTTCTTCGAAATGCAGAGAACAGAACGGAAAAACGATTTTTTTCTTCCCGGTATTGCAATTTGTCACTTTTTCGGGTATAATATAAAGTAAGACACTATGTCAGCAGGAGGAAAGAGCATGAAGAAGTGGCTGATTCACCAGCCGCCGGAAGAGGCGGCAAAACAGATCCGGAGCGGCAGCGATCTGTCCATGCTGTGCGCACAGGTTCTGGCATCCCGTGGAATGCACAATGTGCAGGAGGCGGCGGCGTTTTTACAGTGTGACGGTCTGGCAGATCCGTTTCTCACCGCAGATATGGAAACGGCGGCGGATTACATCAACCAGGCACTGGACAACGGCAGCCGCATCTGCATTTACGGAGACTACGACTGTGATGGTGTAACAGCCACGGTGATCCTGTACTCTTATCTGCTGGAACTGGGCGCAGATGTGACCTATCGCATTCCGGAACGGGATGAGGGATACGGGCTGAATACCAATGCAGTCCGGGAAATGCACGAGGACGGCGTGGAACTGATCGTTACGGTGGACAACGGCATCACAGCACTGGAAGAGGCGGAACTGATTGCAGAGCTGGGCATGACGCTGGTCATCACAGACCACCACCAGCCGCTGGAAATGCTGCCGAGAGCGGCGGCAATCGTGGACGCACACCGGGCAGACGACACTTCGCCGTTTCACGACCTCTGCGGCGCAGGCGTGGCGCTGAAACTGGTGGCAGCGCTGGACGGCGGCGATACGGCAATGGCGCTGGAACAGTTCGGGGAACTGGCGGCAATCGCAACTGTGGCAGATGTGGTAACGCTTTCCGGCGAAAACCGCTATCTGGTGCAGCTGGGACTGCGGCTTTTGGCGAACACAGAGCGCCCCGGACTGCTGGCACTCCTGGACAAAAGCGGACTGACGGGAAAGGCGTTTACTTCTACTTCCATTGCATTCGGCATTGCACCGAGAATCAACGCCGCCGGACGGTTCGGCTCTCCGAAAACGGCGGTGGAACTGCTGTTATGTGAAGATCCGGATGAGGCGGCAGAACTGGCGGAAGAGCTGGAACGGCGCAACCAGGCGAGAAAAGCGGAGGAATCCAGAATCCTGGAAGAGATCGCTTTGCAGGCGGCAGAACAGCCGCAGCTGCTGAAAGAACGTGTACTGGTATTTGCCGGAGAAAACTGGCATCACGGCGTTATCGGCATTGCGGCGTCCCGTCTGGAAGAACAGTTCGGCAAGCCGACCATTCTGATTACCATAGAAGGCGATCAGGCGAGAGGGTCAATGCGGTCGTTCGGCGAATTCTCTGCATTTCGCTGTCTCCATGCCTGCAGTGATCTGCTGTCCCGGTACGGCGGTCACCCCGGCGCAGGCGGCTTTTCTCTGCCGGCAGACCACGTAGAACTGTTTCGACAGGCAGTGCAGCACTATGCGAAAGAGGCACATCCCACCATGCCGGTGCTGACCTTAGAGGCAGACCGGCTGCTGATGCCCCAGGAGATCACCATGGAGAATATTACCAGCCTGTCGGTGCTTGCGCCTTTCGGTGAGGGAAATCCTACGCCGGTGTTTGCGCTTTGTCATGCGGTGATGCAGGGCATCCAGCCGCTGTCCGGCGGAGCGCATTCCAAGCTTAAAATTACTTACGGTGGCATGGCAATGGATCTGCTGCTGTTTCGGACGAAACCGGAGGATGTGACGCTGAAAAACGGCGATATCTGCGATTTTCTGGTCAACATAGAGGTGGGCAGTTTTCAGGGCAGACCGCAGCTTTCTGTGATCGTCAAGGACTATCGGAAAAGCGGTCTGAAACAGGCGAAATATTTTGCCGCACAGAGTACATATGAACAATTTTGCCGTGGCGAGACATTGCAGCAGAACTTTTATCCGGCAATTACACCGGCAAGAGATGTGCTGGTGCAGATCTATCAGCGGATCCCTCAGACGGATATTGCGCTGGATGGGCTGTTCGGGAGCGTGCAGGATCTGCCGCAGATGAACTACTGCAAGCTTCGGCTGGCGTTGGATATTTTTTCGGAATTGGGATTGGTGCAGCAGGATCTCTGGACACAGCGGGTACACCGGAATCCGGTAAAGGAAAAGGTGAATCTCCAAAGTTCCGTCCTGCTGCAGGGATTACAGAAAAAAGGAGCGGATGTTGTATGACACAGGAAAACACAAGCGGAGATGTGCGTTCGGCTGCACAGGATAAACCGCAGATTCCTCAGAATGAGGTCACGATCTCGGATCTGGCGAAGAAGATTCTTGCGACGGATAAACAGTACGATCTGAGCAAGATCCTGTCTGCGTATCAGCTGGCAGAAAAGGCACACGCCGGGCAGAAACGCTCTTCCGGAGAACCGTATATTATCCATCCGCTGGCGGTGGCAGATATTCTGCTGGATCTGGGAATGGATACGGATACGATCTGCGTGGGTCTGCTCCACGATGTGGTAGAGGATACGGAATATACGCTGGATGATATCCGGAAGAAGTTCGGACAGGATGTGGCGATGCTGGTGGACGGCGTCACCAAGCTGAACCGCATTCCGATTTTTGACAAGGAACAGCAGCAGGCGGAGAATGTCCGGAAGATTCTGCTTGCCATGTCCCATGACATCCGTGTCATGATTATCAAGCTGGCAGACCGCATTCACAATATGCGTACACTGAAATTCCTGCCGCCGGAAAAACAGCGCCGCATTGCGCTGGAAACTATGAATGTCTATGCGCCGATCGCACACCGTCTGGGAATCCGTACTGTAAAGGACGAGCTGGAAGACCTGGCGTTCTATTACCTGGACTCCTATGCGTATTCGGAAATCGAACATATTATGGAGATCAAAAAGGATGAACGGGAAAAGTTCATCGAATCCATTAAGGAACGTATCCGGAAACGCCTGGCACAGGAACACTTTGCGAAAGAACCGATCATCGAGGGACGTGTCAAGAGCATCTACGGCATTTACAAGAAGGTCTATGTCAACCACAAGGGCATGGATGAGATCTATGACAAGTATGCTGTCCGTGTCATTGTCTCTACGGTTGCAGAGTGCTATATGGTGCTGGGCATCGTTCATGATATGTTCCGGCCTTTGCCGAACCGGTTCAAGGACTATATCTCTACGCCGAAGTCCAATATGTATCAGTCCCTGCACACCACAGTTCTGGGACGGGAGAGCATTCCTTTTGAGATTCAGATTCGCACCTGGGATATGCACGTCTCTGCGGAATACGGCATCGCTGCCCACTGGAAGTACAAAGAGGGTATCCAGGGCAAGGATAAGATGGAAGAGCGTCTGGCATGGGTGCGCAAGGTAATTGAAGCACAGCAGACCTCGGACGACGTAGAAGAAATTGTCCGTGCCATCAAGAACGACCTGTCTCCGGAGGATATTGTGGTAATGACGCCCCGTGGCGATTCTATCTCTCTGCCGGTTGGCTCAACGGTGATCGACTTTGCATACCGCATCCACACGGAAATCGGACACAAGACCATCGGCGGCAAGGTGGACGGCAAGATGGTTCCGCTGGATTATCCGCTCCAGACGGGACAGATCTGCGAAGTCCTGACCAGCAAAGACCCCAACAAGGGACCCAATCGTGCATGGCTGGGTATTGTCAAGACCAACGAGGCAAAGTCCAAGATTCGTTCCTGGTTCAAGAAAGAGTGCCGAGAAGAGAACATTGCTACCGGCAAGGCGAATCTGGAGCAGGAGTTCAAGCGCTGTCACATCAATCTGCCGGAAACGGAATGGGGCGCATTCCTGGCAGATGATCTGAAACGGCACAACTGCGACACGCTGGAGGACTTCTACGCCTCGATCGGATACGGCGGCGTTATGCTGTCCAAGATCATGCCGAGACTGAAAGAACTGTATGTGAAATCGCACGGCGCAGAGGAAGAAGAGACAAATCCGGTTGCACCGGTGATGCAGACGGAGACACCATCCGGTAAGGACTGTATTGTCCTGGATCGGATCGACGACTGCGTATTCAAGTTTGCGCAGTGCTGCAATCCGCTGCCGGGCGATGATATCGTGGGCTTTATCACACGGGGACACGGCATTTCCGTGCATACGAAAAACTGCGTCAACTACCAGGCGGCGCTGAAACGGAACAACCCGGAGGAAATGGCACGCTGGCTGCCGGTGCAGTGGACGAACAACACTTCTGCGCTGATTCCTACCGGCATCGAAGTGATTGCGTCAGACCGTGTGGGGCTGGTGTTTGATATTACGAAGATTCTCTCGGAATCGCATATTCTGATCGTGCATTCGTCATCCCGGAATCTGCGCAACGGCAATGCGATTTTTGAGGCGAGCGTCCAGGTTGCCGGAACAGATCAGCTCCAGGCAATCATGGATAAGCTGCGGAAGATCCGGGGCGTGATCTCTGTGGAACGTGCAAAAAAGTGAGGTGGCTGCAATGAAAATTACAACGCTGATGCTGGGAGAACTGGCATCGAACTGTTATATCCAGGAAGTGGGCAACAAGAAGTGTGTCATCGTGGACATCGGCGGTGATGCGCCTATCGTGTTCCGCCGTCTGGAAATGATGCAGCTGGAACCCCTGGCAATTCTGCTGACGCACGGGCATTACGATCACATTGCCGGTGTGGAGCAGGTACGGGAAAAGTATCAGATTCCGGTCTATGTGCATTCTCTTGATGCAAATATGCTGACTGACAGCCGTGCCAATCTGGGCGACTGGCTGTCTACCCAGCCGTTTCAGCCTGTTCAGGAATGGAAAACGGTGGAGGACGGTGACACGCTCCAATTCGGGGACAATACGTTCACGGTGATTCATACACCGGGGCATACACCGGGCAGCGTTTGCCTGCAAAGCGGCGATGTGCTGTACACCGGAGACACACTGTTCCGGATGTCCCGTGGCAGAACGGATTTTCCAGGCGGCAGCGATGCACAGATGCTGGAATCTTTCCGGAAACTGAAAGCGCTGGACGGCGATTTTCGGGTATTGCCGGGGCATAATGAAGAATCGACACTTTCTTTTGAAAAGGAACACAATCCAACGATGCGAGGACTATAATTCATGCCAAATGTTGAAACCAATCTGACAAAGCCGTTTCCCGTTGTCTTTTCGGGACACACGCTGAAATATGAAATCGAATGTATCTGCAAGATTTTCCTGCCGATTCGAAAGTTTACGTTTCTCTATGATACGGCGCAGCTGCCGGAGGATGCAGAAGAGGGTGCTGTTCTCACGCTGGAACAGCAGGGCAGTCAGAGCCGCTTTTTTGTCCGGGTGCAGTACCTGGGAAAGACGCTGGAGCAGGAGCAGTTTTTCCCGGCCTGTTCGCCGGAAACAGACAAGCAGCTGTGCGAATACCGGTTCAGTGCCATGCTGTTCCGGCTGCTGGAACAGATCACAGATCTGCATCCGGCGTGGGGCTTGCTGACGGGGATTCGTCCGGTAAAAAAGGTGCAGCCTTATCTGGGCAAAGGGTATACCAAGGCAGAGGTCTGTGAGAAACTCCATGAGAAGTTCTGGATTTCCCCGGAAAAGCTGTCTTTGGTCTACGATACGGCGATCGTACAGCAGCCGCTTTTGGAGAAAACGCCAAAGCGTGGCATCAGTTTGTATTTGTCGATTCCGTTTTGTCCCACACGCTGCAGCTATTGTTCCTTTGTATCCCATTCCATAGAACAGGCGCACAAGCTGATTCCGGGATATCTGGAAAAGCTGTGCGAAGAGCTGGTGATCTGGGGGCAGCTGGTACGGGAACAGGAACTTCTGGTGGATACGGTCTATTTCGGCGGCGGTACGCCAACTTCGCTGACGGCGGAACAGCTGGAACAGGTACTGACGGCTGTGCAGGACAATTTTGACCTTTCGCATCTGCGGGAATACTGCGTTGAGGCTGGCAGACCGGATACCATTACCCCGGAAAAGCTGAAAACACTGAAACGGTTCGGGGTTGATCGTATTTCTGTCAATCCGCAGACTATGCAGGACAGCGTACTGGAAACTATTGGAAGAAAGCATACTACGGCGCAGACGGTGGAGGCATTCCGGATGGCTCGTGCGGCAGGATTCGACAATATCAATATGGACCTCATTGCCGGACTGCCAGGGGATACACCGGAGGGCTTTCATGATACCCTGGAGAAGATCCTGGCGTTAGACCCGGACAGCATTACTGTTCATGCGCTGACGCTGAAACGGGCGGCAAATCTTTTTGCTGAGGGAGAGAGTCAGGTACATAACCCGGTGGAACAGATGGTGCAGGAGAGTATGCGCCGTCTGCCGGAACACGGCTATGCGCCCTATTATATGTACCGGCAGAAGAACACCATTGACAACCAGGAAAACGTGGGATATGCCCGTGCAGGAAAGGAATCGCTGTACAACATCCTTATTATGGATGAGAGTCAGTCCATTTTTGGCGCTGGATGCGGTGCGTCCACAAAGCTGGTAGAACCCTGCGGCAGAATCACACGAATCCATAACTATAAGTTTCCCTATGAGTATATCCGTCAGTTTGACCAGCTGATGCAGAAGAAAGAGCAGGTACGGGAGATCTGCGAGCGGATTCGGGAACAGGAAACGGAGTAAAAAGGAGTACAGATATGCCATTTATTCATGTTCAGACAAATACAGCAATCACAGACGAACAGGCAAAAAATATTAAGACACATCTTGGACTTGCAATTACAGCAGTTCCCGGAAAAACGGAGAACTGGCTGATGGTGGAGACAGAGGGCGACAAGCAGCTTTTCTTTCAGGGAACAGATGCGCCGGCAGCAATGGTAGAGGTTCAGCTGTACGGAAAAGCATCGTCCAATGCGCTGAATACGCTGACCAGCAACATTACCGGAATTCTGCTGGATACACTAAAAATTCCAACAGACAGAATTTATGTAAGCTATATGTGTACAGAGAATTGGGGCTGGAACAGCTCGAATTTCTGATGGGAAACAAGAATGCTGTGCCGGTGCGAGATGTACTATAGCCGCCGGTGCGCTGCAAATCAATCAAAAACCTGTTCTGTGCAAGGGTATGTGAAAATGCAGAACAGGTTTTTCAATACGAGGCGATGGAAATTTGAAAAAGAACGACATTTTTGAAACAGAAATCATGGATATGACCACGGAAGGCAGCGGTGTCTGTCGGGTGGACAATATGGCAGTGTTTGTGCCGCACACCGCAGTGGGTGACCGGATTCGGGTGCGCATCGTAAAAGTACTGAAGAGCTATGCCTTTGGGATCGTGGAAGAACTGCTGGAGCCTTCGGCAGACCGCATTGTGCCTGCCTGCGGTTTATCCCAGTGCGGCGGCTGTCTGTTTCAGCATATCACGTATGATGCAGAACTGCGTGTGAAAGAAAAGGCGGTGCAGGATGCTTTTATTAGACTGGGAAAGCTTTCTCCGGAATTTTTGCCGATTCTGGGCGCTGAGTCCCGTACCAGATACCGCAACAAGGCGCAGTATCCGTTCGCTTTGGACAAAACAGGACAGCCGATTCTGGGCTTTTTTGCCCGGAGAAGTCATCGGGTGATTTCGGTGAAGGACTGTTTGCTGCAGCCGGAATTGTTTGGGAAAATTGCCGGTACAGTGCTGGAGTTTGTGCGGCGCAATTCGATTTCAGTATACAATGAATCCAGCGGAAAAGGGGATATGCGGCACTTGTATCTGCGGTGCGGACAGCATTCCGGAGAGGTGATGGTTTGCTTTATCGTGCGCAAGCCAATTCGGAAAAAGCTGATGCCGTTAGTTGAGATTTTGACCGAGCAGTATCCGCAGATCAAGAGTATCAGCATGAACTGCAACCCGAAGAAAACCAATGTGATTCTGGGAGATTCCACGGAAACGCTGTGGGGAAAAGATACCATTACGGACACCATGTGCGGCAATGCTGTTGATCTTTCGCCGGAGTCGTTTTACCAGGTGAATACCATACAGGCAGAGCGGCTTTATGGTGCGGCAAAAGAATTTGCACAGCTGACGGGGAAAGAACGGCTGTTGGATTTGTACTGCGGCGCCGGAACGATCGGGCTGTCTATGGCAGATGCGGTGTTGGAATTGGTTGGCGTGGAAATTGTTCCAGAGGCTGTGGAGAATGCAAAGGAAAATGCTGCGAGAGCTGGCGTGAAAAATGCGGCGTTTTTCTGCGGCGATGCAGGCAGCATTGCCGGAAAGCTGGCGGAACAGGGGACTGCGCCGGATGTGATCGTCGTCGATCCGCCCAGAAAGGGATGCGATGAGGCAGCGCTCTGGGCGATGGTGCAGATGCAGCCGGAGCGAATCGTGATGATTTCCTGCAACGCCACAACGGCAGCCAGAGACTGTGCAATGCTGAGCCGGATGGGGTATGCGGCAGAACGGGTGCAGCCGGTGGATTTGTTTCCGGGGACGGGGCACGTTGAGTGCGTGGTTCTGCTGTCACGGCAGAAAGCCTAAAACGGCGTATTTAAGCGGATAATTGGCACTTGACCTTTTCGAATATATTTCCCTGCACACTCATTTTGCTGTATGCGGAAACAGGTGAAAAAGCCAAAAGACATACACGGCACATCTGACAACCAATCTGCACACTTTGATTTTTGACAGCCAAATCAAGCACTCGATTTAGGGTGCGTGAAACTGCTTTTTCCGATTTTTCAGTGTGTGGATTGAATGTCATAGTGAAAAACAGCGTAAAATCGCTGGAAATTGACTAATCAAAAATTGCGATTCGGGTGATTGCAAAATAACGTTGAGTGTGTGGAAAGGTTGTCAATCAATACTAAATAGGTCACCTCTCCAACTTTCGGATTCTTTATGCGGGGTGATGAAAATCATATATTATAGAAAGGTGTGAATATTATGCTTATTCCAATCATTTTGATCGTTCTTGGTGTTGCCCTTATTCTGTTAGGCTGGTACACACTTATAGCTGCAGTTATTGGTATCGTTTTAATAGTTATTGGTGTTGGTATGATTATTAAAAGGAAGAAGAACTGAAAGGTCGGTGATTATCGATGTTGCTTGTATATGAAAAGGCGGGTGAAACAGCCGCGTTCTATTTTGATCAACTGGTTCAAGATGATCCGAATTTAGATATACCCGTGATCAAATTTGATGAGAAGCACTGGAACGATAATCGTTTTACAAACGAGGGTGAAATCTCCGACTTTACCCTTTTTATTGGGAACATAGAATCTACAAAGCCTATAAAGAAAGTTTCAACAATTAAATTCAAGCGATATGGCATAATATACAGCATTTCAGGAAAAAATGCTATCTTAACAGCAAATCCTAAATTTCTCTTAAAATCGAAAGAAGAATATGATAAGTTTATCAAGGCGTTGGATATCATAGTTCCCACTAATCGAACTGAAAACTGTACACGCGGGATACGAAAATTAACTAAGGTGTTTTTGAAAGGGTTAAGAACAATTGGGCTTGAAAGAAAATCCGTTATGGAACAACAGTTATTATATGGCGCAGCTATTTTTTTCAATAATGATCTAAGAAAATTTATAGGAGAAGAATAAAATGATTGAATCTCCTGAGTTTCGTAAGGGTTGGCAATATGCTAGTGAACTTCAAGGCACTCAATTAGCTACAAATGTTGGAAAACAATACATCGATAGTATTGTAACTGAAATCGACAAGTTATCGAACAGCATTAACTCTTATTCTGGATCAAAACAGTCCCCCGCTGTTCTTGGTGGTTTTATCGCTGAAGAGTGGCAAGCAGGCACTTTTAACATCAACGCTATTGCTGCTGAATCCGCTCATAAAGCCTTTGTAGAGAAAAGTACAGAACAAGCTTCAGTTGACGTTAGCACCTCATTTGGAACAGATTACAGCTTGAAATATTATTATTCTTCAGACGCAAGCGTAAGAGCGCAAGCTAAAAATGTGTTACAAAATTACCACGAATATTTAAGTAGTGCTAAATCAAGAGGCACTTCAACTCCAATGTCATTTGAAGAATATTTGTTGAAGTACGGGTATTCTGATGATCTTCCATCACTACTAACTTCGGTATATAATGGTCAAGGCAGAATTATCCCCGCCGATCAATTGGAAGAGGGCATCAAAAAGCTGCAGCGCATGATTGCTTCTGAAGCTGCACGTGATACAGAAAACCGAATACTAAATATGCATAACTACGAAGAAACGCTAAAGAATCTATCAGATAGAATTCGTAGTAGTGATGGCATAGAGTCTATACCTCTCTCAAAAAAAGAGGCTGAAACCATCGCTGCTTTATGCAAAGACGGAAAGTTTAAGCCGGAGGACTTCGGGATAACTTTGGATTCAACTGTTACTTCACAATATATTCTTAATCAGGCGCTTAAAGGTGGCATGACAGCAAGTGTACTTACTCTTGCTATTCAATTAGTCCCTTGTGTGGTAACACTGCTTCATGATTTAATCGCTAAAGGGAAAATAAATGTAGATGAAATCAAGCGCGATGGATTAAAATGCACTTCATCAAGCATAAAGAGCTTTATACTTGGTTTTTTATCATGTGGAATCTACACATCATGTAGAGCAGGAAAAGTAGCGTCTTCGCTTGTTTCAATAAATGCACCTGTTATCGGAACAATTGTATCCTTCACTATGGAGATCGTAAATGTGTGTTTTAGCACAGCATTAGGAAAAACGAGTACTGAAGAACTAAGATATACGCTTACTAAAGATTTAATTATCACTTGTTCCTCTCTTATCGGTGGTGGAATTGCTGTAGCAATTTTACCTATGATTAGTGGTATTGCTTTTGCACTTGGAAGTATGATTGGCAGTATTACCGCATCTATAATAACAAACATAGGAGAAAAGGTCATTATTTCTTTATGTGTCAATACAGGATATTCTTTATTTGGAATCGTAAAACAAGACTATGAACTGCCGGTTGATATTCTTAAGCAAATGGGTGTCAATATAAATGAAATTGAGCGAATGAAGATCAACTATTCCAATGTTAATAGAAGCAACATTCAACGAAATGCTCCTTCATACAACAAAGTGAACAGAGTGAAAATAGTGGTGCTTCGACGCGGTGTAATAGCCTTCCATAAAATTGGTTATGTACAATAAATGCCCTTCACCATCACATAAATGATGAAGGGCATATCCTTTCTATTCACTTTTCCACGCTGATTGTCACGCCGGACTTAAAACGGAATTCCAGAAAGAGCTCACAGACCTTTACGCTTTCCAGCAGCTTCTTCACCAGCGCCTCATCAAACTCTGTGATGGTGCGCGGCTGAGAATTGATAAAATGCAGCAGCTCCTGAATGCGTTCCCGGTGTGCTGCTCTGGCGGTATCATCCATGACGGTCTGTTCCTGCAGTTCCCGCAGGCGCAGGATTTCTTCTGCCAGATCATCGTAGTTCGTGCCGCTTTCCGTCCGGTCGATCAGCTCCTGCTGCAATTGCCGCATCCTTTCCGCAAGGGCTTCCGCTGACTGCGGATTGGCAAGGCTGATCGCTGTTTTCAGATTGCTTTTCAGCTTTTTCAGGTATTCGTC
>ERZ791865.1773-NODE-1773-length-18473-cov-41.656857_pt1 | contig 18473 bp, 15 predicted proteins | sample MGYA00509942_ERZ791865 | MGnify/ENA primary metagenome ERZ791865 (study PRJEB30046, sample SAMN00792098) | human gut metagenome | study: EMG produced TPA metagenomics assembly of the A metagenome-wide association study of gut microbiota in type 2...
GGAAAGTCGGGGCTTTGTCATAAAAAAAGAGGGTATGCATTTTGACACACCCTCATTTTTAATGTCTTCCGATTCTAGAGTTGAGGGCTGATATTTTATTAGAATTTATAGCTTAAAGAAATTGTTAGATTTCTATTTCTTAAAGTAGGAGTTTCATAAATGCTTGTATTATTTTTATCTGTATCGGAGGTATATTCGTCTATTAATCCCCAGTCATATCCTAAAGATACAGAATATCTTTTTTGTAGTTCTGCTCCTATTCTGAATCCTAATCCAAAGTCGAAGCGTTTTAGTCCATTACTGCCGAATACATTCTCAGTATAGTCTTCTTTTACGATATTCGGGTCACTGCCTCCATCTGCTGTAGCTGATATTTGTTCTATCTTGTGTTTGCCGAATAGGCCAATACTGAAGTATGGACCGGCTTCGGCGAATACTGAAACTTTTCTCGTGATGGAATGTCTATAGCCGAAATGAATAGGGATATCCAAATAATAAGGATTTGTTTTTATACTTCCCAAAATTCTATGATCTTGAGAACAGCCTTTTAAAGACAAAATTGTTCCTGCATTTATATATGTCTTTTCATTCATTGCGAAAATGGGAATCTCAAATCTTGCTCCGATATGAAATCCTGTACGAGAACCTAAACCTCCAAGATCAGAAACATTCAATCCCAATGTAGTTTCCCATCTAAACGGGTCACCGATACTTTGTGCTTTCATTTCCCACACCGTGGCAAATAAAGCTATGAATAAAAACAACCTTTTCATAACATGAAGAGTTTTAAGATTTTATATGAACAATTGCGTGGATGCTGTCGATACAAAGTTACAGCAAAAAAGTGAAATGCGGAAGAATATGGTAATGGATTTGATTTACAGGGGTTTCATTTACGCTGCCAATTATTCCGAGAGCCATTACAATCCATGCCGAAGCCAAATCAAGACAGCGCAGCGTTACTTTTTCGTAACCACGCCGGACAGGTGACGAAACGGGTATGAATAACGAAACAAGGCATTGTGATATAGTGAGTTACTGACAACTCACGCAACAAATCCGGTTACGGAAAAAGATTGCGCCGTTCTTCCGCGATTTGCGTACCAGAGAAAGACTCTTCACCAACTAATTTTGAACCCAAAAACATTGGAAAGATGAAGAGTACATTTTCAGTTATCTACTACCTCAAGCGTCAGGTAGTGAAGAAGGACGGGACGGTTCCCGTCATGGGACGCATCACGGTGGACGGCAGCCAGACGCAGTTCAGTTGCAAACTGACCGTAGATCCCAAGCTGTGGGACACCAAAGGCGGGCGTGTTACGGGCAGAAGCACGGCGGCACTCGAAACGAACCGTATGCTGGACAAGATGCGGGTGCGCATCAACAAGCACTATCAGGAAATCATGGAGCGTGACAACTTCGTCACGGCAGAAAAGGTGAAGAACGCCTTTCTCGGACTGGAACACCGCTACCACACGCTGATGCAGGTGTTCCGCCAGCACAACGAGGACTACGAGAAGCAGGTGGAGGCAGGCATGAAAGCCAAAGGCACGCTGCTGAAGTACCGCACCGTTTACAAGCACATGCAAGAGTTCCTCGACATCCGCTACCATGTGAAGGACATCGCCCTAAAAGAGCTTACCCCGGCTTTCATCTCCGACTTCGAGATGTTCCTGCGCACGGACAAGCACTGCTGCACCAACACCGTGTGGCTGTACGTATGCCCGCTTCGGACGATGGTGTTCATCGCCATCAACAACGAATGGCTCACACGCGATCCGTTCAGGGAGTATGAAATCAAGAAGGAGGAAACGACACGCAGTTTCCTGACCAAAGATGAAATCCGCCTGCTGATGGACGGCAAGTTGAAAAACGCAAAGCAGGAGTTGTATCGTGACCTCTATCTGTTCTGTGCCTTCACGGGCTTGTCGTTCGCCGATATGCGCAACCTGACGGAAGAGAATATCCGCACCTACTTCGACGAACACGAGTGGATAAACATCAACCGCCAGAAAACGGGCGTGGTGTCCAACATCCGCCTGCTCGACATCGCCAACCGCATAATCGGCAAATACCGGGGACTGTGCGGGGACGGCAGGATATTTCCCGTTCCGCATTATAACACGTGCCTTGCCGGTATCCGTGCCGTCGCCAAGCGTTGCGGCATCACCAAGCATATCACGTGGCATCAGAGCCGCCACACGGCAGCCACGACGATATTCCTCTCCAACGGTGTTCCCATCGAAACGGTCAGCTCCATGCTCGGACACAAGAGCATAAAGACGACGCAGATTTACGCAAAGATAACCAAAGAGAAGCTCAATCAGGACATGGAGAACCTTGCCGCAAGATTGAACGGCGTCGAGGAATTTGCAGGTTGCACCATCTAAAAAGAAAAGCCATGAAACGTGACACAATCATCATCGAGGACAAGGCAGTCAGCGTAACCGGTAACGACGTGTGGATGACCGCCACCGAAATAGCCGGATTGTTCCATACGACCGTCCCGGCAGTGAACGCCGCCATCAGAGCCGTCCGCAAGTCGGACGTGCTGAACGACTACGAGGTGTGCCGCTACATGCAGCTTGAAAACGGGCTGCACGCGGACGTGTACGCCCTTGAAATCATCATCCCGGTCGCTTTCAGGGTGAATACCTACAACACCCACCTGTTCCGCACATGGCTGGTGGGAAAGGCACTCTCACAAGAGAAACGGCAGACATACGTGATGTTCATACAGAACGGAAAAGCCGGGTATTGCTGATTGCACATACCCCATAAGACAAGTAAACGGGTAGCACCACAAAAGGTGTCACCCGTTTACTTTTTCATGAAACCGCCTCACTCCAGCGGCTTGCGGTAGTTCGCTTCCAGTACCCCGCGCAGCCCCGTTTCCGGGTAAAGCACCTTCCCTCCCAAAAGTATGAAGGGCAACACGCGGTTGTTGCGGTATTCCTGCAAGGTGCGCCGGCTCACACGGAGCAGTTCCGACACCTCGCCGTCCGTCAGGTAACGTTCCCCGTCCAGCGGAGGACGGTAGCTTTCCAGAAATGCGGACAGCCATTTCGAGCCTTTGCGCATATCCTGCACCACAGAGGCTATCGGCTCGTCTTCCATCGTAAAAACATCGTTGTTCTCGTTCATCATAACTTCGGATTCAGTGGGTGAATAAATCAAATCATCTGCCGTGCGGATAGAGCGTGCCGACAAGCGGTATCAGCCGCTTCACCTCCTCTGGCTTGTAATAGAACCTGCGGTTTATCTGCGAGTAGCCGATAAGCCGCCTGTCACGCAGCGTCTGCAACGTGCGCGGGCTTATTCTCAACTGCCCGCAGACCTCCTCGCCCGTGAGCCATCTTTCCATGCGCCCCGTGTCGCTTTTGCGCCTCAGGGCGGCGACCTTCTCCGAGAGTGCGCCGAATGCCGCCACCATCATCTCGAAAGTCTTTTTCTCGATAGATACTATTTCCATATTCATGTCATTTAGAGTTTGCCGCAAAGGTAACGAAACGGCATACAAGACGTATCGTTTTCCGCTGAAAGGCTGCCTGTTGCGCCGTTTGACCGGGTTACGGAGCCATCTTCCGCAAAAATCTTACGTGAGTCACGTAGTGAGTTGTTAAAGCCCCTTTTGTTTATTGCCGAATTTTGCCGTGTAAACCAAAAGAAAGGACAGAATATGAAAGTGATAACAATGGAAAGTGCCGTCTTTCACGCACTGACGGAACAGATAGCCGAGATAGCAGCACATGTGCGTGCGACTTCCGGTAAAAGAGGAAGTGATACACCGGACAGGCTACTCACCACCCGCGAGGCTGCTCACCTGCTGAACGTGAGTACCCGCACCCTCCAGCGTATGCGCAGCGAACAGCGTATCGGTTATGTGGTGCTGCGCGGCAAGTGCCGCTACCGCCAGTCGGAAATAGACCGCCTGCTCGCGGACTGCACCGTCATGGAGGATGCGGCGACACCGAATGACCTGAAACATAACCACACGCTGCGCACGGGCGGCGGCAAGCCCAAAGCAAGGAGGACATAAGATATGGAACTGCTTACACGAACCAATTTCGAGAGCTGGATGCAGAAGCTGATGGAACGGCTCGACCGTCAGGACGAACTGCTGCTTTCCTTGCAACCGTCCGGCAAAGCCCCGAACCCGATGGAAAGCATCAGAATGTTCGACAACCAGGACCTCTGTATGCTGCTCCAGATCAGCAAGCGTACCCTGCAACGCTACCGCAGCATCGGCGCGTTGCCGTACAAGACGCTCGGCAAAAAGACCTATTACAGCGAGGAGGACGTGCTGACGTTCCTTTCCGAACACGTAAAGGATTTCCGCAAGGAAGATATAGCCTTCTACAAGGCTCGTATTCATAATTTCTTTAATAAATAACCCATTAAAACATTTTCAAATGGCAAAGAAAACAACAGAAAAAGACGTGCTGATAGTCCGTGACGAGAAGACGGGCGAAATCAGCGTGGTAGCCGGGCTTGATGCCGACGGCTCCCCGAAGCGCACCCCCGCAAAGGCGGAGAACGCGCAGAGTTTCCTGCAATTCGACCGACACGGTGATGTGCTGGACAACTTCTTCAAGAACTTCTACCGGCAGTGCAAGGAACCCAGCCGCTTCGGCTTCTACCGTATCGCGGCAGACCAAGCCGACCATCTGCTGGAGGTGATGAAGGACTTGCTGAAAGACCCGGAAGCCAACAAGGAACTGCTCGCGCCCCACAAGGTGGACACCTCCGGCTACGAGAAGCAGGTACAGGAAGAACAGGCGGCAGAGACGCCGGAACATACAGAACAAAAACAGGGACAACAAAAAGAAGAACAACCCAAAGAAACCCAAAAACAGGAAGAAATGGAACAGAAACAAGAACAGAATCAGGAAAGCCCGCAGCAGACGCAGGGCAGACGGGGCTACCAGCCCATTGACGAGAGTAAAATCAACTGGCAGGAACTGGAGGAGAAATGGGGTGTGAGGCGTGCCGACCTTGAACAGTCGGGCGACCTTACCAAGATGCTCAACTACGGCAAGTCCGACTTGGTGAAGGTGTCGCCCAAATTCGGGGACGAATCCTTTGACCTTGATGCCCGCCTCTCCTTCAAGAAAGACAGCGAGGGCAATGTCAGCCTCGTGCCGCACTTCATCCGCAAAGAGCAGAAACTGGACGAGTACAAGGAACACAAGTTTTCGGACGAGGACCGCAAGAACCTCCGCGAAACGGGAAACCTCGGCAGGGTCGTGGATCTCGTGGACCGGGAAACGGGCGAGATCATCCCCTCGTTTGTCAGCATTGACCGAAAGACGAACGAGATTACGGATGTCCCGGCAAGCAAGGTGCGCATACCGGAGCGCATCGGCAACACGGAAATCACCAAGCAGGAGCAGGACATGCTCCGCGCCGGGCTGCCCGTGCGTGACAAGCTCATCGAGCGCAAGGACGGCAGGAAATTCATCACCACCCTGCAAGTGAACGTGGAACAGCGCGGCGTGGAGTTCGTGCCGGGAACCGGCAGATCGCCGCGTACCGCACAGACACAGGAAGCCAATGACAATCCCTCGCAAGCACAAGCGCAGGCGCAAGGTGCGGCAAATGCCGCCAATACGAACAAGGAGCAACGCCGCAACACATGGACCAACGCGGACGGCAGTATCCGCCCCATCAGCAAATGGAGCGGCGTGGACTTCACGGAACAGCAGAAAGCCGACTACGTGGCGGGCAAAGCCGTGAAACTGGAGAACGTGACCGACAAGCATGGCTTCCACGCCACGATGTACATCAAGTTCAACCCGGAGAAGGGACGCCCGTACCGCTACGACACCAATCCCGACAACGCGCAGCAGATAGCCCCGTCCAACGAGAGCCGCACACAGGTGGCGGTGAACAACGAGGGTAAGACCAACGAGGCGACAAAGAACCTGAAAGAGCCGTTGCAGCAAGGGCAGGTCGCCCCGAAGGACGACAGCCAGCAACGGCAGCAGGAGAAACCGCAGAAGAAAACGGGAAAGGGCATGAAGATGTAATATCCCCAAGCCCGCCACTAAATCCAAATTATCCAAAGTATCAATTCATTAAAATCAATTCAACATGAAGACAATCATTGCAGAAAAGCCCAGCGTGGCACGTGAAATCGCCCGCATCGTGGGCGCGACAAAGAGAGAGGAAGGATATTTCGAGGGAAGCGGCTACGCCGTGACATGGGCATTCGGGCACCTCGTCCAGCTTGCCATGCCCGACGGTTACGGCATACGCGGCTTTGTCCGTGACAACCTGCCCGTCCTCCCCGAATCCTTCACGCTCATACCCCGTCAGGTAAAGACAGAGAAAGGCTACAAGCCCGACAGCGGCGTGGTCGTGCAGATAAAGACCATAACCCGCCTGTTCAATGAGAGCGAACAGATCATCGTGGCAACCGATGCCGGGCGTGAGGGCGAACTTATCTTCCGCTACCTCTACCATTACATAGGATGCGCCACCCCTTTCGTGCGCCTCTGGATAAACTCGCTTACCGACAAGGCCATCCGCGAGGGACTTCGCAACCTTGAAGAAGGGAGCAAGTATGACAACCTCTATCTTGCCGCCAAAGCGCGGAGCGAGTCCGACTGGCTTGTGGGCATCAACGGCACGCAGGCACTCTCCATCGCCGCCGGACGCGGTACCTATTCCGTCGGACGGGTGCAGACACCCACGCTGGCGATGGTGTGTGCACGCTATTGGGAGAACCGCCGTTTCACGGTGGAACCGTTCTGGCAGCTCCATATCGCCGCTGACGGAGGCGACGGTGATACCGTGAAATTTTCTTCCATCGGGAAATGGAAGGAAAAAGAGCCTGCCACTGCCCTATATAATAAGGTAAAGGAAACAGGCACAGCCACCGTCACGAAAGCGGAGCGCAAGGAGAAGATAGAGGAAACTCCGCTCCTGTACGACCTGACCACGCTCCAGAAGGAAGCCAACGCCAAGCACGGCTTCACGGCTGAGCAGACACTTGAAATCGCGCAGAAGCTCTACGAGAAGAAGCTCATCACCTATCCGCGAACCGGAAGCCGCTACATTCCCGAAGATGTGTTCGCTGAAATCCCCAAACAGCTTGTCTTCATCGGCAACCTGCCCGAATGGAAGGACAAGGTGCAGCCGAAAGCCGTGCCGACACGCCGCAGCCTGGACGGCGGCAAGGTGACAGACCACCATGCCCTGCTCGTCACGGGCGAGAAGCCGCTGTTCCTCTCCAAAGAGGACAGCACCGTCTATCACATGATAGCCGGACGCATGCTTGAGGCTTTCTCCGAAAAATGCGTCAAGGACACTGCCACCGTCACGGCAGAGTGTGCCGGAGTGGAGTTCGTGGCAAAAGGCAGCATCATCAGGCAAGCCGGATGGCGTGCCGTCTATGGCAAGGAGAATGGAGAAGAGAACAACAGCCAAGAGGAAACCGCCGCCATTCCCTGTTGGCAGGAAGGCGACACGCTGGCACTGAAAGCCGCCTCCATCACGGAGGGAAAGACCAAACCCAAGCCGCTGCATACCGAAGCCACCCTGCTGTCCGCGATGGAAACGGCTGGCAAGGAGATAGAGGACGACGCATTGCGGCAGGCTATGAAGGATTGCGGCATCGGCACGCCCGCCACCCGTGCGTCCATCATCGAAACGCTTTTCAAGCGCGGCTATATGGAACGCTGCAAGAAGTCGCTTGTCCCCACCGAAAAAGGGCTTGCCCTCTACTCGGTCGTGAAGGCGATGCGTATTGCCGATGTCGCCATGACGGGCGAATGGGAAAAGGAATTGGCACGCATCGAGCGTGGGGAACTGCCCGCCGATGACTTCCGCAGGAAGATTGAGGCATATACACGGGAAATTACCTCCGAACTGCTGTCGTGCGACAAGCTGTTCGCCCGCAGGGATTCCGGCTGCAAGTGTCCCAAGTGCGGAGCGGGGACGATGCAGTTTTACGGCAAGGTCGTCCGCTGCGACAACGCGGAGTGCGGTCTGCCCGTGTTCCGCCTGAAGGCAAACCGTACCCTCTCCGATGATGAAATCAAAGACCTGCTCATCGACGGACACACGAAGCTGCTCAAAGGCTTCAAGAGCAAGCAGGGCAAGAGTTTTGATGCCGTAGTCGCCTTTGACGGGGACTATAACATGGTTTTCGTGTTCCCGGAAAGGAAAAGTAAAGCTACTTCTGCGAAAAGAAGAAAATAATTGCCTAACTTTGCCACTGGTTCAGAGTAATGAATTGTTCTTCGATACCGGATTACACTCATACTTTGGATTTAGTGGTGGCACTCGGAGGGATACCGGGTGCCTTTTTCTTCTCCTTTTCCAACGATTATCCCTATCATCATTAACAATCCACTAAATTCCAAAGAAATGAACAACAAGAAGAAAAACGAGGGTCGGACTGACTTTTCCTATTACGGTCTGTACCTGCTGGACTACCTCACCACGAACAAGTTTGAACAGGCAGCCGATGAAGCCTTCATCCGGGAGCGTGCCGACCGTGCCGCCGAAGCGTATGAGCGGGCAAGGCTTGACGGCTACTCCGCCGCCGGAGCGCAGGAACTGGCGATGAAAGTGCTGACGGAGGGGCTTCACTACTCCAAATATGCCATCCTGCTCGAAGTCGTGGAGAACGAGTTTGCCGGTGAAGTGCCGGAAGCGGAACGTGAAGCCTTTACCCTGAAGCTGCTGCCGCTTGTCGGAAACGTATTCTCCATCTATGACCTCTCGGACGACAATTTCGCCCTGTCGCCCGAATATGACCTGCTCTACACGGAGCTGACGGGAGCCGTCGTCCTCTATATAGAAGAGTATGGCGTTTAACCGCAAACAGAGGCTGCGGGACAACATCGAGGCGATACGGACGGCATTCGTCCTTGACAGGGAACAGCGCACACCCACCGCACGCGAACGGCTTTTGCTGGAGCGTTATTGCGGTTTCGGGGGACTGAAGTGCATACTCAACCCTGCAAGGGAACTGACGGATGCCGTCCACTGGGCGAAATCCGACCTCGAACTGTTTGCCCCGACCGTGGAACTGCACAGGTTGCTGCGGGAGAACACAAAAGACGAGACGGAGTACAAACGGTACATGGATGCCATGAAGCAATCCGTGCTGACCGCCTTCTATACCCCGCCGGAGATAACCGAGACCATCGCGGACGTGCTGCATGAACACGGCATCCGTCCCGACCGAGTATTGGAGCCGTCGGCAGGCGTCGGCGCATTCGTGGATGCCGTGCTGGAAAACAGGCCGGACGCGGACATCATGGCTTTTGAGAAAGACCTGATGACGGGCAAGATACTGAAACACCTGCATCCCGGACAGAAAGTAAGGGTACAGGGCTTCGAGAAGATTGAAAAACCGTTCATGAACCACTTTGATCTGGCTATCTCCAATATCCCATTCGGCGATGTAGCGGTGTTCGACCCGGAATTTTCGGGCAGCAAGGACCCGGCAAGGCACTCGGCGGCACGGACGATACACAATTACTTTTTCCTGAAAAGCCTTGACGCGGTGCGCGAAGGCGGAATCGTGGCGTTTATCACCTCGCAGGGGGTATTGGATGCCCCGACCAACGCGCCCATACGTGAGTATATGATGAACCATGCCAATCTGGTGGGCGTTGCCCGCCTGCCGAACAATCTCTTTACGGATAACGCGGGAACGGAAGTGGGCAGCGACCTGATTATCCTGCAAAAGAACAGCGGAAAGAACGGTGAACTGTATTACAACGAAAAACTCTTCGTGCAGACCGAACAGACCCCTATCGGCACTTCCGTAAACGGGTATGTATGGAGTATCAGCTCGCTTTCAAACACGGATTTGATCAGAAGCACCGACCCATACGGGAAACCAGCCTATAAACTCCTGCACCGTGGGGACACCACCCAACTGGCGGAGGATTTGCGGGAGCATCTGAAAATAGAGTTGCAACAACTGGACAGGGAATTGTATGAGAAACACAGCCTGCATCCGACACTGGAGAAAAGCACGGCTGCGGAAGTGCAATCCACTACGGAAACAGAAAAGGTATCACCTTCTGTAGCCGTACCTGTCAAGGAAGGGGAAAAGCCGCAGGCACAGCCCATAGAGGAAAAGCCGGAGATTGAGCCACGACAACCCAATCATTCGTCAGCCGTGCAGCTTACCCTGCTCGACCTTTGGGGTATGCCCATAGAGGAACCGGTAAAAAAGAAAAGGGCTGCGAAAAAGGAAAGCAAGCCGAAGCCTATGCCGTCCAAGCCTAAGCCACAGGTTACGGCTGTTCCACTTGTTGAAACCGCCAAGCCTGCAAACGGGAACAAGGAGGCGAAGCCGGAGAATGTCGGAAAACAAAGCGACCCTGACGATATTTACGCCACATTGGACTGGGAAACCAATCCTCCCATCAACGGTTTCTATGAAACGATGATGAGCCTGACACCGGAACGGCGCAAGGCCCTACGGTTTGAGGCGGAACGGCACAGGCAGGAACAACTGAAAAAGTCGGGTGTCAAAGACACGTTGGACCCTGCTTTTGTGCCTTCTTCGGGTAATATGGATCAAAAACCGGAGCAAAAGGAAGAAGTAAAACAACCCGAAGCACAGACGGAAGTTGTCCCCGTTCCCATTACGGACAATGGCTCAAGTGAGAACACAACCACTTCCCTGTTCCCGGAACTTGAAACGGAAAAACCGCAGGAGGAAGCCCCCGACCTTACGCCGCGTCCCTATCACCGTACACCGGAAATGCACCTGCGTGAAGGTTCTCTGGTGGCAAACAGGGTGCGTGACATCGGTTATCTGAAGGACATCACGCCTTACGGTGCGACCTTCCAACCGCTCGACCTGACCGGCTACCAGAAAGAGAAAGCGTTGCAGTATGTATCACTCCGTGACGCATACGAGAGGCTGTACCGCTATGAATCGAACAGACGCGAGGAAAATCCCGTGTGGCGTGAACACCTTAATACCTGTTATGACGAATTTGTCATGCGTTACGGCAACCTCAACGCCAGACAGAACGTGAAGTTAGTGATGATGGATGCCGGAGGGCGCGACATCCTTTCGCTGGAACGTGCTGAGGACGGCAGGTTCGTCAAGGCGGACATCTTCGACCGTCCCGTTTCCTTCTCGGTGGAGAGCCGTGTCAATGCAGGCAGTCCCGAAGAAGCCTTGTCCGCATCGCTCAACAAGTTCGGCACGGTCAATCTCGGCTATATGCGGGAGATAACCGATACTACGGAGGAGGAACTGCTTGGTGCCCTCAAAGGGCGCATCTTCTACAACCCGCTCGTAACCGGTTACGAAATCAAAGACCGCTTCATTGCGGGGAACGTGATAGAGAAGGCGGAACGCATAGAGGGCTGGATGGAGGACAATCCCGAAAGTGAACGGATGCCGGAGGTGAGACAGGCGTGGGAGGCATTGAAGGAGGCCGAACCGCAGCGCATCGCCTTTGAAGACCTCGACTTCAACTTCGGAGAACGCTGGATTCCCACGGGCGTGTATGCCGCCTACATGAGCCACCTTTTCGACACGGACGTGAAAATCGCCTATTCCGCAAGCATGGACGAGTTTTCCGTGGCGTGCGGCTACCGCACCATGAAGATAACGGACGAGTTCAAGGTGGAAGGCTATTACCGCATTTATGACGGTATGCACCTGTTGAAGCACGCCCTGCACAACACCTGTCCCGATATGATGAAAAGTATCGGCAAGGACGAGAACGGCAACGACATCAAGGTGCGCGACAGTGAGGGCATACAGCTTGCCAACGCCAAGATTGACGAAATCCGTAACGGATTCACGGAATGGCTGGAGGAACAGTCGCCGCAGTTCAAGGAACGGCTCACGACGATGTATAACCGCAAGTTCAACTGTTTCGTGCGCCCGAAGTATGACGGCTCGCACCAGACTTTTCCCGACCTCAACCTGAAAGGGCTGGCAAGCCGGGGAATCAAGAGCGTTTACCCGTCGCAGAAGGATTGCGTCTGGATGCTGAAACAGAACGGCGGCGGGATCTGCGACCACGAGGTGGGAACCGGCAAGACGCTGATAATGTGCATAGCGGCACATGAGATGAAGCGTCTGAACTTGGCGCACAAGCCGATGATTATCGGGCTGAAAGCGAATGTGGCGGAGATTGCCGCCACCTATCAGGCGGCCTATCCTAACGCCCGCATCCTCTACGCTTCTGAAAAGGACTTTTCGACCGCCAACCGTGTGCGTTTCTTCAACAACATCAAGAACAACGACTATGATTGCGTCATCATGTCGCACGACCAGTTCGGGAAGATACCGCAGTCGCCGGAGTTGCAGCAGCGTATCCTGCAGGCGGAGCTTGACACGGTGGAGGAAAATCTCGAAGTCTTGCGACAGCAGGGCAAGAACGTGTCGCGGGCGATGCTGAAAGGGCTGGAGAAGCGCAAGCACAACCTTGTGGCGAAGCTGGAGAAGGTGGAACACGCCATCAAGTCCCGCACGGATGATGTGGTGGACTTCAAGCAGATGGGCATCGACCACATCTTCATTGACGAGAGTCACCAGTTCAAGAACTTGACTTTCAACACCCGTCATGACCGTGTGGCGGGATTGGGAAACTCGGAAGGAAGCCAGAAGGCCCTGAATATGCTCTTTGCCATCCGTACCATACAGGAACGCACGGGCAAGGACTTGGGGGCTACGTTCCTTTCGGGCACGACCATTTCCAACAGTCTGACGGAACTGTACCTGCTCTTCAAATACCTGCGCCCCAACGAACTGGAACGGCAGGACATCCGCTGTTTCGATGCTTGGGCTGCCATCTTCGCCAAAAAGACGACCGATTTTGAGTTCAACGTAACGAACAATATCGTTCAGAAGGAGCGTTTTCGCTATTTCATCAAGGTGCCGGAGCTTGCCGCCTTCTACAACGAGATTACCGACTACCGCACGGCGGAGGATGTAGGTGTGGACAGACCAAACAAGAATGAGATACTGCACCACATACCGCCCACACCGGAGCAGGAGGACTTCATACAGAAGCTGATGCAGTTTGCCAAAACCGGCGATGTCACTCTGCTTGGCAGGTTACCCCTGTCGGAAACGGAGGAAAAGGCGAAGATGCTCATCGCCACCGACTACGCGAGAAAGATGGCTCTTGATATGCGCATGATAGACCCGAACTACGAGGACCATCCCGACAACAAGGCAAGCCATTGTGCCAAGATGATTGCAGAGTATTACCACAAGTACGAGACGCACAAGGGTACGCAGTTCGTGTTCTCCGACTTGGGGACATACCAGCCGGGGGAAGGATGGAACGTGTACAGCGAGATAAAACGCAAGTTGGTGGAGGATTACGGCATACCGGCAAGTGAGGTGCGCTTCATTCAGGAGTGTAAGACGGATAAGGCTCGTAAGGCGGTGATAGATGCCATGAACGCAGGGACAGTGCGAGTGCTGTTCGGCTCCACAAGTATGCTCGGAACGGGCGTGAATGCACAGAAAAGATGCGTCGCCATCCATCACCTTGATACACCGTGGCGACCGTCCGACCTGCAACAGCGTGACGGACGGGGTGTTAGAGCCGGGAACGAGATTGCCAAGCATTTTGCCGAGAACAACGTGGATATCATCATCTACGCGGTGGAAAAGTCGCTGGACAGCTACAAGTTCAATCTGCTGCACTGCAAGCAGACGTTCATATCGCAGCTCAAAAGTGGAGCGATGGGCGCACGTACCATCGACGAGGGAGCAATGGACGAAAAATCGGGTATGAACTTCTCGGAGTATATGGCGTTGCTCTCCGGCAATACCGACCTTTTGGATAAGGCGAAATTAGAGAAGCGTATCGCCTCGCTCGAAGGGGAACGCAAGTCGTTCAACAAGGGCAAGCGCGATTCGGAGTTCAAGCTGGAATCCAAGACGGGAGAACTGCGCAACAACACGGCTTTCATCGAAGCCATGACGGAAGACTGGAACCGTTTTCTTTCCGTTGTGCAGACTGATAAGGAAGGCAGCCGCCTTAATCTTGTCAAGGTGGACGGCGTGGATTCAACGGATGAGAAGGTCATCGGTAAGCGTTTGCAGGAAATCGCCAAGAACGCCACGACTGGTGGACTGTACAAGGCTGTCGGGGAACTTTACGGCTTTCCGATAAAGGTGGTCAGCGAGAGGACACTCAAAGAAGGTCTGGAGTTCACTGACAACCGCTTCGTGGTGGAGGGTAACTACAAGTACACCTACAACAACGGGCATCTGGCGATGGCAGACCCGATTGCTGCCGCACGAAACTTTCTGAACGCATTGGAGAGGATTCCGACCATCATCGACCAGTACAAGTCTAAGAACGAAGTGCTGGAAAAGGAGATTCCGCAGTTGCAGGAGATAGCGGGCAAGGTGTGGAAGAAGGAGGACGAGCTGAAACAGCTGAAGTCCGAACTCGCCGCACTGGACCGCAAGATACAGCTTGAGCTGGCTCCGGCTCAGGAAAACACAGAAGAGAACCGGCAAGGCAACGAGAAAAAACAGACGGAACAACAGCCGGAAAGCCCGCACGTGGACTTTGTACGCAGTCATTTAATTATAGGGAGACCCGGTTTATCGGAATCCAAAGGTGTAAAACTTTAATATCGAAGTCTTGACAGAAAAAGCCAGTGGTTGAATTTTTCACCACTGGCTTTAATTCTAATAATTTTTCAATCTAATATGACCGAATCTATAACGTTAAATCATAGATTATGTGTCTATTTGTGAAGAAAAAGACGTAACTTTGTATCAAAATCAAATAAGCATAACAATGGAGCCATCTATATACAGTTTTTCACTTTATACCGCACTGCCGTTGATGTTATTCTTCGGCTTTTATTTTTTGTTTGCAAAGACTCCTGAAAAGAAAATTTTCAAGAATTATCTCCGCTCCCGACAGATTATGGGTATAGCTATGCTGCTGCTTTCGGCAAATTATTCGGTACATTTCTTCTTTGGTATCCGATTCAAAAATGCGGATTCTGCCATATTGATGAACATGTCCACATACTTCCTGTGCTATTCTCTGTTCAGTTCGGCATTGATAATGTTGCTTGATCGTTTTTACATTACCAAACGGCGTGTGTGGACACATATTATTTTATGGATTATATTTTCAACTCTTTCCGGAGTTGTGTTGTTCCTGTTGCCAAGCGGAATCATGCAAAAATTCTCTTTATTTGCTTTAGCTGTATGGTTAGTCGTTTTTGGAGTCGTTTTAGCTCGCAGAGTCATAATTGCATACCGTAGAGCCATTCGGATTTTCAATGAAACTCAGGCGGATGATATAGGTACATATATCGAATGGCTTTCCATATTCACTTATTGGGCTGTTATCTTCGGTGTCGGATGCGGATTGCTGACATTTCTGCCAGACAAATATGTTTTTATCTGGATTTTGTCGTCAATACCGTTCTACAGCTATCTTTTCTACAGCTATCAGAACTACCTGCTGTTCTATGAACAGGTGGAAAATGCTTTTGAGCAAGATATACAGTCTGAAGAAGAACTTCTGACAGATACAGAAACAGAACCTAAAATAGTTTCTGAGAAAGAAGTTCCAGTGTCCTATACAGAAATTATAGAGAAAGTGGCCAACTGGATAAAGACAGACGGCTATGTCCAGCAGGGACTTACCATAAAAGAACTGTCCGAAATACTTCATACGAACCGTACCTATCTTTCCGCTTATATCAAGACTACGTATAAAATGACATTCCGCGAATGGATAACCAGTCTCCGGTTGGAGTATGCGAAAAACATACTGAAGGAGCATCCGGAGATCAATATACAGAAGCTGGCTGAGTCTTCCGGTTTTCTTTCCCGCAGTAACTTTATCAAATTATTTACCGAGAAGGAAGGATGTACGCCTGCCAAGTGGAAAAAAGCAAATCTGAAGTGATTTGCGTGGTAAAAATCCGATGAAAAAGCTCTCAGAAACCCATTTTCCAAAAGTGCTCATACTACAAAAAGTGCTAATTCGACAGCCACAAAAGTGCTAATTCGACAAAAAAAGTGCTCAAACGACAATTTGAAAAGTGCTCAAACGACAATTTTTATAAAACGCTGTATTTCAACAGAAAAAGTTTTTGTAATATTTTGGGCGCTGAATGGCATTTATTACCTTTGCAGAAGACAAAGATAATAAATTCAAGTTTATATGAGCAGAAAAATCACTTTTCTCACCCTGTTTCTGTGGCTGATGACGGTAACTTTTCCTGTCATTGCGCAGCAGAAAGCAGACACGACCTACACCTTCCGGTTCGTTCCGCAGAAGGACATGTTCTACGTGCCTTGGAATGGCAATGACACGGAACTTGCCCGTCTGTTGGAATGTATCGAAAACAACAAAACCACAATTCTTGACGGCAAGCTGCCGCTATTGGTTGACGGCTACTGTAATTCACTGGGCAGTGAAGCCGAGAACCTTGCCACGGCGAAGATCCGTGCCAACCGTGTGAAATCCGAACTGATTATCCGTGCGGAAATAAAAGAGGAGAATTTCATTACCCGCAGCCATGCGACTGAGGGTGATTTTGTCACCGTGCGCCTGACGGTACCGGTAAAGGGAACTGCCGCGACGGATGCGGAAGCACGACGCAAGGCGGAAACCGAACGACTGGAAGCCGAGAAGCGTGCCGAACAGGAACGGCTTGCCGAAGAGCAGCGCAAGGCGGAAGAAGCCCGACTTGCCGCTGAAAAGGCAGAAGCCGAGAAAGCCGCTCAACAAAATACACTTGCCGACACGCCGTCGGAAACCAAAATCACAACTGATTATCATCTCTCCCTGCGTGCCAACCTGCTGCGCTGGGCTACCCTAACACCAGATTTAGGACTTGAATGGCGCATCTGCCCGTCATGGGGCATTGCCGTAAACGGCTCGTGGACTTCTTGGAGTTGGAATGACAAGGACCGCCGCTATGCACTCTGGGAAGTGGCTCCGGAAGTGCGTTACTATATGGGTGAGAAGAAAGCCTGGTATCTGGGCGCGATGTTCAAGGCCGGACAGTTCAACTACAAGCTCTCCGAAACAGGCAAGCAGGGCGACCTGATGGGTGGCGGCATCACCGCCGGCTATCAGCTGCGGCTGAACAAGGCACTGGCTCTTGATTTCAACCTCGGTTTGGGCTACCTGAATGCCGATTTCGAAAAATATGAAGTCATCGACGGCGTACGTGTACGCCGCGGCAACGAGACAAAAGATTGGTGTGGTCCCATCAATGCCGGTGTGACATTGGTATGGAAGTTATTCTAACACGGAGGAATAGAATATGAAAGCAAGACAATATATAAATATGATGGGAATGGCAGCCGCCGTGCTGCTCTCTTCCTGCGTGAAGGACACGCTTTATGACACGCCGCACCCCGACTACGGGAAGATTGCGGTGACAGCCGACTGGTCGGCCCGCGGTGAGGGTATCGACATACCTGCCACATGGACGGTCACCATGGGTGACTATACGGGTACGGAGACTTCCGCCACCCATGCCCCCGACCATCTGTTTGCTCCGGGCAGCTACACCCTTGCGGTGTGGAACCCGGCTGAAGGAATCACGGTGAACGGCACCACAGCCACCATTGCCGCAGCCACGGGAACCCGGGCAGGCACGGATGCCTTTGTGAACAATGCCCCGGGATGGTTCTTCACCTATACGGAACAGGTGACCATCGAGAAAGACAAGGACTATCCGCTGACCGCCGCAATGAAGCAGCAGGTGCGCGAACTGACGCTTGTCGTCGAACCTACGGGTGATGCCGCCGGACGCATCACGGAGATTGTTGCCCATCTGACGGGTGCAGCCGGAACACTCAATTTCGCTACTGATACCTACGGAGCCGCTTCAAACGTCGTGCTGCCCTTCACCAAGATAACCGAAGGTGACGATGCCGGCAAGTGGAAAGCCACGGTGCGGTTGCTGGGTGTGACTGGCACGGAACAACTGCTGACGGCTGAAATCCGCTATGCGGACGGCAACCCGAGCCCCACCACGCTGAAAAGCGACCTCACAGAAGCTCTCAAGGAGTTCAACACCAGAAAGGGCAAATCGCTGACCCTCGGCGGAACGCTGGTTGAGACTCCCGAAGGCATGGAAGTGGACGGAGCCGAAATCAACGGCTGGGAAGAAGTGAAAGGTGATGATGTAAATGCCGATTTGTAACTAATAAAATTATAGATATAATGAAGACAAGATTTTTTGCACTTGCAGCGCTCGCCCTCGCACTGGTAGCCTGCAACAACGACAACGAGAACCTGAACGGTGACCTCGTGGCCGCCCGGTTTACCGCCGACATCGCCCCCGCCACCCGCGCCAGCGGAACCACTTGGACTGGCGGCGACCGTATCGGCATCACCGACATAGGCAACGATACCCGGTACGGCAACGTGCCTTTCATCCTGAAAAACGGGAAATTTGAGGCAGAAGGAAAGGTCATCTATATCGAAGATACAAAGACCCATACTTTCCGCGCCTACTAT
>ERZ791865.1777-NODE-1777-length-18436-cov-7.582340_pt1 | contig 18436 bp, 16 predicted proteins | sample MGYA00509942_ERZ791865 | MGnify/ENA primary metagenome ERZ791865 (study PRJEB30046, sample SAMN00792098) | human gut metagenome | study: EMG produced TPA metagenomics assembly of the A metagenome-wide association study of gut microbiota in type 2...
ATCCACTGCCTGAAAGTGCCCGCACCTCGGCTGAAGTCGTAGGAACCGAATTACAAACGCCTGCAAACCATTTTCTATGTACATTCACGCTGATTTTGCTGGTCAATTCTTTCTTGGGCAACGAACCATCTTCACTCGCAGCATATATGACTGTAGCAAAATAGGTTTCTCCCTGTGTGTAATTACCTTGCAGTTGTCTCGTTGCTGTCTGTATGCCACCTACTTCCTCAGAAAAAATTAGTTTGTTGTTAGGGTTATTATCATAATAAGCTTGTTCCATAGGACCTTGACCGTTTCGATATGCTGTATAAGTGATATAGCCTTTCTGAGTACCAAATTCGACATCATTAGAAGTCGAAAGTTTCCATTCTAATTTTGCTGAAGCCTTTTGAGAAAGCATATTAATAAAGATCTCTTCCAATGTAGTACCAGAAGGAATTGTATCCCCGGTCTTTATATAGCCTACATTACTGGATGTTACATTTATAGTCTGTATTAACTTTGCGATAGTGCTTCCTCCACTAGAAGAAGAGTTCCCGCTATTAATTACTTGCTGTTTGCTCTTTTCCTTTCGGTATGTAAGAGAGTCGATCTTGTTTTCAAGCTCGCCAATACGAGAATAAGGAGCTGTTTCTCCGACAGTGTATATCGGGGAGTCATAAGGGATATCAAGGTTATATTCAAGCCCTATGATACGAGAGATACGACCTTCTTCAAAGTATGCCTTATTAATAAGGTTCACTTTCTGACCAACGGTGAAACTCCTGGCAAAGTCGGGATCTTGTTTACCCGTTTCAGGATTAATGCCATAGATATAATCCGACATCATGGTGGTATTGTAAGTAGAAGGGTCCTGTTTAAGCTCTTCAATATATTCTCTTGCCCGTTCCTCGACTTCTTTCTCTGCGTCAGGAATAAGCTTGTCGGATACGAATTGGGGATCATAGCCATAGAGAATATACGTGTCACCACCTTGATCCGTAGGATGTAAAATGTCATCAGGAAGCATTCTGCCATAATCATCATTACGCTTTATCTCGTATACCTGAGCATCCTTGTTCCATGTTCCGTCCTCTGATTTTTCAGGCTGATATTTATCGCCTCCAGCTGAATCGTAAGGATTGAATGTTACTTCAAAGTCCATGCCGGCTAGAGGACCGGATTGAAAGACTATACGCAAATCTTCTCCATCTAACCGATATTCGTTTGAGAAATGGAATCCCAGGTCCGAGTCTTTAAATCTCCATGCCAACCAATCTTTCGAAGTTTTTGTTCCATCCGGATTATCTATAGTATCAGTATATGTATGAGTTGTTACCATACCCGTCAGTTTTTCACGTCTAGGATAGATATCATCAAAAATAACGATCTGCTCTACAGCTTCCTCCTCTGTCATACCTTCATAGGCATCAATATATGGTACGCCTTCAGGCATCATCAAATGCTTGGTTACAATACCTTCGGCAGTTTGAGAACCTTTGTCATCTGAGAAATATATAGATGGGACATTACCTTTTACAATGTTGTCAATTGTGTAGGTGTCGCCAAGAGAAGCGGTAATACCTTCCGGCAAACGCAGCACATTGGCTGCTTCACCAGTAAAAAAATCTGGATTGTACACAGCATTAAATGATTTCCCTGCATTTTCACCAGAAATAAATGTTACAGAAGCGCTAGCCGATTGACTAACATTCTCTAAAGTAATATCTCCGGAAGATCCTGCAAGTACCAATGTAGAGGATATAGAAGATGGAAGCTGAAAGACAACATATAGCTTTAAATCTGTGGCTCCGCGCTCAATCTTTATGTCGCTATCAATGGTTATATTGTCTGTCAACTCCTTCTCTCGATTTTCATAGATAGTACGTACATTTCCTCCAAGACCATATACTCTCGTTACGTCATTGACTTTGTATCGGATTTGCCATCTCCAACTATATATTCCAGAAGGCAAATACTCTCTTTCAACAGGAGAACCAGCTGGATAGACCATTGTTCCTATATTGAAAGAAACGCTTTTACTATTCATTGCATAAGTACCACCGATAGGCTTGCTAGATAGCAACTCATAATTTAAGTCATTTACTCCTCCTTTTACATACCCGCTTGTTCTGACAGATGCCTTAAACTTTTCTTCGATCTGATCATCAGAAGAGAAATACTTCATATCAAGTACTCTTGATGTATCAGCTATATCACGTCCGCTTACTTGCTTGACATCAAAGATCAACTTTTTGCGATAATTAGCCGGAATATTACGTGTTGACCCAAACGCATAAATACGAGTTGCGTATGAATCTTGGCTGTCACTTCTATCCATCTTGCTGACATTCTTTCCGAGTTCAAAGTCAACAGGATCACCATCCTCGCAACGGCCAAAATGAATCACTTCTTTCTCTACCCACCACTCACACTCAAAAGTCTCTGCCATTTGGTTGAGGGCATCGGTCATGTTAATGTTTTCGTATGAGATCAAGTTAGATGAAGTATCTACTGTCTCGTCTATTTCGCATTTAAACGTTTTGTCATGGTACTTATAACCCAGGACTTCCAAGTTCTTCAGAAACACATCCATGTGAACCTTTAAGATATCAGTAAGATTCCAGCCTGCCTCACGACTACCGCTATCAGGACTATAGAAAAACTTCTTGTTTTTCCACTTCCAATAGTAAGCATCAAGACGGATTTCGTAGTCATAGCCACCTGTTGATGTGTTATAAGCAGGCTTATACAAGTCCACAAGTTCAAAGACGCCTAACTCGTTATCTATACCATCTCCTAACTTGAAGTGTACAGGATCATCCAATGAAAACTTCAATGTGATATAATCCTCCTTCATCAAGAGATATTTGCGCTTACTACCTTCATTAATTGGAGTAGAATAGCGTATGTTTCCGAATATGTCTTTGATATCTACTTTATCCATGACACCAAAGTTCGGAGATAAAAAAAAGAGTGCCTAAAATAAGACACTCTCATATGCAACAATTCAGCTATTGTTGGAAATTAAATGTTTTCAACACGGTTGGACGGGTCAGGTTCATTGAGTTTTAAGCTAAATTTGCCTATTCCTCTCATGAACTGGCTGAATTGACTGCATGATTGATAGATCGTTTTATATACAACAGCAGGTTGATACTTGGTCTTTATTTCAAGAACTCCAGTAGCTAGTTCCTCGCAGAAACTGCTATAACGAGCAAAAAATTGTTCCTCGTTGGAAGCCGTTAGATTGATCTGAAGGGTTAGATTTCTCACATCTACCCTTGGATTAGCAATAACTACCCTTTTCCCATGCTCCAATCGGCTCTCGCTTTCTATGAATGCTTTATTAGGGGCAGGAGTCATTAATGCAGATAATGAGGTATTATCCATACTTATCCCCCACTCTGCGTAAGCATCCTTGCCATTTATGAATAATTCTTCTTTCATTGGAATACTATCACTTCTATTTGTTATTTACTATTAAATTGTTTAATTCCGCTATTTATACTATCCAACTTATTACCAAATTCATTTACGATTCTCTTCTGATATCCTGCTATATCTTCCAAATAACTGTTAGAAGAAATAGCAAGGTTCCTTATCTCCGTCAGGGTTATGCTATTATTCCCGACTGTCACTGAAATAAGGTTCATTGACACCAACATGGATAACATGGAGTTCTTTATTTCTTCATTGGATATCTGTAAAGCGGTAAAACGCCCGTTAAGTTCTTCGCCTGTATCCTGTGACATGGCAGCAAATCCTTTTTGGGAAGAGGATTGAGAGGTGGATGCCCCGGAACTACCTACTATCTGTTCCCAAGCTTCACGATCTGATAATGCACCATTAACAATATCATCCCACTTATTTCTCAAATCCTTAACATCACTTGCAGTAATTCCACCTTCCTTCTTATTTGCTTCAGCGAAAGCTTCATACCAGTCTTCTAATGCCCCTTCATAATTTTTAGCAAACATAGAAGTGAAAATAGCCTTTCGCATATATTCTTCAAAGTTATCGGCAAAGTCCTTTGAAGAAGCGTCCATATCCATGAGAGTATTCAGAAAACTATCAAATAGGCTATCAAATGATGTTTGAGTAAGCTGTTCGTTGATAGATTCAATAATTTCTTTCTCAGTATCACCATATTTAATAATATCATCCAAATACCCCCTGAAATCACCATCCATGTTTGCCCATAATCCTGAATAATTGGTTTTTATCCATTCCAACTGTTCTGCTGACATATCAAGCATACTCCACATACCACTAAAATCAACGCCGCCAAGAGCTTTGGAAATATTACCTGCAACATCTTTCCAATTTTGTCCATCGTAGCCATAGGACCCCTTCCACATACGGTAACTTATAGAATGACTACCGGCACTTGAACCAGCATCCAATCTAGAATTGGCAAGTTCTTTAGTTATCTTCTTTTCAGAGTTCAATAAGTCCAGTGCTTCTTGTCCGGCTTTTGTTGCTTCGACTCCATAGGATTCTTTTATATAAGCTTTCTTCTTATCCAAAAGCTGGTCCCAGACATCCATCAAAACGTCATATTGCTCAACCAGTTCATTATAGTCGTCATAGTCAGCGCTTTTCATGAAACTCATGTCTAGTCCAGTTATGGCTTCTGTATCCCTCGCGAAAGCGTCAGTTACAGTACTTGATATATTTTCGATAATATCCATACCATATTGAAAAGTACCTACTTCACCTGCGGCGTCTATTATGGATAAGATAGCAGAAATTATTCCACCGATTTTACTTCCTGACGTACTGAGAGCATCAACAAGGGAGCCTACTGTATTTCCAATATCAGATAAACTAATATTCTCTTTACCGAGTTGCACGATGGCATTGGAGACAGCAGTAATATTACCGATTGCCTTGTCTTTAGACTTTTCTACATTTGCCTGTGCATTAGCTTGATTTTGTTCTGCTGCGTTCCTTTTCTTCTTCGCTTTCTCTATAGCAACTTCATCGCCTGATTTCAATGCCTTTTCCAACTCCTCCTGTGCCTCTTTTACTTTATATACAGTACCTTCATATTCAGTAAGAGAGTCCGTCAATCCTCCGAAGAAACCTCCTTTATCTACTAAAGCATTATTTATGTTATTCAAAGCTTCTTCTATCACTTTGATCTGTTCCGGGGTGGAGGTTTTGAACTCAGGAGACTTTTTAAATTCTTGCAACTGTTTCTTTACCTGCTGTAATTGTTTCTTGGTAACTTTACTCATATCACCAAAGACAACTTCCCAATTGATGTCTTGCTTTAACTTATCAAGGTTAAGGTTCGCTAATGCTTCATCCCATTCTTTTTGCAAGGTAGCGGCTTTCCCTGCATCCGATGCTTCTTCAATAAGGTTCTTATACTTGCGGTCAATCGCTTCTTTCTTCTGGGTAAATGTACCATACTTGATAAGATACTCATTCCAAGAATCTTCCTGCTCACGTACTTTGTCGTTGAGCTGTTTCTTGGAAGTATTGCCTATAATACCATCAAAAACAGAGGTGTCGACTTTGACAGTAGATGGATCAAATGTTTCCTTAACATGCTTCGGATTTTGTTTGGCTATCAAATTCTCCTTAGCATCGAACTTTTCCTTTTCAAACTGAATAACAGCATTGATAAAGTCCTCTTTCTGACGTTCGAGGGATTGAATCTCTTTCTTGTTATTCAGTATTCTTTGTTTTTCTATCTTTTCGAAGCTATCGTCCAATGCATCAATTTCTGCTTGTGCTGCTTGGTTCTCCAAATCTTGTTGTTGACGCTGGCGGTCTAAAGACTGTTTCTTGTCAAGTTGGGCGTTCTTGTCCTGTTGTTCACGGATAGATTCTTGCTGCTTACGGAGTTTGTCGGCGGCGGATTCTTGCTTGGAGGAATTTCCGTATTTTCCTATTAATCCATCTACAGTAATCAATTTTTCTAACGACTTAGATGATTTACTATAAGAGTCCTGCAAAAATTCTTGTTGCCTTATTTCCTTATCAGTTTCTTGTATTCTTTCTTTTATTCCTTCAATCTCTTTTGCTAATCCAATATAGCTTTCTGGTTTAGCCCTCATTTGAGAAAGTTGTTGAACTGTAGCCTCTTTTGCAGTTAACTCTTGCTCTAGTCTTTGTCTAGTAATGTAGGCAATATTCTTAGACACTCCAGCTTGGAATGATTTGTACCAATTTTTGGCAACTTGGTCTGCGGCAGCAGTTGCCTTTGCATTAGCTATTATTTGATTTGTCTGTTCTTGAATTGCCTTTGATACTTCACCAGCCTTTATAGATTCATCCGATAAATTCTTTAAATGCTTTGGGTAGGATTCTTTCAATTCTGTTACAGCCTTATTTCTCTCCTTTGTTGTTCTTGTTACATCAGTAGCTATCTTATATAGATTATTAAGTTTAGCAACCTCAGAAGCACTTTGCTCAATACTGGTAGAAATAACGCTATTTAAATCTCTATATTCCGTATATAAATTCTTGATAGAATTTTCAGCTTTTCCTAATCCAGCAATCCAATCCACTAGCTTATCGCCATAAAGTGTTAAAAGCGTGATTCCGACTGTTAAAGCTGTATTCCAACTAAACAAAGATGAAGCAACCTGCTTCCATACAGGCGTAGCGGCTTTTCCTTCCGCTTTTAGAGCGTTAAATTCATTCTTAGCTCGCTTTAATTCGTCAGCTAAAATTGGCAAATTATTTGAAATTGCCGAGAAAAACACTTTTGGACCATAAGCCAAAGAAGGTAATTCACGCCCTATCTGCTGAATAGACATTCCGAGTCCATCCCACTTCTGTTTATAATTCCCGACTTCTCGTTGGTGATTGCCAATAGTTGCATCCAACTGCTTTATCTGAGCATCAGCAACTTGTATATTTTTAAGTAAATCTTGTCCAAATTTAGAATTACGTTCTTGTTCACTTAGTTGCCGATAAGCCATGCGCATACGCCCCAATGACTGTGACATTTCGTCCATAGATCCCCTAGCTGATTCTTCGATTTTTATTTCGTTTAAAATGACTTGCCGCAACGAAGAAATAGCTTGTTTATGCTGCATTATTGAATTTGTAAGCTGCACATGCCTTGTATGTTGAGTCTCAGATAGCTTTAATCCTCTGTCCTCAATACCTTCAAGTACTTTTAATTCCTTCTGATTAAGACGAATTGCATTTTGTTCTTGAAGAATAGCAGTTATATTTTGACCACGTGCGCCTAAGATGTCATTTAAACTCTCTAATAACGAATCATAAGCAAAGGTCTCTTTGGTGATCTCACTAGTATTAGTCTTAACAGCAATAGGTTGTTTTGCCTGATTTTGCAATTCTACAATCCTCTTATTAGCCTGCTCCAAGTGCTTTTCGAGGTCAGACATTTGTTTTTTAAAAGACTCAAGCCCTTGAATCTCTTTCGGAAAGCCTTGCATAATCTCACTAATACGTTCAAGTCCGCTAAGTGAAATACGATTGAATACTTTATCAATTCTTCCGCTTTGCAATTCAGCTGTTTTACTAAGCTCCATTATAGCTTCACGGGTCTGTTTATACTTCTTGATAAAATCCTCATTATTAGCAGAAATATCAAACTTAATGTTTCCCATATCTTTTTATTTTTAATCAATTACTCAAAATTAACCACTCTCCCACTATCTCTACTAAAATCGCTTATTCAATATCCAACAATAGGCTTAATGTTGGATATTTCCTCAAAAATAGATACTCAACAGCTATTTATCTATCAATTTCACTCTCAATACTTCACATTGGGCTAATTGTGAAATATTTGATAAGAGGAAGTTAAAAGAGGCTATTTTCAATCTCTAATATATAAGCAAAGATTGTAACGAAATAGTTTGGAATAATCGATATTTAAGGTACTTTTGCAAGACAACTTAAAAACAAATCACCATGGAAGCAACAATGAACATCGTATCAATCATTATTATTGTATTTGGTATCTTACAAATTATATTGTTTTTCAAACTATGGGGAATGACTAACAATGTAAGCGAAATGAAAAATATGATGGAATTATTATTAAGAAAAGACTTTCAAAATAAAGAAAACCTGGGCAAAGCAGTCCAATATAATATACCTGATAATACTGAATGTGATAAAGAAGATTTTCCCGTAAACACTAAATTCCAAAAAGGAGATATAGTACTATATAAACCAGAAAACACTAAATTAGTCGTTATAGAATATACCGCACCTAATGTAGTTAAATGCCAAACAATAGACGGTACAAATACAACATACTGTTTCCAAGAAAATTATTTAGATAAATGCACTGATGAAGGGATATACAAATAAAGGGTGATTCCTCATCTTTTACACTCAGCAACATCTGTTTCAGCATCGAGCACCTAACCAGTAAATCACTAATTAACAGCACCTACCGAAGTAAGTGCTGTTAAAGGTACTAATTTGAAAGCGGGTCACAACGATCAATTAATCATTAAGTAATTCCAAACACCCACTCTCAATCCATTTTTGTTTTCCAGTATTTTTAAATAAACCAGATAACTTCACATTAGTGCCATTTTCGAATGCCATATTTACCATTGAATAAAAGGTGTCGTAATTTAACTTGGACTGAATATTAAGCTTCTTGTTGTCATCTCCAATAGTAACTAATCTGATTTGTACATATTCTCTATTTTCAACATCAGGATTAGCTGTGATATTGTCTATTTTCCCATAATATGTTTTTTGTATATTCTCTTCCTTTTTAGGTCTGTATTTATCAGCTATAAAATTAATCTTTTCCATAAACACAGGTTCCAACTTAACAGAGGATAAAGGGAAATTATCAGCAAATCTGACATCTTTACACCAATCAATTATTATATTCATTTCCGTTTCTTTAGTTTCATCATAAATATCAACTAATGAATCGAGAAAATTCACACTATATAAACCTTGATCTACTTCTTCGTCAACTTTGCTATTGTTATTGTTTTTTAGCTCTTCCTGAATATTGTCTATAGATGACAAAAGACGCATATTAATTTTTCGGTTCAACGGAAGCTCCTGTTCCAACGGATCAAAAAGCGCATATTGGTAACTCCCTAAAGGACACAATATGTTAAGAATATAACTTCCTATTTCTGTTTGTCCAAAAGAATATTCTGAAATGTTCCTATTTACGTCATTTGTATAGATTTTGCTATGATATTTTGAAGGATTTAATGTATCCAAACAAGCAGTGGCTAAAACATCTTTTATTTTTTCTATAGTATCTGTCATACTAAAGAAAGGTATTTTACCACCTGAAGTATAATTATTAGCAATTCTCCATTTCAAAATATCATAAGATGGGTTAATAACCCTATTGATCAAAGAGTCGATGCTCCTTTTTTCAAAAGAAGCTATGGATTTCAGAGTTTCAGACATTACTCTGTAGTAATCTGAAAAGTCATTAGTAAGCGGAATTAAAGCCAAATATTCATTATCAGGAGAAACAAACTGCCGCACTTTTCCATTCATTAATGGATTAAGTTCTTTCCAATTCAAGAAAGATAGAACTTTCTCAAGTTTTTGCACAGTTATGAGGTCAATCGCTTTATATAAGTCTTTCATAAATTTTCCTCCTTAGCTACTTTTATCATAAGTTTTTTCAAACTTGTACAAGATAGTATATTCTCTTTAGGAATAACAACAGTTATACTAGCTCCATTGTTAGTAGGTTGATTGCTTTTTAGGTTCACCCAATATGCACATTTGGTAATTTTCAAAGCTGCATTCGAATGTTTTACCCATTTATTCCGGTCTTTATCCATATGCAAAACTACTAAAATAATTGGTGTCATCCTATTACCAATAATGAGATTAGTATAGTTTTTGGTTTCCAATATAAAAGTTAAATCTCCATTTTTCTTTCGCTTTAACTTTACATAAGATGCTTTCAATTGTATGTCAAGAGTAGGAGAATATCTTAAGCATCCTTCTGCAGGATATCCTTTACACTTAATAGTAGCATCTATACCATCATTATCTCTTTCCGCTTTTGATATAGTATAACCATTATATGCGCATATTCCTTGCATATAGGCAAAGCTAACATCTTCCATGCTTTCTTGTAGTGTGTTTGGCATAGACTTAAAGAGGTTTTATATGCTCTATGAGTATTATAAAATTCTCATAGAAAACAAATTGTTAATATTTTGTGTGTTTATACTTTTACAAAAGAACACACAAAATTGCATAAAAGCAAATTTATATTGACTTTTATTTGATTTTAGCTACTATTTTTTCCTGTTGGGATAAAGTAGTTACTTTATGAGATTGAAAATGAATAAAGTTAAAGCCGGAGAAATCCGGCTTATCTACTAAAGTATACCTACATTTTTATATCCTTTTCTTTGCTGGGAATATTTAGATTTGTTACAGGAAAACATACAGGAATAGAGAATTTCACTCTACTGATATTTGTATTTTCAGATTTGCCGGATGAATTGATGTTAGCTCCGAAAATCGACACACCAATTTTCCCTCCTCCAGATGTTTCCGATGCTTCAGTTACAGTTACAGCAATATCCATATTTAATAGTTGGACACGTCTTTGCATTGACACATTTTCAATTCTCTTTTCTTTAGGAATATAATAGTCTCCATCTGCCCCAATAGTTATGTTGGGATTCACTATAACATCAAGCTCTGAACATTTTTCTTTGGCATCTATAATCCCTTGTGATATTTGTTGGATTGTTTCACTTATGAAGTCTTTTAGTTCCATAGTATTCTAATTTTAGAGTTTCTTTGCTAATTTGTCAACACCTGCAAACATATAAACAAAATAGGACAAAACAAATAAATGTGAGTTATATTTACGTAAGTGTGAACATAAAAGCCGGAGGGATCCAGCTTTTATGCATATATTATTATTGATTACAACCTAGTAGTAGAAAATTCAATGTATCATCCAAGAAATTAATAGATTCTCTATAATAGGAAGTCCTGATATTAAGATAGTTATCTTCTTTTATTTTATTTATAATTTGATTTATTGGAACTATTGATTTAGTAGAATTAATATTTTCTAATACTGAATCTAATATTTTTTTCATCTCCACTTCGGTAGAATCAAGTTTTTCTTTTTTCTTCATAATACTACTATATAATAATTGTATTTTATTATTAAAGAAACTATTATGGATTACCTTTGAACTTTTGATTAGGTTCAGGGTTTTATTTATTTCTTTTTTCACCTTATCTTCAGTTTTAGCAAAATTCTGAAATTTTACTAGAAATTCTTTGGCTTCGTTTATTTGCTTGTTTGTACGAATTAAATTTAGTTCCAGTTCGCTTATGTCGTTTAGTGCCATATTCTGATAAAACAAGTATTCTGCATAGATAATGTGATCTAATATGTCCTTATATTGGGACTGTTTATATTCATCGTTACTTTTGATAATTAATAATTTGTAAATAGATCCCCTATCTGTTAGTTTATTCATCTCATTCTCTCTAGATGTCTTTTCCATCTCATTTTGTTGATTACTAATTTCTTGAGCATAGAAGAATGTTGCAATAGAAAATGCCAATCCTATAATTCCACATATTTCAGATAAAAATGTTAGTCCAGTTCCACCCTTTATGTGATTGGAGATTCGTTTCAAGATCGAAACTGATTTTTTCTTCTTTTTAGGATTATCACTTCTTTTTATAAATTCTTCTAATTTGTCAAAGTCCTCATATTTTCCCATAATCGTGTAATTTAAGTGTTTAACAATGCTATAAAATTCAATATAAAAAAATGCATTTACAAATAAATTGACGATTATCTTTAGGTATTAGTATAGAAATATTGGAAAATGAAAAATAAGGGTTGTATTTATGTTATAGGACAATGTTTGTAAACATAATGCGCACGCCAACTTAATGACGTGCGCTGATTATCATTTATTAATTTGCCTGATAGCCACCTACACAAATATATGCTTGCTTAGTATCTTTCCTGAATTTAGGCGTACGTGCGTAATAGCTCGATATATTACTCAAGTTGTCCGATATAGTTGATTTATTCTCAAAACCAAGCGAAGCGCCAATAATCTCCCTCAATCCATGCTTCATTTTCTTGCCAGCTAATGCCTTTGGATCATAAAGAGAAACAACCACGAATAAAAAAAACTTTCTTTCATATACTGAAAGCCGTTCTTTGGCTATCATCATCTTATATCTATCAAGTAATATCGGTATCTGCTTCATATCGTTTAGAATAGGCTTTCCCAGTGCTTCAACTCTTTTTCTTAGATCATCTTCTTCTTGAAGGGTATTCTTTAATTCCGACACACTGCTAAACAATGTAGTTTCTTTATTGGTACGGAAAAGGTTATGAATAAATTCTCTACCTTTCTGAGTCCACACCGTATTAATGTATGAACGAGTTTCATCATCTATTATTTCGGTGTACGTTTGAGTATCAGTATATCCCATATTCTGATATTTAGCAGTTAGAACCCACGTTTGACCTACCTTATATTGAATACCCATTTCTTTCAGTTTTCTGTTAAGGGTGACAGCAGACATTCCAAGTTCTTTGGCGATTACCGTTGTTGACACCGTATTCTTAGCCATGAGAGTACGATCATAATAATCTGCTTTAGGTGCCACAATTTTTAAATGTTCAGACTGGATTTCATTTTGAATTAGTAATTGTTGTTTTTCTTCTTCTGAAACAATAAGGGATTTCAATGCTTCGAGATAATTACCAGGTAAAGCAGGACTAGCTTGTTTCTCTCTTTCAAGTTGCTCCCACCGGATAACTAACTTAGCACGAGCTTCATCATTGAATTTAGTAGCTACATAAAGGCATTCGGTTTTGGTGAGTTCATAACACGGCAACTTACGTCCGGTTGAATCCTTGTATTCACTGAGCCGAAAATTCGACCCAGCTATTTTAACCCAAGCTGGTTCCATTACCCTGATGGCTTCCATGACATGCTTGTGCATTTTCCCGGTGAGTTCTGCAATCTCAATAGAACTCATAGTTTCTTTGATTAATGACAAATCTTTCATATCTTTGCATTGTTAAAATTTAAACTATCCCCATCAGCGACTCAGTCAATTTCGCTTTTGGGGATTTTTCTTTGACTGAATTTGTAGCAGATGGAGAATCGAACCCCGTTGCGCCATTACTCGCTTCTGCTGAACCTGCCACGCTTGGCATATTGTTTAGCGGTTCCTAGCTTCCGCTAATAAAGAAAAGCCCTACCTTTTATTGTCTTAATGTGGCTGTTAGACAATTACTCGGATAGAGCTTCTTTATATTTTCTATTTTTGGTAACAGCCACGTAACCTTTTCTTTCTTTTTATGTCTGCGAATTTACCACCAACCAACTATTTAGCCTAAAAAGTGTCGTGCTTAGACTTCACAATCTGTCCGTAGTGAAAGATTCGTTGCAAACTTATATCTTAATCGTGTAAGAGAAGAATTTTCACTTGTCTAGAAAACCACAATTGCCCAATTGTGGTTATTTAGTTCATGGAGGTCTGATTTTAAAGTCCATAATCATGTTAATAATATAATCTGTATTAAGCACAAAGAAAGTTATGCCCGGTTAAGGCTTCAATTAAGTCATTTGAAACTTTATAGATATTATATGAAGGATTGGTTGCATCATTCGCATAACAGCTAACAGAATCACGTAAACGATATAATTCACTAATTAATTTTTCGTTATTAACTATACGGGCGATACGGCTTGCTTCATCGTAGGTTAGAAAGCTGGATTTGTTTGTTCTCGGATTCTTGCCATACCAATAAGGTACACCATGAGTAGTAATATAAGAGTAATCGAAAATCAACACACGACCGATTAACTCATTAGTAATATCTGCTATCCAAAATTTCGGATGCTTTGTATCCCAAGAGATGCCACGCTGACTATTGCGTTCTACCGCTTTCATTGCAACCGACCTAAGTGTCCATAAGACTTCTACTGCATACTTGTAATACTCTTCACTATTGAATAGGTTCATTACACCAAGAACGCTATTTGCATTTACTGTTTTCATGTTCGTTTATATTTTATGTGTTAGTACTTTACAAATCATCTCATATACATGAGTTTTCTCAAATCTATTCAGTATTGATGTTTTTTCAGCACTGAATGATAATTCACCGTTTTTGAACTGATATACGTTAATACGCCCGCCTACTGTATTATGACGGTATACCTTTACTTCTTGATTCTCAGCTATTAATTCTATCATAACTTTTATTTTTTTATATGTTGATACTTTATTCATTTCTATACTCTTCTAGTTTAATCACCACAGTATTGAGAACTCATATAGCCCTTGCTGTTTGAATTGTAGCAATCAGACCAGGTTAAGCTATCCGGTTGTGCCGGTTGGTTCTTTCTCTCGTTATGAGCCGCCCAGCTTGCCTCAATCATAGCCTGTAACTTAGCTTCTTTCTCTACACGTACCTTTATAGCGTCTTTCGCCCAACGCCAAGCAGCTTGAAGACATTCGCCCCAAGAGCGACCTTTTCTTTGATACTCATTATTATATAATCTATGAGCGTCTTTCATGATTTGGGATAAGTTGAAGCGTTTCATAATTGGATGTTTTAAAAGTAAATTATACTTGTTTGTATAACCTTAATTGATTACCGTGCTACAAATATACAATTTTGTATAATTCAACACCAAGCAAAAGTGTATAATTCTTCTATATATTAACATTAATTACATATATAGATATACATTTATGTATAATCAAACGTATCTTTGCAAGCAAGAAACGAATTATACACTTTTGTATATGAAATATAGAATACAAGAAATTTGCAAGGAAAAAGGTATCTTAATGAAAGACCTTGCTGAAAAAATGGGGAGAACCCCCGAAAGCCTTAGTCGTTCTTTAAATAATGGAACGACGACAAAGATGCTTGAAGAAATAGCTGCGACTTTAGGAGTTGAAGTAGTTGAACTAATTGAAGGTTATCCAACACAATCTTCTTCCGTCAAAGTTATCGGAGCCATCCGGATCGGTGATGACACCCATGTTATCAATAGTAAGGATGATATTAAAAAACTAGCGGAGAATTTATAAATCAATGATTATGGAGGAAGATTTAATTGAGCAAATCAAAAAAGCATTAGGAGTATCAGGGAATTATACTGATGTTCAACTACTTGAAAGCCTGCGAAAAGCTCGTAACAACTCGCATCCAGATGGCTTTCATGATACTGAAATAAAAAGGGAAAAAGAGGAAAAATTCAAAACATTAAGTGGTTTGTACGAATCTTTCCAGAAATATATAGAAAAAAGAAAAGCAGAAATGCTACCTGCAAAATATGAAGAGGAAGAATTATCATTTGATCTAATCCAGAAAATCAGCGAAATTTCTTCGCTACAAGATGAAAATAGGGAGTTAATAAGGACAAATAAAGAAATCCAATCAGAACTAACACTTTGTAGAAGTGAACTAGAAAAAATAAAAAACAACAAACATATTCAGAATGTAAATGATATAAGTATCTCTTTAAAAAATATATATAAAGTAAAAAAAGAACTGTCTTTTACTGTTGTTAGCTTACTTATTTTAGTATTTACGCAATTAAAAATGATAAAGTCTGAATTAGTTGCTTTGTTTGGAATAGGCAATGATTTAATAACTATAATATTATGGATATGCTTTATCTTCTCTTTATTAATTGTTATATATAAATCAATATTAAAATATAGAATCAATTGTAATTTGAAAAAACTTACAAACCCGAAGTACTTAAATAATATTAATTTGAGAAAAAAAGAAGGCTATTATTATCGCGATATAGAATTATATTTTACTGAGTCAGATCTTTATGATTATATTAGATCTCAAATTAACAAATTAGATTCCTTTCTTTTTAAATGGGAGATGGAGATTATTTATCGAGAATTAATAAATTATATAATCTCCTATTTGGATCAAAAGCAAATAATTAAAAAGGCTATTCCGCAAGACTTAGATATATACTTTGAATTAAATAAAAGATCAAGGGAATTTGAATAAGGCTGCTATGAATACCTCAACAAAACAGTTTCTATATTAAACGCCCCATCCCGTCGCCCAACAGAGGAGGGAGCGTTTAACAACAAGCTTCAATACTATGAAATTATATAAATACAGAGCTGATATATATAGAGATTTGTTGACTCTTGTCAATAATCAAATATATGCGCCAACCGTACAGAATCTTAACGATCCAGCTGAGACTATAGTCAATGACAGTAAGATGAATGAAGTTTTTGACCTTATTGAGAAAAGTGGACTTCCTATAAATATAGCAAAAGATAATTATGCAAAGATAATAGCACAAGTAAGAACTGAATTAGGAATATTCTCTTTAAGCAAAACAGTCTTTAATGAATTATTATGGGCATATTATACTAATGGACATAGAGGCTTTTGTATTGAATATGATTTTGAACAGCTACAAAGGTCTTTATCAAATGGACATTTGCACAGCGTTTTAAATGTTCAATATAAAAATGATACCCCAGAATTTTCAATGAATAGCATAACTAACAATTTAGTAGATGATACACAATTTATAAAATGCTTAATCGCAACTAAATCAATGGCATGGGAACGTGAAGAAGAAATTAGAATAACTTTATATTCCTCTGGCTTATTTGAAATATCACCCGAATCTGTCACTGGAATATATTTTGGTCTTCGAATGCCTGATTCAGACAAAGAACTGATAAAAAACACCTTGAAAGGTCGAAATATAAAATATTATCAAATGAAGCTAAAGCCTAATAGCTATCTATTAGAAGCTGAGTTAATTAAATAAAGTACTAAATTTAAGATGGAGGAATAAAAAACACATTACTATGAAAACAGCATATACAGCAAATGGTACTTTCCCTGGAACTCCGTTAGTGGGAGACAATAGCTTTGCAAAACTATACCATTATACCAATCTTGATTCATTTATAAAAATATGGGAGAATCAAACTTTAAAATTCGGTGTTATATCAGGAGTTAATGATATTAATGAATATAGTAAGCGAATTTCAACTTCATTATACAATGGCACGTTAATAGAAATTGGACAAATAATTCGTATAGCAGCCGAAATCATAAACTCATACAAACAAATAAGTTTCACTAAAGATTATGATTCTTATATAAAAGGGTGTATGTCGCCAATGATGTGGGGGCATTATGGAGCGAAGGGAAAAGGTGTTTGTATAGAATTAGATTACAACAAGATACATTTTGATGATAAAATGTACCGGAAAAGTATTATATACTCTAATTTAATTAAGAACGCAATTGAAATACCTATATTGGTAAATGACAAATCAACAATTGAAGAATATATAATCAAAGAACTTGATAATATATTTTTTACAAAAACATCAGATTGGATTGGAGAAAATGAATTCAGGGTTGTAAGTAATGTCTATGATTATTTAGATATAAAAAATGCAATAACTAATGTTTATGTAACTGATTATTGTAGTGATACATGTATTAAAGTTGAAAAGTTAGTAAACGACCAAGTTCCAGTCAGTTTTTTACATTACATCGGTACTGGAAGTGGATGGAGGTTACCTGTACTCACAGATATAAAAAGTGCTCGTGAACAAGAACTCAAATCTCGCAATAACCCAAATAATGTATTGAATTTAATATAGTTTTAATCACCAAACGCCCCATACAGTCGCCAAACTAAGTATGGAGCATTAAAAATAACATCAAAACATAAATACTATGGAAGATTACATAAAAGAAACTTTAATAGCTTCACCTTATCCGTTTTGGCTAACAGTGCTTATATTTGCTCTAGTAACCGGACTGGTGCAATGTATAGTTTTCTATTTTAAAGAAAAAGGGAAAAACCTTGCAACAAAACAGGATATAAAAGACATAACTGATAGTATAAAATCAGTAGAATCTAAATATGACAGTTCATTAGAGGCATTTAAAATGGAATTACTTAATGAACACGAGTTTTCAAAATCACTTTTTGAAATATGTAATAATTTAGACAAGGATCTAATAAATCATCTAATCAAATGTAAAAAAGATATTGAAAAGGATGGAAGCTATGATTCACAAGGAAAATATGGACATGCCATTAAATCTATCACCGATTTAGGAGATTTTCTACATAGTTACGAATCTAGATATTCAAATTTAAAGGACTTCAACAAACTGATAAAAGAATGCGATAATATGCATGGCGTCTATATTGATTTAGATAGTAAAGAAGCAATTCAACGTACAAACTATCGTTCTGTAACAGAGAAAGCTCTAAAGTATATAAAAAACATACTTAAAACAATAATTCCACCAATCAAAGTTAGTAGCGTAAAACAGCCGGAGCACTAAACTCCGGCTTTAGTTATGCCCTAATCCAACACAAAGGCGACTTCTAAAAACAACCACAATAGAGTAAGCCCCCGATAAAGTACCCGTTGTCTTTGTATCTTTAAGTCTCGATCTTTG
>ERZ791865.1807-NODE-1807-length-18219-cov-3.421823_pt1 | contig 18219 bp, 17 predicted proteins | sample MGYA00509942_ERZ791865 | MGnify/ENA primary metagenome ERZ791865 (study PRJEB30046, sample SAMN00792098) | human gut metagenome | study: EMG produced TPA metagenomics assembly of the A metagenome-wide association study of gut microbiota in type 2...
ATACCGGATGATGCTTGTCCCGAGGTTCCGGCACACGGATATTCAACCGCTGGAACAACGCATTGGTATTCCGCTTATCCCGACAGGCAGCAACAAAATCCAAGGAAGAAACAACAGGTACTACCCCAGCCTGTTGCAATAACTCCCAGTTGGAAGCCAGTAACAACAGTTCGGTATCAATGGTCGGAATAATCATCCCCACCTCATTTTCCTGACAAATCCGGATCAGCTGTTGCAGATAAGCCGGATCAGTGACTCGAGGTACCTGAAAACAAAAGTCAGACACGTACCCTGCCGGAGCCAGCTCCGGATTCATATCCGTTGTAAATACTTTCGCCTCCGGGTAATCTTGGACCAATTCCTTTTTAAACAAATTGACCAGTGTAACCCGCTTCCCAGCGGAAGTAATAAGGATGTTTTTATTCATAATCTACACCTAATTTTTTCCATTAAAAAATTCCATGGTAGCCTGTCCTTCCTGAGAGATACCTTCCCGAATAAAGACTTTCTTGATCGTCAAAAATACAATTTTCAGATCCAATAAGAAAGAACAGTGATCGACATACCATACATCATATTCGAATTTCTTTGTCCAGGATATAGCATTCCGCCCGTTGATCTGTGCCCATCCTGTAATTCCCGGACGAACTTCATGACGACGGGCCTGCTCCGGACTATATAAGGGTAAATACTGAGGTAATAACGGACGCGGACCAATCAGAGCCATATCTCCCTTCAAGACATTGATCAACTGAGGCAGTTCATCGATCGAAGTAGAACGAACAAATCGACCTACCTTTGTCAAACGATCGGCATCCGGTAATAAATTCCCTTCCGCATCCCGTTCATCCGTCATCGTCTTGTATTTAATTACCTTAAAGATCTTCCCGTTCTTTCCCGGTCGATCCTGGGTAAAGAAAGCCCCCGCCCCCTTATTGGCAAAATGCAGCCATACCGTAATGATCAGCAGAATGGGCCAGATTACCAGCAGGACGCACAAGACCAAGATAAAATCAATCAGTCGTTTGAAGAAATGTTTGTACATTTTGAGTTTTAAGTTTATGAGTTTTTAAGGAAAAGCAAACTTAAAAGCTTTCAATCTGATTATCTATTAACCGCTTATACGCTTTCAATAGTACTTTCCATAGGACCTTCCGGTCATAACGGGAAGCTATCAAAGGGCGGGCCTTCTTAGCCATACGCTCTACCTCTTCCGGATGAAGCAGGAAGTTTTCCATCGCCCGGTAAAGCGCCTCTTCGTCTTTTGAAGGAATGACCACCCCATTCTCGTTAGGAAGAATGATTTCATTGCTTCCGTTGATATCCGTGACAATGGAAGGTAAGCCCATCGCTCCCGCCTGTAACACCACATTCGGGAAACCTTCGCGGTAACTGGGCAGCACCAGGGCATCCGAAGCCACCAAGAAAGGACGAACATCCGACTGGAAACCCATAAAACGGATGGCCGGATGTTCCTGAATGGCCTTTTCCGTTTCCGGCAACACCGGATCCACCTTACTTTCAAAAGGACCTACCAATAGCAAACGGACCTGGGGATACTGTTGATGCAAACGGACAAAAGCAGAAACCAGTTCGTTGATGCCTTTATCCCGTACTATACGCCCCACGAAACAGAAGGTAAAACACCCCTCCTCCCGATAGGCAACCGCCTGTTTCATAACAGCCTCCGTCCGATCAAAATAAGCCATATCCACCCCACAGATACTCCCGTTGCCAATGATTTGTAAGGGCTTCTTGGTTATCCCATAAGTCATCAAATCCCGCTTGACCCCTTCTCCTTCCGGATTCACATGCGTAGCACAGGCACATGTCAATCGGTCCGTACACATCAATAACCGCTGCTTCCAGCCGGTAGCCGTAGGGAAGACCAGGCCCGTAAACGTATGCATCCGGACCGGTACCCGGGTAATCCAACCCGCCAGCATCGAGATCAATCCCGCTTTCGGTGTCATCGAATGCACCATATAGGGACGTTCTTTTACAAACACCCGGATCATCCGAATCAGGGAGATAAAATCCTTTATCGGAGAGATACGCCGTTCCATCGGCACCTCTATGGTCCGAATACCTTCCCGCTCCCGAAGAACCTTCATTTCCTTACCCGGAGAAGAAACTGCCACTACCTCGTAGTGTTCATTGACCATCCGCAACTGGTCATTCAAAAGACTCTCCATAGTTGTCGGGACGGTGGAGATACGAAAGAGTTTTTTCATTTTTAAATTACAATGAATGGTCCAAATAAAAGTTTTGTAATATTTTTGAGTTAGATTTTATCGAGAATCCTTTTTTATCTAAAGCATCAGACATATCCTTCCTATTATAACTAATATTTTCCAAAACAGAATCTGCCCAATATCTAGGTTGCTCTTTTAAGGAAATGAATGTCACTAATCCTGTAATATTTATTTCTCTTGGTACATTTTCTGAAACAAAGCATCTTAATCCAGAGCATTGAGCTTCTATCAAAGCAACACTCATACCTTCAAAAAAAGAAGGGAAGACAAAAATATCCATACATAAATAATATTTTTCTATTTCTTTTGTAGTGCCTGCAAAAATCACAGAATCCTCTATATTTTCTTTCCGAACAAGGTCCCTTATTTTCGTTTCCAAACCACCGCTACCTACTAATAATAACACTGCATTTTCTTTTAATTTCCGTATTTCTGAAAAAATTCTAATTAAAAAATCGTGATTTTTCTGCTCCATAAAATGCCCTACATGCCCCACAACAAATTTATCATCTAATCCCATTAATGAACGATAAGTTTGACGTGATATTGGATTAAAACAGAATCTTTCCGTATCTATAGCATTATTTAATACTAATACATTGTTTATATCTCCATAAAGCCATATTGCAGCTTCACTTCCACATGACATTTTATCAGTAACAACATAGCTAATCCAAGGTTTCAAGATTATTTTAAAATATTTTTTCCAATTGTCATCATACGAAGTATTATGACTATGAGAAATTCTCACAGGAATATTTGCTAATTTAGCAATAAATAAATAAAAAACACTCATAATATCCATATGAGAATGAACAATTTTATATTCTTTATGCCGCTTCAAAAAAAGAAAAATTCTAATAGGATACAAAATTTTATCCCAAATTGAAGTATATGGAATTCTATATATTCTTCCCCCTAATTTTAAAATTTCATCATTATAAAAATCAGAAGAACTTTCTGGTAATCGAACAAGAAAATCAAACTGAATTTTCGAACGATCTATATTTTTATAATAATTCATTATAACAGTTTCCATGCCTCCTGAAGAAATACAGGCAACCATTTGTAATATCCTAATCATTTCAAAATTTTAATATTTCAATAAATATTATTATTCCCTAACCTTTTGTATAAATATCCAACAATGTATCAATATTATTGAGAACATCATATTTTGCTTTTATCACTTTTTCATAATTATCCAAACGATTATAAGGAATAGATCTATAAATTCTTTCTGCCCAATAAGCTGGATCTTTATGTAAAGAAATAAATTCAATATCACCAGATATGTCGACTCCTTTATCTATAGTATCTGATAAAAAACATTTTAATCCTGCAGCCTGAGCTTCAATAACTGAAACTGGAAGTCCCTCAAATAATGAAGGAAAAAGGAAAACATCAAATGCTTTAAGATAATTGCAAACACTAGTTTGAATTCCTTCAAATATCACAGAATCAGAGACTCCTAATTTTTTCGCCTTTTGTCTTATTTTATCAAAATCACCCCCATTTCCAAGTAGGACCAACAAAGCTTGAGGATTTTGTTTTAAAAATTCCGAAAATATTTCTAATAAAAAAGTATGATTCTTCTGTTTTTCGAATCGCCCTATATGCCCTATTACAACTCTATTTCCCCACCCTTTATTTGCACGAAACTCATTATAATCAGTTTCATTATATCTATATTTTAAAGCATTTATTGCATTAGGGAAAACCATAAAAGATTTGTTTCCATATAAAAACCTACCAGCTTCTATTCCACAGGAAAGTCGTATATTAACATATTTATGGGTAAATATTTTACCCAATTGCCTAAAAGGATATTTATAATCAATACCTAAATCTGCAATATGGCTCGTACAAACTCTATTTTTAATGCCATACTTTGCAGCATACTTACAAACAAAACCACTATTTTCCTGAATATGACAATGAACTGCAACATACTCAGACGCATGATTCTTAAAAAATTCATCCAGCATTCTGAAGTATTTAAAATAAGAATATGGCCGAATTGGAATCATATGAAAAATATGCCCCCCCAATTGTTTAATTTCCTCATCATAATCCGCTTTTTCAAATCTATGAACTAAAAAGTCAAACTGATACTTACTTCTATCTAAACAACGATAATAATTCATTATCATTGTTTCTGCCCCCCCTCTACCCATACGAGTAACGACTTGCAGTATTTTGATTTTTTCCCTCATAAGCAACAATACAATATTATTTTATATCACAAGTGTAAATTTAATCAATCATGGGATATAAAAGTTAAATTCTAAATTTTGTATTTCTTTTTACTTTTTGTTTTATATAAAAAAATAATATAACGCCCAAAGGTAGGGCTAGAAGTGTCAAAAAAGGATTATATGAGTCTTTAATAAAATGTCTATTATGCTCAATAATAGAACTTGAAACATAATGTATATGCTTTATAAACTTTCGTTTTAAAGTCCTTTCATAACGCATCTCTACTTTACGAATAAAAGAAAAACCTTTGGGATTATTCCAGTACTGCTTAAACATATTCATACTTGACCCATCCTCTTGATACTCAACAACGACTAAAGATTTATTCAAAACGAGTAACATGTAATCCTGATCAATTAACAAATATTTATAAGCTAAACTTACATATTTCTCCCCTTTAAACAGGGGATATTCAGGATATTTTCGGATCACATCGGTCCGGTACACCAATTTTTTATCCCCTTTTCCCCCTTGCTGATAAAACCCGGATAACGTCGTCTCTTTCATACTCTCTGGAAAAGAAGTACCAATGATCTTTCCGTCTTCCGTCTGATCCAATCCTATCAGACCAGCATATCGATCAGAACCGTATTTTTTCCAGAACGAACAGATTTTTTCCACCGCATCATCCGGCATATAGTCATCCGAATCAATACAGGTATTCAGTTCGGTTGTTATATTCCGATAGGCCGTGTTATGTGCCCCATGCATTCCCTGATTCTCCTGGTAAATGTAGCGGATAGGAATCTTCTTCTCCTGTATCCAAGATTCCACCAGTTCCCGAGTATTGTCTGTCGAACCGTCATCAACAATCAGCCATTCGAAATCCTGGCACGTCTGCCGACACAAACTTTCGTAGGTACGACCTATCGTATGTGCCCGATTATAAGCCGGAGTAAACACGGTTAATGTTTTTTCTGCCATGAAATCTTTTATCAATTAAGAAATTAAATACATAAACAAAGTAAAGCCCAAATGCCCCCCCATAATTAATGCCGTCTTTTTTCCCTGATCTTTCCAAATCGGTAGCTTTAGGCATGGGTAGATCAACACCAAAGCATAGAGAAACCAGGACAGATAGGCAAAACGATTGGAATAGGAAGCCCGGATCATCATCACCCAAAAAGAATTACAGAGAATATACGTATGTAACAGCAAGAGATAGTTCTTATCCCAAATCTTCCGTTTAATTACCACATAATAACCCAATAAAATAGGCATCATACTGTACAATAGAAAGTCCCAGCGGAAACCGGTAGAACTGAAAGCCGAAGCATCAATATTGGCACTGGAATACCCTTGCATCCGATCATCAAAGCCCAGGCCTGTAAAGAAAGCCTCAATTGATCCACCAGCTATCAGGGAAAGGAAGATGGAAGCTATCCACCAGCCTAAAACCAGACGGGTATCTTTCACAAAAAAAGTAGCCAAGACACAGGCAATTGGTAAAGCCGTAGAACGGTGAATATTGAAGGCAAGAAAGGCTAATCCTCCCCCAATGACTTTCTGCATCAAATTTCCATGAACACAAGCCAAGGCTGCAATAATTAAGCTACAAGCCATCCCGTTTCGAATTCCATTGGTTCCATACGTAAAGAAAGAGAAAGCCCCCATACAAACTAAAAACATCAGCAGGGCATGATTCGGAACCAGTTTTTTACAGGCCCAAAGGACAGGGAGCACATATAAAATTTCAATCAGAAGAAAGAAACTGTGTACATCCATGACTTGAGAACACTGATACATCAGCCACTCAAAAAACCACTCTTTTGAATCAGGATTATATTGTAAAATACCATTGACAAATAAATTGTACGACTGGGCATAATTGGAGGTATCTCCAAAATAATATCCGGAAATAGGACGCAATCCTACCAGCAAGACGAACAAAAAGATGTATATCAACACCAACGGTTGATTGGTATTCCGCTGAATCAAAGAAGTTCCATATTTGGAGATGGAAACCATGTAACCAATTGTTAAAAACAGTAGGCTATAGATAAAAACAGGATAATATAAAGACGGATCTAATTGCATATTACTTCATTTTAGTTCCGGTAATCCGATGGATCCACTGTGCTATTTTTTTCCGGACAGGACTTTGACCTATCCAGCTTTGTGAGAACCAGTGGATCGTATAGGTATTGCTGGTCTTGTTTAACTTTCCCTGAATATAATCGTAAGGAGAGAAATAATCCGTAGGATAAACGACAATCCCATCAGACAATAACTGTTCTTCTCCATTTAAAATCAAATGATACTGGTCAACCAGCAGTTTTGTCAATTCTTCCACATTTGTGGTCTGATCTAATGTTCCATCTTCTTTGATAAAGGAACGATGATCATAGGCTTCCAAAAACTTCCGCAGAATCTCGTGACCGGCTTCAAAACCCACCAGGTTCGTGGCAATCCATTGAGTCCCTTCAAAACCTAAAAAGCCCCGTTTATTCAAAAGCGGATCCAGATTCTTCACCACTTCTACATCCGTATCCATATAGATTCCCCCTTCGGTATATAAGGCATAGATCCGGGCCACATCACTCACAAAAGCCCATTTCTTTTGCTGATAGGCTTCTTCTACGTACCGGTTTCGGTGGATATCGAAATTCTGTTCATTCCATTCCTTGATTTCATAATCCGGACAGAACTTCTTCCAGGTGTCGATATATTTTTGTACATCCTTCGGTAAAGGATTCCCTCCAAACCAGCAGTAATGTATCTTTTTGGGTATCATTATTCTAAATTTTAAAACTTACTATGATTTTCTCTGTTTATAACCGATAAGATAAGCAGCCCCCGGCATCCAACTCAACAAATAACTACCTAATACAGAAAACGAAAAGGTTAATACAACAATCAACAGGGTTTGCCCTATATAATTATCCATATTTTGAATCCAGGTCCATTTCCAGATCATATACCGCATCACCAAAATATGCATTAAATAGATACCGAAAGACAAATTTGACACCCACGTGATGCCTGTCCGTATTTTCCCTGGCTCCAAAATAAACATTCCATATTGACTCAGCACTTTAAACCAAGCTGTACACATAATCACGACAAAGATGGACAAATACCAAAATAGAGAATAAAAGTCCACTTCATACTGTTTCCATTTACAGAATGCCGGGGCCAACAGAGCCATGAAAACAACCGGGAGCAAAAAACGCCATGAAACAGCCTTCGGATATTTGTTCAGATAATGCCCTAATAAGAAATACCCCACATAGCCGGTACAGTAATATAAAATTCCGGTTTCTCCCGTCTGTATGGACAAGAACAGACGTAACAGGGGATAACATAAGGTAACAACCCACAACAACAGATAGAACTCCAGCTCCCGCTTACTACAAGCCTGAAGCCATTTACTCAGAACGGGAGCAATCAGATACAATCCGGTTAAGGTGTACATAAACCACATCACACCATGCCCTTGTGCCGAGAACGGCAGAGACAGTATTTCTTTCCACCAGGAATGATCTGTTCCCTGATAATGATTATACCCGATATAAATCAGAGACCAAACCAACGTAGGTCCCAGAATCTTTCCCAATCTTCTTTTCAAGAAAGTGCCGGTTTCTTCCTTTACCGGTAGCAACAAAGCACCTGAAACCATAAAGAACAGACCGATACAGGGAGCCGTCGCATAACTTAGTGTATTTAAGATAATAGCATTCGACTTGTCTGTAGGCAAGGGAGAATGCATTATTACCACCATCAGGCAAGCAATCACCCGAATCAAATCCAACTGATAATTTCTCTTTTTTATCGGATTCATAAAAATTTATATATTTTTTGCTTTATCTTTATTTCAATAGGAAATCTAAATCTACTTAATCTTGAGTAATCAGCAATTAATCATATTATATTTTAGTCTACCTAATCTTTGTTATTTGTAATTTCCTATCTTGTTTAACTAAACTTCCGTCCGGTATATTTCCAGAAATTATACAACCGGCTCCTATCACGCAATTATCACCAATCACAGAACCTTTCAGAACAATAACATCAGAAGCCAGCCAACAGTTTCGGCCAATATGGATAGGAGCTGTTTTAAGTTGGCTTGATACCCCATTCTGAGCTGAAAAACAATGATCATTATCAAAGATTTTCACTCCCGGTCCAAACATACAATTCTCACCAATAGAAACAGACTCCTGTACACTGATCATACAATACCGATTCATATAACATCGACTTCCTATCTGAAGAACTCCACCCCCATGCACCTGCAGATCAGAACCTTTCTCTATTTGGGTATTATATCCAAGAATCACCTTACCCTGTTGATAAATCCGGAATCTACAAAACGGACTTATCCTTTGGATAAAGGAAAAATTGGAGGATACATGGCATATTTTGAGTAAACAAAAACGTATTAAGTTATACGCTATCAGCAAATAAGTGACCATACTCATGAGATTAATTGATATATTTTTTCGACCTCTTTCTCGTTCCCATGATCGTGTTCTTTCAAAAACTGAATGAAGCTATGCTGTAACTCCCTATTCAAAATAAAATCAGAAATACCCTCCGCACAAGCTTTATTCTCTAAAGGCACAATTAACCCATCTACGCCATTTTTCAACTGGCTTGACGCTGTAGGAAAATCCGTAATCACAACCGGTTTCCCTAACATCTGGGCTTCCCGGACTGTGACAGCCTTCCCTTCATACCGGGATGGCTGTACATAAAGATCACAAGCCACTATATAAGGGTAAGGATTTTCTTTCTTCCCCAGCAATATCACATAATCCTGCATTCCTGCCTCTTCAATTCTTTGTCGAATCAAAGCTTCATCCACTCCATATCCAATGATATACCAATAAATGTTCCGGCCCAGTTCGCGAACTAGACGGCAAATATCTGGCACATTATCAAAATTCTTTTGAGAAGAAAAACGTCCAATCGATAAAAGATTGATTCGCCCCTCTTTTTTCGGAAAAGAAATACTCTTTTCTTTTGCCCGCGAAAAGACCAAATCCTTAGACAGAATATTTTCAATTAGAACGATTTTATCTTTCAAAGAAGGGAAAGTTTTTAAAAAAGATTTAGTAACATCTGCTGAAATGGATGCAATATAGTCATATCTACTCCATACAGGTAACTCCTGCTCGGCATGAACACTTACCCACGAATAATCCGTATGTATCCAAGCTACTTTCTTTTTGGCACGAACTTTTTCTAAAACAATATTGTGAGGAATCAGAAAACTAATGGCCAGATCATAGCAAATTTGCTTATTAATAGAAGGTAATAAAGGCGTTACCGCATCAAAAATATATTGAAAGGCAGCAATACTATTTTGAGGTTTATACTTTCTAATATACTGATGATATTTAAAACGAGCCCACAGCCTAGCCAAGACCACATCCACATATCCCCGTTTCAGAACCGAAGTCATCGGCTGTTCAATCTGGGCATATTTCGGGATTTCCGGAAGGAGATTTACCTCTTTCGGAATCAGTTTCATTAGTTCCCCCTGATGACTGTAAACAAACAAATCCACTTCATACCGGCTGTAATCGATGGCATTCAACAGTCCGATCAGACTGATTTCAGCCCCTCCGATTTCCAAGTAATGAATGGCTATAAAGATACGTTTTTTCTTCATCTTATACATCTCTTAAAATAATGCAATAAAGAAAAAGTTTTATACACAATCCGTAATTCTTTCAAAAGGCACTTATTAATCAGAAATAAATATAAACGTTCCTCATATGAAAGATTACGACTTGACCTCAGAGCCATAGCTTTTTGAGTATATGGATGATTTAGTATTCGAACTATTTCTTCTCGTTTTTCATTATTTGACCAATAACAATTCTTATGAAATAAATTATAGCAACAACACTGCAACACTCCCGTAAAGAAACGTTGATCTAAATAGTCTTCCATACACTGGTCATTTAGATTCCAATAGTGCATTAACTTTTCAAAATGTTCCCGAACCGATACATATATATCAAAACGATCAGGAATAAAGCGTACTCGAGTATTTCCCTGATCATAAATATAATATGTGTATAAGATTTTAGGAGAAATATAAGCCCTTTCCAAGTAAGGATAAAGGTTTAAATTAAAAACTTCATCCTGCTGTATTCTTTGATTTTCAAACAACAAATGATGCTTTAATAAAAAAGAACGACGATAGAATTTATTCCATGGAAAACCATTACCATGCTTACTTAATACAAAGGTATCTACATATATATTTTTAAGTTCCTCATTGGAATGAATTTCACATTCTTTAAAACGAATCTCACCCAAAGTATTATTTAAACTTGGCATAACCGTACGAAATCCAAAAAGAATATAATCAACCTTTTTCTTCTCCATTATCTGTACATTATAAGCAAGAAGATCAGCATCTGCCTTATCATCTATATCAAAGAAATAAATATATTCTCCTTTAGCTTCTATAATACCTACATTTCGTGCACTTCCCGCACCTTCATTCTTTTTATGAAAGACTCTTATTTTTGAATTTTCTTTTGCCCACTGATCACACAGTAATCCACTATTATCCGTAGACCCATCATCTACTAAAATAATCTCAAAATTCTGATATTGCTGAGATAATATATTCTGTAATCCCCGGTCAATATATTGAGATACATTAAAAATTGGAATGACTACAGAAACTAAAGGTGAATTACTGTCCAATGCCTTCATAAGTAAAGCCCAAAGATTCTAAATCTTCTCGATTATAAATATTTCTACCATCTAAAATAAACGGATCTTTCATTACCTTCTTGACAATATTCCAAGTCGGCAGACGGAACGTCTTCCATTCAGTAACTAACATTAAAGCATCAGCATTGTCCAATGCATCATATTGATCATTCGCATAATATACAGCTTCTCCTATCCGGCGTTTACACTCAGGCATCGCTATCGGATCATAAACACGGACCTTACATCCAGCTTCCAATAGATCCTGAATAAGAACTAATGCTGGTGCTTCACGCATGTCATCGGTTTCTGGTTTAAATGACAATCCCCATATAGCAACTGTTTTACCCTCCAGGTTTCCTGCATAATGTTTCTTGAATTTCTCAAATAAAAGATGTTTCTGACGTTCATTTACTTTTTCCACACCTTTTATTACAGACATCTCATAACCATATTCTTCACTTGTCTTCAATAAAGCTTTTACATCCTTAGGAAAACAACTTCCACCATATCCACAACCTGAATACAAGAACTTATTACCAATTCTAGCATCTGCTCCAATGCCCTTACGCACGGAATTTACATTGGCTCCTACCAAATCACATAAATTTGATATATCATTCATAAAACTGATACGTGTTGCCAACATGGCATTTGCTGCATATTTTGTCATCTCAGCAGAAGGTATATCCATGAAAATAATGCGATAACTATTCAATAAAAATGGATGATACAAACGCTCTAAAGTTTTCATAGCTTTCTCACTCTCAATCCCAATGACTACACGATCCGGACTCATAAAATCCTTTATGGCCGCACCTTCTTTTAAGAATTCAGGATTCGAAGCCACATCAAACTCTATTTGTACTTCACGTTTGTCTAGCTCTTCCTGTATTACAGCCTTTACTTTTTTTGCTGTTCCTACTGGTACAGTACTTTTAGTCACCAATACTAGATAATGATTCATATAACGGCCAACTGTACGTGCAACTTCTAAAACATATGAAAGATCTGCACTACCATCCTCATCCGGAGGAGTTCCTACTGCACTAAAAACTACCTCAACATCATCAAGGCAATCTTTCAAATCTGTAGTGAAATGTAGATTATTATTAGTTATATTCCTTTTAACCATTTCCTCAAGACCAGGTTCATAAATAGGAATAATACCTTGACTGAGCTTATTTATTTTATCCACATTGACATCAACACACGTAACATCAGCTCCCATTTCGGCAAAACAAGCTCCGCTAACCAAACCTACATATCCAGTTCCAACTATTGCAATTTTCATAAGATTCTTATTTCATTTTTTTGTACAACTGTCTTATTCTTGTCTATTCTTACATTGGATAAAAAAGTATTATATCCAACAATAACATTATCCTCAATAAAAGTACCCTTTAATATAGATGTTCTTTCTCCTATCCAACAATTATCACCTATGTGAATAGGAGCTGTTTTAGGTTTTTCATATTCAAAACCATAATAAGGATAATATTTTCGAGTAATCTCAGCTCGCTTTTCGGGAGAATAAATATTGTGTGTATTTGTATCCCAAATATTAACCTCATAAGAAATTTGATTATAGGCACCAATTATTACAGATTCATCCGCTCGTATCTCAGATCTTTCATTTATGTTTGTATAACAACCTATTTTAACTATGCCTCCAAATCGGATCCAAATCCTTTTTGCTTGGATTCTTGAATGATTTCCAACAGTTAGTGTTCCATCGTCTATTGTTATTTTCATATTTTTATCATCTAATCCCAAGAGCATAGAATACTGATCTATAAATAAAGAACCTTTCCCTACATAAATATTTACATTTTTTATAAGAGCACCTTCTTTTATAATTAATTCAGCATCAGAAGCAATAAAAATTCGCGATGAATCTATTTTAGCATTTTGGGCAATAAAAATTCTACCACCTGTAACACACCGTACAAACGAATGAGAGAAAAAATATCTCCATCTATATTCTTTCAAATACCTAAATAGTTTCCGAATCATAAATACGTGCTATAATTTGATTTTCATATTCTTCGTTTATATAAGAATCAGAAGGCTTTCCATTTACAATCTCACTAACCATTTTTCCTGGGACCGGACACTTGTTTTTTGCTTTCATTTGAAACCATTCATACTCAAGATCAATATGACCTATATCTAAAGCCTGGTAACCTATTTTTGCCAAATCATAAGCAAGAACTGTTGCTGTCATTCCTAATGCCAACAAAATTAATTTCCCTTCACCATATTGCTTTGCTTTTGCTAAAAGGACATCATAAACATCAAAAGCATCATGTTCAGGTCCAAGTATACGTTGTACCGACTTTACATTGCTAAATAGATTATTACCAACACCTAATCGAGAGTATCTGCCTTCAATTATTAAAATATTTTGACCAGCCCAAATATTCTTCAACAATTCTATATAAGTAAGTCCATAAATAGGCCTTTTATAAGGCATATAAAAACGTGTAAATAATGAATCCAAATAGATTCTTTTAGGATTTACATAAGGCAAAAGATCGTTCTCTCCATGTAAAAGTAAATACTCTAAAATAAATAACTGACTATTTATTTTGAATTTACTACGATCTTTTAATGAAGATGGAATACCAACAATATGATTGGGAACAGGATATAGCATAACTTCCTTTAATCTCGTGGCTAATTTTCCATTTTCTCTTTGAAAGCCATTTGAATGTCCACCCATAACCAAAAATTCGCCTTCACCAAATCTACTAATAGAACATTTATTATCCAAAATATATTTTATAGATTCAGGACTTGAAATAATATTCAGATTATTCAATAAATTATACAACCGAACTTTTCTCTTAAGAGAAAAAGAATATCTTAATTTCAACAAATATGATTTTATAAGAACTATCATAATAAATCTCTAGACCAATTAATACTTTCTTTTACAACCCTTGCAGGAGTACCAACAGCTACTACATTTGCAGGAATATTGCCTGTACAAATACTGCCATAACCGATCACTGAATTATCACCAATAGTTGTACCCTTTAAAACTGTTATATTTTGAGCCAACCAAACATGATTTCCAATTTTAATACTCTTTGCTTTATTTATCCGCTCATTTTCTGCATTCAAAATAGAATGAGAGTCTGAAGTTCTCATTATAATTCCATAAGAAAACATACAATCTTCTCCTATGAATACTGAACTATTATCTTCTATTGATATGATCTGAGCTTCCCTAATTGTTGTTTCTTTTGAAATAATAACTTTTGCAGAGTTTCCATGTATAATTATTTTACCAGCTCTTATTGTGACATGTTCTTCAAGAGTCAAAATACAATTATTCCCAGTAATAGAAATCTGTAAATTTTCTAATATACAATGTTTACCTACAATAATCCTATTATTATTTCCTTGCACATAAATATAGGAAGATGGAGGTAAAGACGATCGTAATTCAACCTCATTAGCACTTCCTAAAATGCGCTTATTAAAAATACGTTTAATTATTCTTTTTACAAATGTAAACATTATAAATAAATTCTTAAAACAAAACTGTTAATTAATTGTTTATTATCTATTATCTTGAAATCAAAGGGTAATGGATATTTTTTTAAAATAACCATAATAAGTTAACTTACCATTCTCATACTCATTATAATTTTTTTTCCAGCTAAGCTTTGCATATGGATTAGAGATAATCTGCTTTCTAAATGTATTTTCATTAAATATCTCATTAAAATGATAATTAAGCCAGTGTGGATTATCTCCAGTATAAGGGACTCTATCTATTTCTTTACGAATTGAAGGAAACTCTTCATATGCAATCTCTATTAAATAATCTAGCAAAAAATAATCAAGTAAAGAATTATACCTTTCCCAATACTCCATTAAAGCATCATCTAAAAAATTCATTATAAAACTATCCGAATGAGTAGCTAAGAAATTCCCAGACCATCTCATCTGTGAAATGGAAGTACACATATTCAATGTTTTTTGTTTCAATGTAAAAAAAGTATATTTTTCAAAGTTTAATGTAGCAGTTACCCAATAAGTAGAGTCTATCCAAAGCCCGCCATATTTCCTTAGCAACTTGATTCTTAAGAGATCACTAAGATGTGTAATAGATATCACCCCCTCATTTACAAGTTTCTCTATTCGGCTTGAAAGGTTTATATAATCCCTATAATTTGATTTTGTTATAAGGACAACTTTTTTGTTATCTGCATTTTTCAGAATTGATTGATAACATATTTTCACAATATCAGGCATTAGTTCTTCCCCCTGCCACCAACATACCCAAATGATATAATCATTATCTGAAATACTAGTTTTTAAATAATCTTTTTCTTTATTTTTATACTCTGTCACAATGCATTTTGTTTTCTTTTTAAGAAAATCCAATACAGCATTACGATAATTTTCTGCATAATTATTTCTAAACAAGGATTTTACAACAGGGTAGAATCTGATTGACAGCGCAGTAGAAAGCCCGAAATTATCAAATAAAAAACGAAAATCTCGAAAAAAACCAACACCTTTCATTTTACAAAAAACTTTTTTTAATATACGCTTGTTGTTGCTTATTCAATAAAACAAAATAAGAAAAAGATAATGTTGCAAAAGAAGATAAAAAAGTCACCAATATCAATCTTAACAAACTTGCAGTTTCCATAAAATGATGCAATAAAATAATCACTATATTTCCAAGTCCTAGAAGTATAAAAACAGGAAATATAACTCTCAAGTAATATACTTTTAAACTTATCGTATCAATTTCTTTTTTAATTATTCGCAAATCATTCAATAAAATGATTATGTGAATTAGAAGAAAGAATAATAGGCTGATAATGGAACATGAGTCTGCTTAAACAAAATGTACACAAAAAAAACAGAAGAGAAGAATATAGATCCGGTATAGAAACTTAAACTTTTAATTTTACCAGTTGCGTGTATCACAATATTACAAATCATTTGTAACTGATTTATAATGGATGTATACAGTAATACAACACAAATATCAACCGCATAATCTGGAACTTCTACTAACCATATTTTCATTACATATGAAAGTTCTGAAGATAATGGAACTATGATTAGAACCATTAGAATTGAAGAAAGTTGTCCTGCGGTTATAAACATATCAAACATCTTTCTTACTTCTCCTTTTGCATATAATTTTATTATTTGTGGACGAAAGGCCATAATAATATTCCCTGAAAAAGATGATATTACACCTTGAACAGTTGTTGCAATACTACTTGCTGCATTCAATGCCACTCCAAAAAACATATTTAAAAGTATTACTGTACCTTGTTGATACATTCGTGCACCCAAATTTCCATACAAATCCCATCCCGAAAAAGACAGTATCGGATAAATGATATTTTTGTTGAAAACAAAGCGGAAATGCGACTCCTGATACTTTTTAAAGCAATACCCTCTATATATCAGGGCAATCAAGACGCTTACAACAAAAACCAAAATGCCATACACAATTAATTTATCATGGCCTAAAACGGGAAGTAAAAAAACAATCAGCAGTTTTAAAGACACATTCAATAACTCCACATAAGCATAGATATCCATCTTCTCATGAGCGATTATAGCCGCATTATAAGGGACTTGCGTTATGCTTATCATAGTAGACAATATAGATAGTTGGTAAACTACATGAGCTGCAACCATTCTTTCTTCCGGAATGACTAGCTTATGTACCAAGAACCACAATCCGATTGTTTCAGCTAAAAACAAAACGACAAGGGCAATCCCAATATGGACTAATAAAGCAGAAGAAAAAGTATCTCTTAACCGTTGTTCATCCCCACGCCCCATCTCATAAGTCAGAAAACGGGAAGTGGCTCCCCCCATAGACGCATTCAAAAAACCAAACATCGCAACCACACCGCCTACAACACCATAGATACCAAAATCCTCAACACCCAAAGTATTCAACACCACCCGGGATGTATAAAGAGACACTACCATAGAGAGCAGCATCCGGATATAGAGCATGAGGGTGTTTTTTGCAATGCGTTTATTGTTGCTTATTGCTTCTTCTGCCATAATTTAATTTGTAAGGAATTTTGATTTGGTTTCGGGAAACAGATGTCATTTAAAACGTATTCAATCAGGAATTAATAAATACTTAAATGCCTTTATTTCCTATTATGTTGGTTTGAGGCGCAGTACGCTGCGCCTCTACAGTCTGTTTCATTCATTTTATATATCCCCTCCAAACCACCCGGTTATGATCGCTGTAAGGAGCATCGGGGGAGTCATACGACAGACCTTTCAGTTCGTCGGAATAGAGAATATAGTCGATCCGCCAGAGTTTCCAAAGCTGACGGAAGGTGTATTGATAGCCCTTGCCGGCATCGCGGAAACCATCGGTCAGCGCGCCTTTCATCCGGTGATAGGTATAGGAGGCGGGAGTATCGTTGAAGTCTCCACATACCACGACCGGGTAGGGGGAACGACTGATCTCTTCGGCAATATAGTCTGCCTGCGCCGCCCGCTTCCGGAAGTTCTCTTTCATATCCCATATCAGCCGAACGGCTGCCTTGATCCGGACCGTCCACGGCTTGGTGCTTTCCTGCAGGAGGCCCCGGTGTACATTAACACTGGTGGTCTGCAAATGGTTGTTGATGATCCGTACCCGGGTATCCGGCAGCTGCACATCGGCCATGAGGGATACATTGAACGAATTCCGGTAATAGAGGGTATCGACCGGGATCAGGGGATAGCGGCTGTAGATGGCTATCGGCAAATGATCCGACCGGTGCGATGTGACCGCATAGGGCAGGTAATGGAATGCCTGCCGGATGGAGTCGGGGTGATAGTATTCCCCGTCGGGGGCTTCCTGCATACAGAGGATATCGGGCTGCTGTGCTGCTAATGAGGCAGCCGCTTCGCGCAGCACGAAGTCCTGAACAGTATAGAAATGACTCGTATTGTAGGTAATGACCGTCAAAGGCCGAGCACCTTCGGGCAGGGTATTCCTTCCGGGGAAGGAAGGCTGCCAGACAGC
>ERZ791865.1812-NODE-1812-length-18188-cov-8.991948_pt1 | contig 18188 bp, 20 predicted proteins | sample MGYA00509942_ERZ791865 | MGnify/ENA primary metagenome ERZ791865 (study PRJEB30046, sample SAMN00792098) | human gut metagenome | study: EMG produced TPA metagenomics assembly of the A metagenome-wide association study of gut microbiota in type 2...
CGGCGGCGCGGGCGACCGCCTCGTCGGCGGCGCGCGTCCTCGCCACGCACGCGTCGCGGTTCCTCCTCTCCAATTCGGCGGCGTGCTCCTTCGCGTCGGCCAGCGTCTTGGCGGCCGTCTCGGAGATTTCCTTCTCGCGGGCCTTCGCCTGCTCGACGGTCAGCCGGGCGTTCATCTCGGCCTCGTCGGTGATGGCCTTGGCGCGCGCCTTCGACTCCTCGAGGGCCTTGGCGCCCTGCGCGCGGGCCGCGTCGAGCAGGGCCTGTCCCGCCTTGCCGGCTGCCTCGAACGGGCTGTCCGCGGTGTGCCTGAGCTCGGCCACTTGGCGCTTCAGGTCGTCGATGCGCGCCTCGGCGCCCCTGATGTCGCCGCGCGCCTTGTCGAGCGCGGAACGGTACTCGTCGGCGAACCGCGTCTGCGTGGCGAGCCTGCCCTTCAGGTCGGCCACGAGCCGTTCGGCCGCGGCCGGCTCGTACCCCTGCCTGAACCCGTTCACGCGGGGCACGTCCAGCGGCATGGGTTTGACCACGCCGACCGGCTCGATGACACGCGTCTCGTCCGAAATCTCCTGCATCGCCATATCGTCCTCCATTCGGTTTATTCATTGGCGTCACACCGCTATGCGTCCGAAAAACGACAGACGGGTTCGTACCCGGTCTCCGTGAGGGGATCGGGTACGAACCCGTCTGCGAGCAGGTGAATACACATATGCACCCCGGTCGGGGCGCACCATACGCTATGCGTCCCGGAGCTCAACGCCGGCCGAGCGGCGCCAGCACGCGCCGCACGACGCTGAGGAACCCGCCGAGGACGACGGCGCCGGCCTTCCCCACCGTCGACGCGAACCGAACGAGCCGCGGATGGCGCGGCTGTGGCTTCGATGGCACGCCATGCCTTTTCGCTTCCCTCCCGTCCTTTCCGGCACCGGACTTCGCCTTTTTCGACCAGGCTTTTTCCTCCGCCGTGGCGAGGGCCCCGAGGGCCTCGCGCTCGGCCGCGTCGTCCGCGGCCGTCCATTCGGCAAGCCCCGCCTCCGCCGAGACGCGGTGCCTACGCAGACGTCCGAACTTGGCGGAGAGGGCGTTCCGGGTGGTGTCGGGCATGCGCCCGTCCAAATCCTTGAGGCGTTTTGAATACCCGTGGTACTCGGAATAGGAGGAACCGCCCATATCGGCGTACACGTTCTCCGACAGCGAGCTGGTGTGGAGCATCCCATCCGTGCCGAGCCATTCCAAGTCCTTGCCCCACGACCCCATCACGGCGACGGGGCGCGCATTCCCATCGATCCCGACCACGGCCAGCAGGCGCGGATCGCGGGCCAGCCGGGCGCGGGTTTGTGGACCCGTATGCTGTCCGACCAGGGCGCCCCAGAGCCTGTCGCGTTCCGGGTCGACGCCCGGTTTGGTCCCCTCCTCCGGCGCGCCCGGGGGTTTTGGGGCGGGATGGGAGCCGGTCTGTTCCGCCCGTTGGCGTTCGGGCTCCTTGTCGGCCCCGCGTTCCGGATCGGGATCCGGATTGCGCCGCCCTTCCGGCGTGGATGGAGACGGGGTCCGGCCGGACTCCTCCATCCATTGGCGTTCGAGATCTTCGTCGGTCAGCGACGAGTAGTACTCGTCGGCCTCGCGTTCGGCGCACTCGAACGCGGCCTCCTCCAAGTCGGCCGCGTCGGCCGCGCCGGAGTTCTCCTTGGCGAACTCGCCTCCCGTGGGGATGCCCTTCGGTTCGCGCCGCCTGTCCGACACATCGGTCATGATCATGTCTCCTTGTCTTCCGGCGGCGCGGACCCGGGCTATGCCTCCAATCCGAGAGCGCGGGCGACGGAACCGGTGATGGCGTGAATCTCATCGGCCTTGAGGCCCGACTTCAGACCGCGTTCCAAGGCATCGGAACGGATCTGATCCCAATTCTCCGGGTGGTTGGCGGCCCGGCCGTACATCCAGTCGTGCAACACCTGGTTGCGCTGTCCTTCGGGGATCGGCGACATGTCGACGGACTTCGGTCCGAAGCCGTCATGGGCGGGCGCCGGGGACGGCCCGAAGCCGTCGTGGCTTGGCGCGGGGCGCGTCGACGGGGCGGCGCCGTGGTGGGTCCTTCCGTCGAGGCCGCGGTAGCTGGACGGCAGCGGTTTGGCGAGGTAGCCGTGCGATTCGAACCATTCGAGCATCGGCTGGGTCAGGTCGGGGCGTCTGCCGTCCTCCGGGCGGGCGACGGCGTCGTACGTGCCGGCGGGGATCGTCGAGCCGACGGCCACCACGTAGCCGCCCATCGGGGCGCGCAGGTCGACCAGCAGGGTCGGGTCGCCGCTCACCTTGGCTCCGACCGCGGCCTTCTTGAAGTATCCGACCAGCCAGTCGGGGACGCCGTAGGCGCCATGGAAGCCGCCGCGGGCGGAACGCTCGAGGAACGGCGTCGGGAAGGCCGCCGAGCCCATGCGGGCGTCGAGGTCGGACTCCATGCGGTTCAGCCCGTGCATGGCGCCGGAGCCGTCGTGGCAGGCGTCCCAGTCGACGACGATCTCGCCGTCGCCGGCCACCTGCGCGGCGACGGGCGACTCGCCGAAATCGGGCAGTTCGGTGGCGCGGCCGTCCCTGACCTTGCGCTGCCAGTCGACGGCGACCTTGCCGGACTCGCCGCCGCCGGCGGGCACGTACATGCCCGTCTCGCCGCCGGCGAGCTTCTCGCGGGCCCATGCGTCCGGATCGGACTCGACCGGTGCGAACGCGTCGACGTCGGTCAGGCCGGGGCCGCTGTCGGGGATGTTGCGGACGGCGGTTGCGGTCTGCACCCATGTGCCCCACAGGTCGTTGTCCTCCTCGACGGGCAGGTAGACGTTGCACACCTTGCCGCCCTCGCGGCGGCTGGTGCGCCTGAGGCCCAGCGCGGCCCAGTGGATGCCGCGCGTCTCGGGCGTCGAGACGACGTAGCCCTGTTCGAGGACGGCGCGCACGACCGCCACGTCGCGGTCGGACAGGCTGTTCTGGTCGACGAACGAGACGCCGCGGCACTTGGAGTGGTCGCCGCTGTACCAGCACCAGGTGAGCATGCCGAACATCGTGAACGGCCAGAAGCCGTACTCGTCGCGGAATGGCATGTACCGTTCCTTGAACACCCCGCCTTCGAGCAGGGAGGCGAACATGAAGCGGCGCTGCTCAGCCTCGGAGTCGTCGATGGGCAGGTGGTAGTTGGTCGTGATGACGTGCACGGCCTGCGGGGCGGAGTCGACGAGCGCGTCCTCGCCGCGGCGGCGCGCTGAGAACGGGAGCAGGCCGGTCAGCAGGGTCTTGAGTGGCGGGAGGATCTTCTGAAACCGGCCGCCGCGCGGGTCGTAGTCGTCGGTAAGAGCCAGCAGGTGCCCGGACAGCTCGATCATGGCGTTCTCGGTCGACATGGCGGTCGGCTGGGCGAGCAGGTCGAACGACAGGGTCATGGCCTGGCGGCCGAGGTGGGCGACGAGGTCCTTGGCCAGCGTGGACTTGCCGGTGCCGCCGGGTCCCTGCAGGACGTAGCACTGCTCGGGATGGTCGCGCATGAACATGGAGCCGAGCATGAAGCCGACGACCCTCTGCGACTTGACGTCGCCCTTGGCCCAGTCGCGCAGGATGCGGCCGGCCTCCATGGCCCTGGCCTTCGCCTCGGCGCGCGGCATCCCGGTGTACACGGTGTATGTGGTCGGATTGGACACGTCGACCGTGTCCACGACCTCGCCGATCGACCCCTCGCCGTTGGCGCGGCTGACGGCGTTCCCGTCGGCGTTGACCTCGGTGAGCACCCAGTTGCGGTGGCGTTCGGAGTACTCGCCGCGCCACATGCCGTCGGTGCACAGGAACGTCATGCCCGCGGAGATGGTGCGCCCCGCCTCGGACAGCCAGTCGGCCATCCACGAGTCGACGCCGGGCACGGTCTCGCGCGACGAGCCGCCGTACGCGATGCGCAGGTCGGGCACGGGCACCCATGAGACGGGCTCCTCCCAGAGGAACCGGTCGCCGACGGCGCGGCGGTAGAGCCGCCCCCGGGTCGGGTCGCCGGGGTCGCGCATGACCCTGAGGTCGGGCGTGTCGACCGCCTCGGTGATGGCGCGAACCAGCCACAGCGGCAACGGGTCGGACGAATCGGTGGGCGTCCATGTGTACACATGCTCGTTGGGGCGCTGGATGATGGACTGGAGCATGTTGGGCGTGGACATGGCTCCGGGGCCGAGCTGGGCGTCGGGCACCGCCTGCACGGTGCGCACCGTCTGCGCCACCTCGAACTGTCGGGCCATGAGCGGATGCTCGAGCGCCTTGGCGGCTCCGAGCTCCCTCATGGACATGGCGCTGTAATCCGGCCGATCGTATCGCACCGGCCCCATGTATACGTATTTGTCACTCTGCATGTCCGATCGCTATGCGTCGCGGGGAACGAAGGGCGCCGGGCGGGACGTTCTTCCGTTCGAAGCGGACCCAGCCGGGGAAATCCGGACTGAATACAGACAGATCCAATCGTGACGGAACTGTGACCAAACAAGGGCTTGTATTCACCGATTTCGGCGGTGTATTCAGTTTGTATCAGTTGCGACTGAATACACTTTTCCACAGGCTGAGGTACTGGAAAATAAGGAAAATATAGAATGTAACATATGAATGTATCAGTGTATTCACTGATTTTGGAGAAAGGCGTTTTTTTGGGTCTTTTCCTTTATAGGGGACTGAATACGTGTTACAGGTGAATACAACCGCCATGACGGACGCGCGCCCACTGCCCGCGAAAAGCCGAACAAGCGCCTCTCTGGACGGTTTCGTCCCGAACGCAAAACCTGTCCGTGCCGACCACCTACAACCCCAGTAAGCCACATTCGCCCCTGTGGACCGAATAAACGCCCCTCTGAGGGGCTTTCGTCCCGAACGCGGAAACTTGTCCATGTCGGCCGTCCATAGGGCGTCCACGCCGCCCGTGGACAACTTTCGCCTCGGACATGGAAACTTGTCCGCGTAGGCTGTCCACGGGGCGTTTGGACAGCCCCGGCTCCAATCATGGCGATCATGTCCGCGGCGGACACGTCGTGCCGCATCCGATCCGCATTTTTTCCGAAACGGAAAGTTTACAGACAGGCGAATCGCGCCTGTATCACCTGTAACACGTATTCAGTTCCCTATAAAGGAAAAACCCTAAAAAAACGCCTTTCTCCAAAATCAGTGAATACACTGATACATTCATATGTTACATTCTATATTTTCCTTATTTTCCAGTACCTCAGCCTGTGGAAAAGTGTATTCAGTCACAACTGATACAAACTGAATGCACCGCCCGTATAGGTGAATACAAGACCCTGTTTGGTCACAATCCCGTCACAATTGAGCCTGTTTGTATTCAGTCAGGCCCCGAAACGGCCTCATCGCCGCCGAGGCCGGTGTTACACCCTGAAACCGTGATTCTTCCGGTTTCGACCCGCCTCAACCGGAATAATCACAGCGGCGGCTTCTGCGGACGCAGACCGCCCGGCATGAACGATTCCACACTCACCGACGCCGACTTCGAGCCGGCCGCGCTCGACATGCTCTCATCCGGACCGCAAGTGGTCTTCCTCACCGGCAGGGCCGGCACGGGCAAGTCCACGCTCGTCAACCACTGGCTCGCCCACCACGCGCCCGCCAACACGCTCACCCTCGCCCCGACCGGCATCGCCGCGCTGAACCTCGTCGGCGGCGAGACCATCCACCGCTTCATGCATGCCAGGCCTGGCGTCACCGTCGAGCAGGCGAAGGCGAACGGCGCCAGGCGTCGCCGCGACCCGCTGTACTCCACGCTCGACGCGCTGGTCGTCGACGAGGTGTCCATGGTGCGCGCCGACCTCATGGACTGCCTGGACGCGTTCCTGTCCGCCGCGCGTGGTTCGAAGCGCCCGTTCGGCGGCCTGCGCATGGTCCTCGTCGGCGACCTCATGCAGTTGCCGCCCGTCGTGGCGCGCGGCGAGGCCGCCGCGTTCTCCGGCGACCCGTGGCCAGGACCGTGGTTCTTCGACTCCGCCGCCATCCGCCGCGCCATCGCATCCGGTCTGTTCGCCTCATGCTCGCTCGAACGGGTCCACCGCCAGTCCGACCCGGTGTTCGTCGACGCGCTCAACGCCATCCGCGTGGGCGACGCCTCCCTGTCCGTCCTGTCCGTCGTTGACGCGCGCGCCGGAGCCGCCTACGACCCGGGCTCCATGGACGACGCCGTCACGCTCGCCGCCACCAACGCCCGCGCCGACCAGGTCAACGCGATGCGCCTCGGCTCGCTGCCGTACTCTGGCTCCATCTGGAAGGCGTCCATCCAGGGCGAATGGTCGAAGAGCCTCAGGCCGGCCCCCGAGACCCTCGACGTGCGCATAGGCGAACGCGTCATGATGGTCGCCAACGAGCCGTCCGGCCTGTACGCCAACGGCTCCATGGGCACCGTCGACGGCTTCGAGTCGTCCCTGCCGGTCGTGCGCCTCGACGACGGGCAGGTCGTCGCCATCGGCCCGCACGACTGGCAGGTCACGGCCGCACGGGCCGTCACCGACCCCGACACCGGCGAGCGCCGCCTCGAGACGTACGTCGTGGGCTCCTACCGTCAGCTGCCGTTGAAGCCCGGCTGGGCGGTCACCGTCCACAAGTCGCAGGGGCAGACGTTTGACCGCGTCCACCTGGAGCTTCCGCCCACCCCGCTGTTCGCCGACGGACAGGCGTACGTCGCGCTGAGCCGCGTCCGCTCGCTCGCCGGGCTTACCATGAACCGCCCGTTGTGGGCGCGCGACGTGCGGGCCAACCGGGAAGCGCTGGCGTTCCTGTCCGCCCCGCACGAACCATCCGGGCAGTCGGCCCTGTTCTGAGGCCCAAGGCGCATAGCTCCGCGCCATGCAAGGCAGCAAAGAGGTCATCAAATCCTCCGGCACATACGCATGGCACGAAGGCGACGGGCTGTGCCGCACCATCTACGGTGAGGCGTGGCAGTACATGGTGCTGCCCAGCCAGCCGTCGGTGCACGACGCGGCCGGCTGGTCGGACCGCGAGCGCGCGGCCCAGCCGATCAAGGCCATCATGACGCGTGTGGCCGAGATGACGGAGTACTCGCCGCTCATGAGCCGCAAGCTCAACAAGGCCATGTACCGCGAGATGCACATCCTGGCCGTTTCCACGCCGATTGCGTTCCACCCGTCACTGACGCTCCCGGAGCCGATCCGCGACCGCATGGCCGTTGACTACGCGGGCTGGTCGGTCCACGACCGGTTCACGCTCGTCGGGTTCAGGCTCGTGCAGGGCGGCTCGAAGCGGTCGCTGACCGAAAGGCTGGCCGAGCTGGTCAGCCCGTCCGACGGCGAGGCCGACGGCTTCGTCCCGTCCGACAACTTCGAGACGGACCGCCGGCGCATGCGCTCCATCATGGCTGACGCGGGATGCGTGCCTCCGACCGACCGGCAGATGGCGCGCGCGCTGAGCTTCTGGGTCACGCACGACCGTCCCGAGCTCATCCCCGTCATGGTCGAGCCCACCCACATGCACACATTCTCCGACTGGGGCGCGTGCCGGGCCGCTGAGCGCTACAAGAAGACGGGCGTCGACTGCGCCACCTGGACGCGCCGCAGGGAGGTGCGCGGCAACTACCCGCTCACCATCTGCACGCTCGGCGTGACCGGCTGGCAGGGCGAGAACGAGTCGCAGGTCAAGTCCGACTGGGCGTCCGACCTACTGGCCAGCCCGCAGGCGGGCGGCATGGGCGCCATCGCCCTGTCCGTCCGCGGCCTGGTCGAGCCGGGCGAGGCGAGCCGCGAGCAGATCGACAAGGACACCGACAAGGTGCTCGACAAGGCCTACCAGCAGATGGCCGAGAACCACAAAACCAACCTGAAGCTCGCGGGCGAGCTCCAGAACGCGTCCGACGTGTACGAGATGGGCGACAAGCCCTGGCCCACCCTCATCGACGGACATGTGCACGTCGCCATCCCCGACGTCGTCGACCATGCGGGCGCCGTCGTGTACCCCGGCAAGGTGGAGCTCAACCCGAAGCGCCAGGACGCGGCGTTCCGCGACATGCAGATCGGCTCGAACATCGCCTACAACCCGTCACCGGTCATCTGGCCCGCCCCCATCCTCGCCTACTCCGGCATCGGCTCGAAGTCCGTCGCCGGCGAGGACTCGGGCCTCGACCGTCCGTCCGACCTGCCGGGCGCGATGCTCGGCCTGTGCGAGGCCGACCGCCTGCCCGTCTACATCAGCCCGTTCCTTGCCAGGGAGCGGCACACGCCGCCGATCCTCATGGGCGTCGGCGACACGGGCGCCGGCAAGACCACCCTGTTCCTCTACCTGGCCGCCCAGTGGGCGCGGCTCGGCGACCCCGACCATCCGGGGCACACCATCCCCGGCTGGTTCGTCGACCCGAAGCCCAACTCGGACGACTTCGGCCCGTTCGTCAAGTCCATGCACGGCAAGGTGTACAGCCTCGACGACCCGAACGTGGAGGGCATCCTCGACGCGGTCAGGTGCATGCCTGAGACGCAGCGCGACGAGATGCTCGACACCATGGTCGAGATGATATGGTCGTGCGTGGGCGGCCACCAGGACGACAAGTCGTACCAGTCGGCGCTCATGGCGATCGTGGGCTACGGGCTCGACCGCGGGGCCGACTGCACGGGCGAGGCCGTGTCCATCGCATGGCGCGACCACAAGGCTGGGACCGACGGCGGGGTCATCGACCCGATTGTCGACAGGATCCACCACGACCTCGAGCAGCTGGCCGACGTGTACCAGCCGTTCCGCTTGGTCTACGGCCGACGCCACGGCGGCGTCCGGCTCGCCAAGACCGAGGGGCTGTCGCTGCTCAGGGCGGGCACGCTGTCGATCGCGCCCCAGGTCGGCTCCCAGGCGGTCACCTCCGTTGTGCAGCGCTGGGTGGTGCGCATGATGGCGCTGGGCGCGGCCGGCGCGGTCATGGGTCGCAACGGCTTCGAGGTCGTCGACGAGGCGCATCTGATCCTGGGCGACGATTTCGGCAAGGGCATCGTGGAGCGCCAGGGCCGCCAGGCCCGTGCCCAGAACTACCTGCCGGTCTACCTGTCGCAGAAGATCGACGAGTTCGAGGCCGCGAACCTGACCGAATTCATCGGCCGCGGCATCGTGCTGCCCGTGTCGGCGAAGAACGAGGACTCCGGTACCAGAAGCCAGGCGCAGGCCGCCTGCTCGCTGTTCGACATTCCCGACACGTCGACCATGCACGAGCGCATGAAGGAGACGAAGGAGCTCGACGAGGACTCCCACCGTCCGAACTGGAGGAGCCTGTACGCGCTGACCGACCCGAAGACGAAACGCGTCGTCCGCGGTTCGGTCCCCTACTACATCGGCCTGTCAGGCAACGCCGTGCCCGTAGAGGCGCGCATCCCCGATGGGCAGCTGGCGCTCATTACCGGCAAGGCGCGGTGACACCCGTCATGTTCCAGTCCAAAACGGCCCCGCGCCGTTCGTAATCGAGACGCGCGTTGCCCAGCTGGGTCGGCCGGCCGTTGGTGCCGGTCCCATCCGACAACGGCAGGGACCGTTTGCGGGCGGCCTTCGACGCGGCCGCCTTGGCGCGCGCCGTCTCGTCCCACAACCGGTCGCGCTCCGCGCCGGACATGTCCGGCCGGAACGCCTTCCGGTATCCCACGGCGACGCGCAGCTGTCCCTGCGGGTAGCCGTGGGCATCGGTCAGATACCGTTCGGGCGAGTAACACCATTGCATCGAGACGCGCATGCGGGCATCGGGTACGACGTGCGCGACCCGCCAGACCTCCATGTCGCCATGGGCCATGCAGTCTTCGGCCAGTTGGGGCGCGGAGGCGAATCCCATCCGCGAGAACCATTCCTCGAGCCTGTCTCTTGTCGAACACATGGCGCGCCTTCCTTTCGTGTCGGCCGGCTCATGCGTCCCGGTCCTTAGCCGATGTCGGCGATCACGTCACCGAGGATACGGCAGGCCGTGCCGAGCGCGGCCGAAAGCGTGGGGTCGTCCTGAACGTCGGGGTCGACCAGGACGGAGCCGGTCGCCATGTCGACCGCCGCGGCCATGTCGTCACCCGCGTTCCACGGCCGGTCGTCGGTTCCCTCGAGGGTCAGGTAGCCACCCGGCGCGCATTGCCCGTCGTCCGGCGCGTCGGCACCGAGGTTTCCGAGCGCGCGGCCGATGGCTTCGCGTAGGACCGGGTCGAGGGCCGGCGAACCCCAAGTGCGGACGGTGGAGCCGTCGACCACCTCGAACGCGGCGGGCGTGTACACGCCCTCGGGGCGGCTCCCGTCGGCGGAGAGGTTGACGCCCACCCAGAAATGCTGTTCCTCTGCCAAGTCGTTCCTTTCCTGGCCGTTCTTCGGATCCGCTCCCCCGCTATGCGCCGTCCGCATAGTCTTCGGCCGGTCCCGCAGAAAGCGGAAGCCGCCGCCCCGCGCGGATGGCGTTGCCCCACAGGAGCGGAACATGCGAAAACCATTGCGTGAGCGTGCCCGACGAACAATCACGACAAGTCGTCCGCGGACGACGGAAAAGACCGGCCGCCGCCGGGGTGCCCAAGGGTTACGGCGGCGGCCGGTTTTCGGCGCATAGGCGCACCGCATGAAGCTCAAGGAACTGAAAAAGGACATCGACGGACGCTACAGCCTGCGCTGCGGGCGCGTGCATGAATCACGCATGGACGTGTGGATCGCCCACGACCATGCCAAGGGCGTCGTCGTGCATAAGTCGGGCAAATGCGAGCCTTGGCGCATCGACGGCGCGAGCGTCGCCAAGGGCGCGCCGTTCCAGCTTAAATCCGATTGGTCGGCGGACCACAAGGCCCGCGTTCTGCGCGAGCGGATGGGTTAATCCTCCTCAACGGCGGCCCGCACGGCGTCGTGCAGGCGGGCGCGGACGCGCTGGTCGTTCCAACCGTACGCGGCGGCCAGCGCCAGCGTGTCGGCGTCCAGCTCCTCATACAGGTCCCGTCCGAACCACTTCGGCACGTCCGCCGTCTCCGTGAACGACTCCCACAGCGGGTCCGCGTCGGCCACGGCGTGCCGCCGCGCCCATCGGGCCGCGCGGGTCGTCTTCAGCCCGGCCCTCCATTCCAAGAACAGGTCCGCGGGCATGCCGTCGGGGTCCGCCGCCCATTCCGGCCGGCCCGTGCGAACATCCAGCTCGAGGCCGACGCCGTGGACGCGGTTGACATCCTCCCCACGGCTAAAGCCGAGGGATTCCCTTCACAGCCCGGACTCCAAAGGAACTTCCGGCCTGAGTCGAGGGGGTTGACGCTTCACGGGACCGCCATTGCGGATCCTCCACGTCCGAGGCGGTGCCCCCGCCCGTTTCACTTAAAGCGCGGCCCAATATGTTCTTGGCCGCGTTGACGTCCGCGTTCGCCCGATACCCGCATTCGACGCATTCGAAGACCGCTTGGCTATCACGGTTCTCCTTGGCGACATGCCCGCACTTATGGCAGGTCTGGCTGGTATAGGCGGCGGGGACGATGACAAGGTTTCCGCCGTTGGCGTCCATCTTGTCCTTGAGCCGCTTGCGTAAACGGCTCCAATTGTTGCTTAGGATCGATCGGTTGAGCCCGGCCTTGGCCTTCGCGCCGTTATGGAGGTATCGGCCCGGATTGTCCGGATCGGGCTTCGGCTTCGGGCGCCTTGTCATGGCCTGGACGTCAAGGTCCTCCATGACGACGAGACCGTTCTCCCGGGCGAGGCTCGTGGTGGTCTTCTCGATCCAGTCGTTGCGACGCCGGACGATGCGGCCCTGCAGGGCATTGAATTGACTTAAGGTCTTTTGCCTGCGCTTGGAGGCGAGCTTGGCGGTTTTGCCGCCCTTGGCCTCGTTAACGCGGTCCTGGCAGGCCATTTTGCGCTGGAGGTGTTTCAGCCGCTTCAATTCGGCCTTCGGCGGCTTCGGCATGTCCATGAACGTCCCATCGGACAGGGCCAGCGTATGGACGCAGCCGCGGTCGATGCCGACTTCGCCGTTTCTGGTCCTCGGCGACGGCAGGGGCATATTGACGAACACAAGGCTACGATGGGTCCAATCGACATGGACGCTCGTATAAGGTCGTATCGGCTGGTTCACGCGCACGTGGATGATGACGCGCCAATGGAGCTTTTCACCAGGCTTGCGCCATCTCGGCGGATTCATGCCGGTGATGACGACCACACCGCTTTTGCGGCCGGTTTTCCGGAAGATCGCGTTGCCCGTCTTGGAGGCGTTGCGCCAGCAGACGAAGCCCAGGCCGCGATGGCGCGACTTGAATCCGGGGATGCGGCCTCCGATGGTCTTCTTCCTCTTGAGTCCGGCGGACCATTCGATGTCCTCGATCCTGTCCGTGCTGGACAGTATGGGCGCCGGAATGCCCGCCATCCACGGGCATCGAAGACGGGCCTCTTTATCCGAAAGCGAATCGGCCACGTCAGGCCCGCCCAAGGGCTCCTTGGCCCAGTCGACGATCTCGCCGGCCTCGTCCTTGATGGGTATATTGCGTGGTCTTTGCTCGCGCCTTTGGTTGAACCTCGAGCGCCATCCGTCGCACAGCCACGCCATGACGCGCTCGGGATTACGAGTCCAACAGGGATTATCACAGTGGTCCACGCCGAGGAAGACGCTCGCGCCAACATGCTTGACGCCGTCGATACGGACCTTCTGGCTCATCGCGGACCACCTCCTTCTACTTGGGCCCTATGCGTCCCGGCCTTGGACCCCGGCGCTGAAGCGCGGGGCATGAATTTTTTCGGTCATAATTGCGGTCAATGGCCTGTCGAACCACTTCGTTCACAGGTACATCCTCATAATGCCTGGGGCGGCTGGGTCGATTGCGTCAAGGAATGCTGCGGTGTCGACCGCAGAGGCGTCTTTGCCAAGCTCGTCTTCGGCCATGAGGACAAGTCCCTCCCTGAGCCAATCCTCATGGCCGGCGTACGCGCTCCCGCGCTCGTCGCGCAGAATGCGTGCGTAATTGCGGTCGATGGCCCGCTGGACCGTTTCGTCCATGGTCATCAGTAGTAAAGCAGGGCCATGCCGGGCGCGGCCGGGTCGGTCGTGTTCAGGTCGGAGACGACCTTCTCAACCGAGTCGCCGTATTTCAGACCGTGTTCGGCCAGTAGCCGCAGCCCCTCCCTGAGATCATCCTCGCAACCGTCATACTGCTCGCCGCGTTCGCTGTGCAGGATGCGATCGTAGTTGCGCTCAATGGCGAATTCAACCAGGTCGTTCACAAATACATCCTCATGATGCCCGGGGCGGCCGGGTCCACCGTGTCGAGGAACGCGGCTGTGTCGGCCGGGGAGGAACCCTTGCCAAGCTCGTCTTTGGCCATGAGGGCGAGCCCCTCCCTAAGCCAGTCCTCATGGCCGACGTACGCAGCACCGCGTCCGTCATGCAGGATGCGTTCGAAGTTGCGGTCGATGGACCGCTGGATCGTTTCGTTCATATCTTTTCTCCTTGTCTTGGAAAGCCTTTTTCACACGCTTATGCGTCCCACTGCGCATATCCCCCGTATGAAAAGGAGCTGGACATGGCGGACACTACGAACAGAAGGCGCGAACCCAAGGGAATACCGACCGGAGGACGTTTCGCACGCGGATCATCCGGTGCGGGCGATGCCTCTGATCTGACCGCACCGGCGGAGGATTCCGTTCTGGGTGGGGTTGACGCGGTCGACATGGGACGCCCGGTCGACGGCTCGAACAGGTTCTATGAGGTCAAAGGACGCGACGGGGCAAAACTGTTCGCGTCATGCATCGGCGCGCTGAAGGATGATGGCAATCCGTTTGCGGCGGCCGTCGACGTTCATGCACCGGAGGAATACGAACGATGCCGTATGTTCCTCACGGAGGATGGCAAAGCGGGGTTCGCCATCGCCGAGGGTGATGAGCTGGTGTCCGTGTTCTCCCGTCCCGGAAAGCACGCCGGCGGGGATGTCGTCGCCAAGGCGGTGGAGCTCGGCGCCCGCAGGCTTGACTGCTATGACATTCATGGCGCATTGCCTTGCCTATACGGTTCCCACGGCTTCAAGCCCGTCGCCTACGTGGACTGGAACGACGATTACGCTCCGGATGGCTGGGACTACGGCACGCTCGGCTACCCCCGCGTGCTCGCCATGGCCGTCACTGACGACCCGCCCGCCAGGCCGGCGGAGCATGTCGGGTACGACGAGGCGGTCGCCATGGCCAGGGATGTGGCTAGGCGTTCTTGACGAGCTTGTACAGGTAATAGTCGGACTGCTTGCTCGGAGTGCCCTCGGAGGAGAACGACGCGGCCCATGCGTCGGCGGTGGTGACCGGCACCCCGCCCGGGAAGACGGTGCCGCGCATGACGCCGTACGTGCCGCGCGCCGTGCGCGACAGCAGGATGACCGGACGGACGGAGATGCCGGGCAGGGCCTTGCGGATTTCGTCCGCGGCCCACGCCATGTTGCCGGACGCGTGGTAGGAGCGGTCGGGCGCTATCCCGTCGAGCGAGGCCAGCGGCACGCCCTCGACGTTCGCGTCCGGACCGTAGACCCTCAGGTCGTACGGTTTCCACGAACCCGGGTCGGAGGCCGTGGGCACCAGCCACATGCCGTCGCGGGCGGGCGCGTAGTGTTTGGCGTCCAGCAGCCAGACGGTCCGTCCGGTCGCCACGATGACGTCGATGTCCGCGGCGCCCGACGCATCGCCCGGATTGCGGCAGGACAGGTAGACCCGCGCGCCCTTCAGGTTCATGGATGCGAGCATGTGCGCGACCGACAGCTCCCCCTTGACGCCGGCGGCCACGTTGTATCCGGCCATGCCGGAGACCGTGCCGTCCGCCTTCAGGCCACCCGCTGGCGTGCCCATCACATCTGGGGAGGCGAGCCAGTCGTGGAATGCGAACGCGTCCACGCCATAGTCCGCGTCGGCCGGTCCGGACGGGCGTACGAGCGGGGCCAGCGTGGTCTCGCGGCGCACGCGCGCCGCGGGGTGCTCGTGCCGTTCCTCCGGCGCGTACGAGGCGGGCTTAGGGCTTGGCGTGTTCCCGGTTCCTGAAGACGTTTTTCCGGACGGGGAGAGCAGTAGCAACAGGAGCAGGACGGCCAGCGCCCACCCCCAATGCCCAGTCAGCAGCAGTATCAACGCGGCGCATGCGAGAAGAAATGTCATAACGGAGGCTATGCGTCGCGCATAGCCGGAACGCATGACGAATCTGATCATCGCCGGTGGAACCCGCCGGGAACGCTCCAAGACCCTGCTCCAACGGCTTGAGGGAGGCGCGGGCCGCTGCTGGCTCGTCGCCGTGCCCTGCGGTCTGCCCCATGACATGCCTGACGGCATCCATGGCATCGGACTCAACGACCTCGACGGCGCGTTGGACGCCGTGGGGCGCGTGCGGCCAGGCGACACGCTCGCCGTCGAGTCGGTCGACTACTGGGCCATGGGCGCCTCGGAGCCCATCCCGAATCCGGACAACAATCCGAACGTGGCCCGCTGGAACGCGATGGCCGCGTCCGCCGCCCGCAAGCGCGCCCGCTTCCGCCACGCCATGCAGTCCCTGCCCGACGGCGCGACCATCATGATGACGGCCTCCACGCTGGAGACGGCCGAGCGGCTGCTCGGCGCGTTCCCGATGGGCGTCTCCTGCATCAGCTGCGAGCGGTTGGACCTGGACCGCTGCACCGCCTTCCGTCCCGGCATGGCTGCCTGAACCACCGGGACGCATGACGAGGGCAACGGAGAAAAAGGAGCCCGCCATGAAGACCATCGGAAAAGCCGTCTACACCATCATCTGCCTCGCATTGCTCGCGGCGACCATCACCGCCCAATCGCAGGGCTGGACCACCACGTTCTATCTGGCGTTCCTCGCCGTCGCCACGCCGGGCGCGACCATGTGGGCTTGGCGTCGTCTGATGCGCGCATAGTATAAAGGCGTCCGCCGGGGCGGTGGTTGTCTTCTCTCTCTCACTAAACCCCCTGAACCGCCGTCTTGGGCGGACAATGCGACAGGGGCGGAATCATCATGCCGATGATTCCGCCCCTATTCCTTATTCCAGCCCTTCGCCCAGCCGGATGATCTCCTCCACGGCTTTCCGGCGCCGGTCGCATTCCCTTTTGCCCCGCCATGCCTCCTCCGGGGAGAATGTCGGCGGGTCCATGGACTGGGGCGTCAGATGTCCCAGTCCGACCATGTTGACGACGACCTCCTCGGGGCAATCCAGCAATCGGGCCATTTGGGCTAATGTCAGGGCATTCCGCCTTTCGTCGTCCATTTCCCCTCCTTAAAGATTGGAGAGGATCCGCGCGGCGGTCAGCCCGTGGAGGTCGATTCCTTCAAGCCGTCGGGAGAGGTCCTCCGCCGTATACTCCACGCCCTCCTTCGCCGCGATGACCATGTCCGCCAGGATTTCGTCGTGAAGTCCGGAATTGGCGTCCATCAACCGTTTCACGCGGCGTTCGACGGACGCGGCCTTGCGCCGCCGGCTTTTCGGCCGCTTTTTGTAGGCGTGGGCGCGGTAAGCGTTCCGCGCCGTTTTGTACCCCCAGCCTTGCGCGTCGTCGACGATCTCGCCGGTGTCCTCGTCCACAAGGCGCCAACGCGTCTCGGTCCAGCCGATGTCGTACCTGTCCTCCGGCTCATGCCGGACGTCGAATGGCTTGGCTTTGACCGCCATGACCCGCCTCCTTGTTTTTGCCCGCCCATGGGCGCACCCTGCGCGCCCCGTCGGCGTCGACCCGGTACATGATGGACTTGCCCTCGAACGCGAACAACGGCTTGGAGCTTCCCCTCACGGGCGCCAGCCATTGGTCCAGGGTGCCGGTCACGGCCCTGACGCGCGCCATGCTTGACAGATCATGCCGCACCGCGCGGGCGAGCATGCCCGCGGCGGTCTCATTGTCCGGCTTGGCTTCCCTCAGCTCCGGAAACATCCGATTCTCCTTCCTGCGTCTGGTTCCGCCCGTCGTCATGCGTCCCGGAGTTCGTGTCCGTCGATTGCGATTGGTTTTGGCTGTCGTTGGATTGGGCCGGCTGGCTTTGGGGCGCGGCATCCGTTTCTGGTTCCGTCGTCGCGGCCGGGGCCTGCTCCTGCGCCGTCGGCGGGGCGGGAGTCGGGCATGATGTGACGGTGCGGACCCTCTCCTTGACCACGGTGCGCTTGACGACCTTCGTCCTCACCGGCTCCGGTTGGCCGGCCTCGTAGGCGGTCCAACCGCCCAGCACGGCCAGCGCGGCGGCGAGCATGGCGGCGACGGCGATGAGGAGCACGGGCCTCCGGTCGGCGCGTGGCGCGCGATCCAACGGAACGGCCTCCGCGGGCGCGTGGCGGGCCACCATGCCTGCGAAGTGGTCCGCCTTGGCCGGGTCGGGCACGCGGAGCGTCCAGACGGACCGCGCAAGCGCTCCGGGGCGCGTGGGTATGCCGGTGGCTTTGCCGTCCGGAGCGACGACGTCGATGACGAGGAAGGCCGCGTCCGGCGTGGTCATGACCCGGGCGCCGCGCACCGAGCCGATGGGTGCGGCGGCGTACGCGCAGCGCCGGCGGTCCGCCTCGCGCCCCCAGCGCTCGAGGCGGATGACGTGCCCGTCGAACGTGGCGCGCCCTTCGATGGCGTCGAGCGATGGTTCGGGCGGGTATGACGATGGCGTGGACATGACCTGGACTCCTTTGAAGGCGTAAGGAAAGGGCGGACCGGCGGCCCGCCCTTGGGATGACGGCGATGGGCTATGCGGCGGCCGGAGAGATGGAAGGCCGATCATCCATGCCTTAGTCCTCCCGGAACAATCCGAGCCTGTATACCGCGTCGAGGAACTCCTGCCACGTCCGCGCCCCGATGGCGCGGCGCATGCGCCCCCTCAGCCCATCGTCCATGACGGCCGTGGACGTCGGCGGCGCCCAACCCGTATCCGCGCGCTCCCCGTTCGGCAGGCGGTCGGAGAAGCCGGTGAACATCCTGTCCAGGACGCCGGAGTTTGACTGCAACTCCCGAAGCCTCTCCCCCAGCCTGACGGCGAGCGCCGCGTCGGCCGGGTCGTCCATGGGCGTGTACGCGGCCCACGTCCCGCGCTCCCAGCGGTTCACCTCGCACCAGCGCCACCAGACGTGCAGGCCCGCGGCCGCATCGGCCATTGTGGCGTCATGGGCGCCGTCGTGCCAACGCTCCGGATGGCGCTCCAGATATTCGTCGACCGTGGCGCCCCACACGCCGTCGAGGCGCATGTCGGCGCGGAGGTCCCGCAGGGCGGCGTGGGCC
>ERZ791865.1819-NODE-1819-length-18151-cov-6.000442_pt1 | contig 18151 bp, 17 predicted proteins | sample MGYA00509942_ERZ791865 | MGnify/ENA primary metagenome ERZ791865 (study PRJEB30046, sample SAMN00792098) | human gut metagenome | study: EMG produced TPA metagenomics assembly of the A metagenome-wide association study of gut microbiota in type 2...
CAAAAAATAACACCATCCTGACGGATGGTGTTATTTTTTGGAGCGGGCGACGAGGCTCGAACTCGCTACCTCGACCTTGGCAAGGTCGCGCTCTACCAGATGAGCTACGCCCGCAGAACAATAGTTATTATAATGCATGACATAACTATTGTCAAGGGGTTTTTTCACTCTTTCAGAATTATTTCCACGATCCCCCAGGCGTCCGTGTCCGGGTAGAACTGCACCTGCCAGGGCTGACCGCCGCGGCCCAGCTCCTGTTGGAGCGCCGCCACAGTATCCAGCACCGACTGGCGGCTGCCGTCAAAGCTGCTGACCTGCACCGCCAGCTCCTGCCCGTCGTTCTCCGCCGCCGCACGCAGCAGGTCCTGCAGAGCCGCGGCATTGGTGGCGTGGACGATGGATTTGATCTGCCGGGCCGTGCGCCGATACCCGGCGGTAAAGCGCAGCTGGGTGTAACCCCGGCCTCCCTCATCCACGGTATAGGTCAGGTACTCCAGGGCATAGGCCCCCAGGGGGGTCTCCTGCAGCACCTCGTCGCAGGCCGCCTGGGCCAGCTGGGACGCATCCGCCCCGTCATCGCTGCTGTACAGCCACACGGTGCCGCTCTCGTCATGGGCGCTCACCAGCAGCAGCAGGTCATTCACCAGGTCCTGGCGGCTCTCCGCCCGGAGCACATCCCGGCGGTCGCCCTCGTAATAGGTGGCGCTGTGGGGCTCGGTGCGGCTGTACTCCCGCTGCAGCAGGCTGCACCCGGACAGAAGCAGCGTCCCACACAGAAACAGGAGGAGAAGTATTTTTTTCATGGGGCGCTCCTTTCTGATTTTTCGTATTACTGCCGATACTGAAGCAGGACAGCTTCCAAAAGCGCTGCAAGCCGATAATATATGACCAATTCCTCTTTTTCCGATCCGCTGACCCGGTTTATCAGTTCTGAAAATGCATTTTTTTCTGTGCTGGAAATAATTTCGCCAGGCGGGAGGGCGATGCACTCTGCGCCGCCCATAAGTTGCGTACAGTACCCGCCCAGAGCAGAATCCAAAGCTATAAGTTCTGGGGTACATCTGCGCAGAGGCGCGGGAATATGCGATTCTAAAAAAGCTTTCAAAATATACTCATGCTGTTTGTTTTTCATGGAGGCGCCCCTTTCTTCTCAATGTCAGGCTGAATATACGAATCACACCTATAAAATGCCTCGCAGATTTTTCGCCAGTTATCTTTATAATAGGGACATCTGCTCCCGGCCCTGGTCCTCCTCCCGCAGGAGGGCGCCGGCGGCGGGGATGCTGCGCACCCGGTAGCGGGCCAGGTTGGTGATGCCGCTCTCCTCCAGGGTACACACCCGGTCCAGGTGATACCGGGGCTTCATATTCATCACCGCCACCCCCTGAGTGGAGCGGGTGGTCTTGGGCGAGAGCAGGGAGGTGTGCAGCAGCAGAGCCCGGGGCTCCGTGCTGATAAGGGCCAGCTCCTGATCCTCCGCCAGGGGCAGCAGGGCCGCCAGGGGGCTCTTATCCGAGTAGGCCCCGGTGAGCTTGCGGCGGTTGGAGGTGGTGGCGTAGGCCGAGAGGGCGACCCGGGCGCATTTGCCGTTTTCAAAGAAGAACAGCAGATGCCCGCTGTAATCCCCGGGCAGCACCAGGTCGATGACCTTTTCCTCCTCGTCCATGCCCAGCTTGGTGGGCAGATAATCCCCCAGGAGGGACGCCTTGCCGTCGGCAAAGTCGGCGGCCCGGACCTTATACACCTGCTGGTGGTCCGTGAAAAACATCAGCTCGGTGTTGTTGGTGGCCTCCACCCGGCGGAAAAGCTCGTCGCCCTCCTTGAACTTCTGCTCGCCGCTCATGCGCAGGGACTGGGCGGTGATCTTCTTGAAATATCCCTCCCGGGACAGGAACAGGGTCACGGGATAGTCCGGCGTCTCCTCCGGCTCCTCCTCGTACTCCGCCTCGTGGCTGTAAATGATCTCCGTTTTCCGGGGCTGGGCGTACTTTTTCCGCACGTCCTCCAGCTCGCCCACGATGATCTTTCGGATGCGGGCGGGCTTTTGCAGGGTGTCCTCCAGGTCCTCGATCTCCTCCTCCAGAGCGGCGGTCTCCTGGACCCGCTTGAGGATGTACTCCTTGTTGATATTGCGCAGCTTGATCTCCGCCACATACTCCGCCTGGACCTGGTCGATGCCGAAGCCGATCATCAGGTTGGGCACCACCTCCGCCTCCTCCTCGGTCTGGCGGATGATCTCGATGGCCTTGTCAATGTCCAGCAGGATGCGCTTGAGGCCCTGCAGAAGGTGCAGCTTCTCCTGCTTTTTATGCAGCACGAAGTACACCCGCCGCCGCACGCACTCCGTGCGCCAGGCCAGCCACTCCTCCAGCAGCGCCTTTACCCCCAGCACCCGGGGCATCCCGGCGATGAGGATGTTGAAGTTGCAGCTCACCGTGTCTTGCAGGGGGGTCAGGCGGAAGAGCTTCTGCATGAGCTTCTCCGGGTCCACGCCGCGCTTTAAGTCGATGGCCAGCTTCAGGCCCGAGAGGTCCGTCTCGTCCCGCATGTCGCTGATCTCCTTGATCTTCCCGGCCTTCATCAGCTCGGACACCTTGTCCAAAATGGCCTCCAGGGAGGTGGAGTAGGGAATTTCGTAGATCTCGATGATGTTTTCGCTCTTGATATAGCGGTACTTGGCCCGGACCTTCACGCCGCCCCGGCCGGTGTCATAAATGCGCCCCAGCTCCTCCGGGTCGCAGAGGATTTGCCCGCCGGTAGAAAAATCCGGGGCCAGCAGGGTGGTGGCGATGTCGTGGTCGGGGTTTTTCAGCAGCTGGATGGTGGTGTCGCAGACCTCCCCCAGGTTAAAGCCGCAGATTTGGGACGCCATGCCCACGGCGATGCCCTGGTTGGCCGACACCAGCACATTGGGATAGGTGGTGGGCAGCAGGGCCGGCTCCTTGGTAGTGTTGTCGTAGTTATCCACAAAGTCCACGGCGTCGCAGTCCAGGTCCCGGAAAAGCTCCGCGCAGATGGGGGCCAGCTTTGCCTCCGTGTAGCGGCTGGCAGCGTAGGCCATGTCCCGGGAGTAGACCTTGCCGAAGTTACCCTTGCTGTCCACAAAGGGGTGCAGCAGGGATTCGTTGCCCTTGGCCAGGCGGACCATGGTCTCGTAGATGGCCTGGTCGCCGTGGGGGTTCAGGCGCATGGTCTGGCCCACGATGTTGGCGGACTTGGTGCGGTTGCCCGTAAGCAGGCCCATCTTGTACATGGTGTACAGGAGCTTGCGGTGGGAGGGCTTGAAGCCGTCGATCTCCGGGATGGCCCGGGAGACGATGACGCTCATGGCGTAGGGCATATAGTTCTCATCCAGAGTCCGGGTAATGGGCTGGGCCACCACCGTGCCCCGCAGGCCCATGACATTGGGGTCCGCGGTGGGATGGACGGTTTTCGGTTCTGTTTTCTTCTTTGCCATAGGAATAGATTCCTTTCGTATTCAAACTGGCGGGAGGATGGGGAAAGGGTACCCGCCAAAGGACGCTTAGGTTGTATGTGCGCCGGGCGCGATAACCGCCACCCCGCCCTACGCATAGCAGGAAGCCGGTGCGACCGGGACGATGTAGGCATCGTCCCCTACGGAATATCTACCGATGGCCGCGTGTAGGGGCCGATGCCCACATCGGCCCGCCGGGTTTTGCACCGCACTCTCTGTAAACCACCGTGTCATTGCGAGGGCGCTCCGCGCCCGTGGCAATCCGCAGCTTGCCTCAGCTCACGTCGATCATATCCAGGTACTTATACCCGTTCTCGGCGATATAGTCCTTTCGGCCGGAGAGGTTATCCCCCAGCAGGAGGTCAAAGATGCGCTCGGTCTCCGCGGCGTCGTCCGGCAGGACCTTCACCAGCCGCCTTGTTTCCGGGTTCATGGTGGTCAGCCACATCATCTCCGGGTCGTTCTCGCCCAGGCCCTTGCTGCGGTCCACCTTTACCTTCTTCCCCTCCAGGGACTTGAGGATATCCGCTTTCTCCTTCTCGGAGTAGGCAAACCAGGTCTTTTCCTTGCAGGTAATTTCAAACAGCGGCGTCTCCGCGATATACACATAGCCCTCCCGGATGAGGGTGGGGCACAGGCGGTAGAGCATGGTGAGGATCAGCGTGCGGATCTGGAACCCGTCCACGTCGCCATCGGTGCAGAGGATGACCTTGCTCCAGCGGAGGTTATTCAGGTCGAACTGGTTCAGGTCCTTCACCGCCTTGCCGCTGACCTCTACGCCGCAGCCCAGGACCTTCATCAGGTCCGTGATGATCTCGCTCTTAAAAATGCGCGGATAATCGGCCTTTAAGCAGTTCAAAATCTTGCCCCGCACGGGCATCAGCCCCTGGAACTCCGCGTCCCGGCTCTGCTTGCAGGCGCCCAGGGCGGAGTCGCCCTCCACGATGTAGATCTCCCGCTTGCTCACGTCCTTGGTGCGGCAGTCCACGAACTTCTGCACCCGGTTGGCAATGTCGATCTTCTCCGTCAGCTTCTTTTTCTGATTGATGCGGGTCTTTTCCGCCGTCTCCCGGCTGCGCTTGTTGATGAGCACCTGATTGGCGATCTTCTCCGCCGCGTCGGGATTCTCGATGAAATACACCTGCAGCTGCTCCCGCAGGAAGTCGTTCATGGCGTCCTGGATGAACTTGTTGGTGATGGATTTCTTGGTCTGATTTTCGTAGCTGGTTTGGGTGGAGAAGTTGTTGCTGACCAGAATCAGGCAGTCCTGCACGTCGGGATAGGTGATCTTGCTCTCGTCCTTGGTGTACTTGCCGTGGTCCTTGAGATACTTGTCAATGGCGTATACAAAGGCCAGGCGGGTGGCCTTTTCCGGGGAGCCGCCGTGCTCCAGGAAGCTGGAGTTGTGGTAGTGCTCCACCAGGGCGTGCTTATTGGAAAAGCAGCAGGCGATGTTCAGCTTCACCTTATACTCGGGCTTGTCCGCCCGGTCCCGGCCCCGGCGCTCACACTCCCAGCACACGGGCTCGGTGAAGGCGTCCAGCCCCGCCAGCTCCCGGATATAGTCGGCGATGCCGTTTTCATAGAGGAAATCCTCCGTGTCGAAGGAGGCGCCGTTCTGATTCCGCAGCCGGAAGGTGACCCCGGCGTTCACCACGGCCTGGCGCTTCATCACGTCCCGGTAGTAGTCCAGGGGAATCTGAATATCCGTGAACACGTCCAAATCCGGCAGCCAGTGGATGCGGGTGCCGGTCTTGCGCTTTTGGCTGTCGGGCAGGGGACGGGACTGCATTTCGCCCACGATCTCGCCCCGCTCAAAGTGTAGGGTGTACTCCTTGCCTTCCCGCCAAACGGTTACATCCATGTAGCGGCTGGCGTACTGGGTGGCGCAGGAGCCCAGGCCGTTGAGGCCCAGGGAAAACTCGTAGTTCTCGCTGTTTTCGTTGTCATATTTGCCGCCGGCGTAGAGCTCGCAGAACACCAGCTCCCAGTTGTAGCGGCCCTCTTTCTCGTTCCAGTCCACCGGGCAGCCCCGGCCCATGTCCTCCACCTGGATGGAGAGGTCGGAAAACCGGGTGACGGTGATGAGCCGGCCGTGGCCCTCCCGGGCCTCGTCGATGGAGTTGGAGAGTATTTCAAATACGGCGTGCTCGCAGCCCTCCAGGCCGTCGGAGCCGAAGATGACCCCGGGGCGCTTGCGCACCCGGTCCGCGCCCTTGAGGCTGGAAATGCTTTCGTTGTTGTAGGTTTTCTTTGCTGCCATAGAGACCTCCTGCCGGTGATTCCGGCCATACCTTTCTATTTTACCGCATTTTTCCCGTCCTGGCAAGTGCCGGGGCCGGGTATGACAAAAAGTGAAATAAGGCAGCAAAATGTTAGGCAGTTTCTGTTCTGATAACAAAGGGGCAACCGCCGATAATCAGCCTTGCAAAAGGGGTTATACACATTATCCACAGAGTTTTCCACATCATTATGTAAACAGAAAATCCGCGGAAAAGTTGCATAATTTTTCTTGTAGACATAAAAAAGGAGGTCGGACGCCATAAGCCGATGTTTTTCGCAGAAATGGTGTGGCAGGGCGCACGGGTCCTGCCGCAGGTACGGTGCAAAACCGGTTCGGGCCGTCGGGGACGCCGGCCCCTACGGGCAAAAATAAGAAGTGCCTGCGGCCGGGCCGATGTGGGCATCGGCCCCTACGGACGGTTTTCCGATAGAACTCCGTAGGGCGGGCTGCCCTCAGCCCGCCGGAGATAGGGGGGCGCGGATTGCCACAGTCGGTGTGCGCACCGGCCTCGCAATGACACGCAGCATGGAGTGCAGTGGGCGGCAGGACACATGGGTCCCGCCCTACAAGGTGTTCCTTTGTAGGGGCCGATGCCCACATCGGCCTGCACGCACCAGCCTCCCAAATATCCGTAGGGCGGCGTGCCCTCACGCTGCCGCACGGTAGGCGCACAGATTTCCCCTGGCAGACCGGCCAGCACAAGCGCGGAGCGCGTCGCGGATGGAGACGCAGGGACGATACGAAAGCAAGGCACAAGGTTTGCTCATCCTGATTCGCGTGGCAGAATGGGACCGGCACGGACGGCACCTCAGCCGCGGAAAGGATTCCAAAACCTTGGTTTTGGCGGCGTTCTTTGGGTACTTTCTGCCGCTGCTGGCAGAAAGTACCCCGCCGGAGGCATATGACAACACGTGGCAATCCATTTTTTCCACACACAAAAAGCCCCGGAGCGGAAACACTCCGGGGCTGCTCGATTTTCTATAACGCCCTTACTCCTCGGGCTTTTCGGGTTTCTCCTCCGCAGGCGCGGCGGGCTTATCCCCGCTCTCGGCGGGATGCGCCGGGTTCTCTGCGGGCTTTTCCTCCTTGGGCTCGTCAAAGTCCGGCATGGGAATGGGCTGGGAGATGATGTTGATGTGCTTGGCCGGGGCCTCGATGCTGTTGGGGGTGGAGGGACGGAAGGCCTTGCGGGGCGCATCGTCCTCCCGGGTGGCGCCGTAGTTGTCCACGGTCTCCGGATCCCGGCCCTCGATAATGGCCATCATCTCCTGACCGGTGATGGTCTCCTTCTTCAGCAAGTAGGCGGCGATCTTGTCCAGCAGCTCCCGATTGTCCCGGAGGATCTGCTTGGCCTCCTGGTGGCACTGGCGGATGATCTTGATGGTCTCCCGGTCCGCTGCAGCGTAGGTCTCCTGGGCGCAGGACATGGAGTAGCCGCCGTCCAGATACTGGCTCTGGACGGTGCCCAGGGCCATCATGTCAAACTCGTCGCACATGCCGAACCGGGCCACCAGGTTCCGGGCCATCTCCGTGGCCCGCTCAATATCGTTGGCGGCGCCGGAGGTCATGGTATTGCACACGATCTCCTCGCTGGAGCGGCCGGCAAGCAAAGTGCGGATCTCCGCCAGAATATCCTCCTTGGACATGAGGAACTTCTCCTCCTCCGGCAGGTGCAGGGTGTAGCCCAGGGCCCCCTGGGTGTGGGGGACGATGGTAATTTTGCTCACAGGCTGGGCATGCTTCTGCTTGGCGGCCACCAGGGCGTGGCCCACCTCGTGGTAGGCGATGATCTTCTTTTCCTCGTCGGTGATGACGGTGCCCTTCTTCTCCGAGCCCGCGATGACCACCTCGAAGGCCACCAGCAGGTCGTTCTGATTCACGGCCTTGCGGCCCTTGCGCACGGCCCGGAGGGCGGCCTCGTTGACCAGGTTGGCCAGGTCTGCGCCCACGCAGCCGGCGGTGGCCTGGGCGATCTTCTCCAGGTTCACGTCCTCGGCCAGGTGGATATTGCGGGTATGGACCTGGAGGGTGGCCAGGCGGCCGGCCAGGTTGGGCCGGTCCACGGTGATGCGCCGGTCGAAACGGCCGGGACGCAGCAGGGCCTTATCCAGCACCTCCGGCCGGTTGGTGGCGCCCAGGACGATGACGCCCTTGCTGGGGTCAAAGCCGTCCAGCTCCGCCAGCAGCTGGTTGAGGGTCTGCTCCCGCTCGTCGTTGCCGCCGAAGCGGCTGGCATCACGGGACTTGCCGATGGTGTCGATCTCGTCGATGAAAATGATGCAGGGGGCCACCTTGGCGGCTTCCTTGAACAGGTCACGCACGCGGCTGGCGCCCACGCCCACGAACATCTCCACAAAGTCAGAGCCGGAGATGGAGAAGAACGGCACGTTGGCCTCGCCTGCCACGGCCTTGGCAAGCAATGTCTTGCCGGTGCCGGGGGAGCCCACCAGCAGCGCGCCCTTGGGCAGCTTTGCGCCGATGGCGGTATACTTGCCGGGGTTGTGGAGGAAGTCGATGATCTCCTCCAGGGATTCCTTGGCCTCGTCCTGGCCGGCCACGTCCTTGAAGGTGACGCCGGTCTGCTTCTCCATATACACCTTGGCGTTGGACTTGCCCACGCTGCCGATGCCGCCGATGCCGCCGCTGCTCTTAGAGAGCAGGCGCATCACCAGCAGGAACGCGCCCAGCATCAGGATGGTGGGCAGGATATAGGAGATCATGAACTGCAGGATGGGGCTCATCTGCTCCTGGACGGGGGCGGTATAGGTCACATGGTGCTCGTCCAGCAGGTCATAGAAATTATTGCTGTTGATCTGGGTGGTGTAGAGAATGACCGGGGTGTCCTTGGAATTGGTGTATTCCTTGGGGGTCTTGCCACTCTCGTCGGTATAGACGTAGCCGTCGATGGGGGTGGCGTAGATCTTGCCGTCCTCCAGCTCCACCCGCTGGATCTTGTCCTCCCGGACCAGGTCGGTCAGGGCGCTGAAATCCACCTCGAAGCTGGTGGACTTGTGGGCGGTGTTGCCGGTGTAGGCGGCAAAATAGTTAAACCCGATGGTCAGCACCACGGCCCAGGCCAGCAGCACCAGCACCCCCCGGAGGTTGCGCCCGTTCTTGTTGTTTTTATTGTTCTTGTTGTTATTCGGATCCATAGGGGTCTCCTTCCATATGAAAAACTCCTTGCAGAGTATGGTTACATTTACTGGAAGTATATCATAGAAAGCAAAATCAAACAAGGCCGGAAAAACCTCCGCCGTGTAAAATTTCTATGAATTGGCCTTTCTATTATGCCCCGTGTGTGCTATACTATTTTTTATTAATAAGCGATAAGAGGACGAGCTATGAGAGACAACGACAGGCAGAGATCCCTGCCCCAGGCGGAGGCGGACGGCATCATCGAGGGCCGCAACGCCGTTATCGAAGCCCTGCGCTCCGGGGAGAATATCGACAAAATTTACCTGGCCAAGGGGGAGACGGACAAGACCCTGGGCCACATCGCCTCCCGGGCCCGGGAAAAGGGCATCGTGGTGGTGGAGGCCGACCGGCGCAAGCTGGACGGCATGAGCCGCACCCATGCCCACCAGGGGGTCATCGCCCTGGCGGCCATGCGGGAATATGTGTCCGTGCAGTCCCTGCTGGACGCCGCCGCGGAAAAGGGTGAGGCGCCGCTGCTGGTGGTATGCGACGAAATTTCCGACCCCCACAACCTGGGCGCCATTCTCCGCACCGCCGAGTGCGCCGGGGCCCACGGGGTCATCATTCCCAAGCGCCGCTCCGCCGGGCTCACGGCCATCGTGGGGAAGACCTCGGCGGGGGCGGTGAGCTATATGCCCGTGGCCAGGGTCGCCAACCTCCCGGCCACCCTGGAGGAGCTGAAGAAAAAGGGCGTGTGGGTCTACGGCACCGCCGCCGAGGGGACCACCCCCCTGTATGACGCCGATCTCAAGGGCCCGGCGGCCATCGTCATCGGGTCCGAGGGCAGCGGCATGGGCCGACTGGTCCGGGAGAAATGCGACTTTTTGGTGAGTATCCCCATGAAGGGGCATATCTCGTCCCTGAACGCCTCCGCTGCGGCGGCGATCCTGTTATATGAGGCGGTACGCCGCCGGATGTAAGCGAGGACTATGAGCAAATACACTGAGGAAGAACTGAATCAGGCCCTGGAGGACACCGGCAGGCTCCTGCAGGACGTGCCCCTGACCCAGGAGTACGACCTGGACGACATCCTGGCGGAGTTCGGCACCGGCGCGGTAAAGCCCAGGCAGCCGGAGCCGCCAACGCAGCCCGCCCCGGAGCCGGTCCCCCCGGCGCAGGTGCCGGAGGCGGAAGTCCCGGAGGCAGAGCCTGCGGCGGAGGAACCCGACCCGGAAAAACCCGGGGAGGAGGAATCCGCTGGGGCGAAAGTCCCGGAGGAACCACCGAAAGAGGACATCCCGGCCCCGGAGGAGGAGCCCCCGGAGCCGGAGGAGGAAGCCCCGCCCCGGGAGCACCTGGTATCCCTGGAGGACATGATGGACCGGACGGTCTCCGCCGTGATGGAGGAGGAGTCGGCCCAGCGGCAGCTGGAGCGGGAGGAGCAGGAGCGTCAGGCCCGCCGTGCCCGCCGGGCCGCCCTGTGCCGGGCGAGACTGGCGGCGGTGGGCGGATTTTTCCGGGCGCTGACAGCCCCCAAGGCCCAGCCCGAGCCGGAACCGGAGGAGGAAGAAGCCATCCCCCCGGAGCCGGACATGGCCCAGGCGGAATTCGAGCAGAAGCGGCTGTGCCGCCTGCACCGGGGCACCACCCTGCGCTGCCTGCTGCCGGCCATCCTGCTGGTGGGCCTCACGGCAGCGGAGGCCCTGGTGACCATGCCCGCCCTTTGGACGGATACCCCGGCCCTGCGCTTTGGCGCGGTGGCCGCCCTGCTGCTGGCCCAAACGGCCCTGGCCCTGCCCCTGTGGCGGGACATGGCGGCCCAGCTGCGCCAAAAGTGCGTTTCCTGCGCCTGGGGTGCGCTGCTGCTGACCCTGGCCTGCCTGGGCGACTGCGCCTGGTGCATCGCCAAGGGGGGCGAACATCTGCCCCTGGCCGGGGCGGCGGCCCTGGTGACCCTTTGCTGTGAGTGGGGCGTGTACCTGCGGTGCGCGGCCCGGCGGGAGAGCTTCCACCTGGCGGATTTGGGAGGGCACCCTCCCTGGAGCGTGCAGAAGACCGAGGCCGGCGCCATCAAGTGCCAGGGCCGCCTGGAGGGATTTTACACCCACACCCTGGAGCCGGACATGCCCCAAAAATGGCACAACGCGGCGCTGCCGCTGCTGCTGGCCACCGCCTGCGTGCTGGCGGGGGTGGTGTGCCTGTCCGAGGCGAAGCCCGCGCAGCCCCTGTGGGTATGGTCGGCCCTGCTGGCGGCGGCCACGCCCCTGTCCTGGCCCCTGGCCGGGACGCTGCCCACCTACTTTTTGAGCCGGCGGCTCAGCCACAGTGGCTGCGCCGTGGCGGGCTACAGCGGGGCCAAGGCCGTCAGCGGCGCCAAGCGCATGGTCATCACCGACGAGGATCTGTACCCCGCCGGGACGCTCTCCCTCAACGGCATGAAGATTTACGGCGAGGAGCTGGGCCGGGTGCTCAGCTACGCCGTGGCTGTGGCCCGGGCGGCAGACAGCCAGGCCCTGCCCCTGCTGGAGCAGATGCTCTCGGACCAGGGGGGCCAGGCCGAGAAGCTGGACGGCTTTCACTGGTACGAGGAGGGCGGCGCCGGGGGCACCATCCACGGGGAGACGGTGCTGCTGGGCAGCGCCTACTTCATGCGCAGGCAGAACGTGCGCCTGCCCCGGGAGCTGAAGGTCCCCTCGGGCCTGTTTTTGGCCGTGGACGGCCAGCTGACGGCCATCTTCGCCCTGCGGTACCAGCCCTCCCGGAATGTGGACTGGGCCCTGCGGGCCCTGCGGCGCAACCGGGTCACCCCGGTGCTGGCGGTGCGGGGGAGCAACATCACCCCGGAGTTCCTGCGCCGCAGCTTCAAGGTGGACGCCAAGCCCATCTACCCGGACGTGCAGACCCGTCTCTCCCTGCTGGAGCAGGCCCGGCAAACCGGGCCCGCCTACGCCCTGATATACCGGGATGGGCTCATGCCCTACGCCGAAACGGTGCTGGGCAGCCGCAAGCTGCTGCTGGCAGCCCGGTGGACCGTCGCCCTGGCGCTGCTGGCGTCGGCGGCGGGGCTGCTGCTGTGCTACTACCTGACGGGCATCGGCGGCTACGCCTCCCTGACGCCCCTGCGGCTGGTGCTGTTCCAGCTTTTGTGGCTGCTGCCGGGGCTGCTGCTGGCGGGCCAGGTGAAGCATTTCTGAGAGAGCGGGCATAACGTAAGAGGACGGATCGCCGCACCAGTGACATCGGTCACTGGCCTCGCAATGATAGGTTTGCATGGAGTGCGACGAGCGGGCCGATGTGGGCATCGGCCCCTACGGAAAGGATGCGATCATTGCGTAGGGCGGCGTGCCCTCACGCCGCCGCACGGCAGACGCGGAGCTTTCCCTTGTCCCGCCAGGCCAGCACAAGCGCAGGGACGCGGATCGTCGCGGCCCGTGTGCGCACCGGCTTCGCAATGACAGGTTTTTCCGACAAATATAAAAACGCAGAGCGGTGCGCCGCCCTGCGTTTTTTTGCTGGTTGATGATCCCGCCCCGGGTGCCGGTCATTCCTCCTGGTCATCGGCCTCCACATACATTTCCTCGCACTTGCGCTGGGCTTCGATAAGGACGTTCTGCGCCTGCTCCGCCGCCCGCATCATGATGAGGTACATCTCCTTATAGTCCGGCATGGTTTCACCTCCTTTCGCTCATTATATTCTTTTTTCTCGCTTTTTCCACTTCAATAGGACAGAAAGACCCTAAAATTTCGTCCAATTTTTGCCATAATCGCCTTGGGTGATTAAATGGGCAGGCTTGGGGACCTTCGCAAGGAGCGGGGCTACACACAGGTGAAAATGCAGATGCTCACGGGCATCGATCAGAGCGCCTACTCCAAGATCGAGCGAGGAGAGCGCTACCTGAGCTTTGAGCAGTGCAAGCGGGTGGCCCTGGCCCTGCACACCAGCATGGACTATCTGGCGGGCCTGACCGATGAAAAATCCCCCTATCCCAGAGCCAAAAACGCAGAGTGACATGCGTCACTCTGCGTTTTTATTCTGCTGTGCCAGCCAGGGCAGGGCCTTCTCAAACTCCACGCCGTACCAGCCGGCCTGGGGATCGGCCTGGGTGCAGCGGATGCACTCCAGGGTGAAATCCACCGCCAGGGTCACCGCCTGCTCCAGGGTGCGGCCCTGCATCATGGCCCCCAGCACCGTGGCGGTGAAAATATCCCCAGTGCCGTGGAAGCCCGCGTGGACTTTCTCATTATAATAGGCAAAATAACGGCCGGTGGCCCGGTCATAGGACATGGCGCCCAGGCGCTCGGCATCAAAGCTCACCCCGGTGAGCACCACCCGGGGGGCCAGGGCGGACAGCTTCTGCAGCAGCGCGCGCACGAAGGCCTCGTCCGGGTCCGCCCGGTAGGGGGTGTCCGTCAGGAGGCAGGCCTCGGTGAGGTTGGGCAGCAGCACGTCTGCCCGGGCGCAGACCTTTTTCATATACTGGGGAAAATCCGGGGCGAAGGGCTTGTAGAGCCGGCCGTGGTCGGCCATGGCCGGATCCACCACGATGAGGGTATCCGGCCCCCGGAGCAGGTCAAACACCCGGCACACCGCCTCCGTCTGCCGGGGAGAGGCCAGATAGCCGCTGGCGATGGCGTCCAGTTGCACCTGCTGGCTCTTCCAGTGGTGGGCGATGGGCAGCAGCTCATCCGTCAGGTCCCGGCAGGTGAAATCCGGGAAAATGGTATGGGTGCTCAATACCGCCGTGGGGATCACGGCGCACTCCACCCCCATCACCGACAGCACCGGCAGCGCCACCGTCAGGGAGCACCGCCCCAGGCAGGAAATATCCTGTATGCTTGCCACTCGCTTCATGGTCCGGTCCTCCCGTTCGTTCTTCATTCCTCGTCAGCATAGCACAGGTCTGGATATAATAATAGTACCAGTTCTGTTGCGCCGGATAATACCAGGCGGAAATTTTCCCTTGTTTTGCCGGGCGATCTGTGCTATACTTTTCAAAAATCCGCGGGCATGATGGAATTGGTAGACATGCGAGATTTAGGTTCTCGTGCAGCGATGCGTTGGGGTTCGAGTCCCCATGCCCGCACCAAAAACAGCTCCCGGCTGTGAGCATCGCTCCATGGCCGGGGGCTGTTTTCCTTACATTCAGAACAAGCAGCGGAGCTGTAAGATATACTATGAAACGAATTTTGGATGAACGACTGATCTATGAGATCCTGTCCGTGGTGGAGGAGATCCCGGCGGGGAAGGTGGCCTCCTACGGGCAGATCGCCGGGCTCATCGGCCGGGAGAAAAACGCCCGCCTGGTGGGTCGGGTTTTGAGGGACGCGGCGCTATACGGGGATTACCCCTGCCACCGGGTGGTCAGCCACGCCGGGCGGACGGCACCCGGGTGGGCGGAGCAGCGGTCCCTGCTGGAGGCGGAAGGCGTGCCCTTCTGCGAAAGCGGCCTTGTGGATATGAAGCGCTTCCAATGGGACGGCAAATAGCCGCCCCCGGTGCGGGAGTACACTTATGGACGAGGCCCCGACCGGCCGCGAGCGCGTCGGGGGGGCGTCTGTCGAAAAAAATTCACAAAAAAGCCCTTGACTTGAAGTATACTTTAAGTTGTATAGTATACTCATACTTTAAGGGCGGCGCACCGCCTGTTTTCGATCTCTATTCAACGGAAAGGATGGATGACACATGAAGAAGCTGACAGCTCTGCTGGCATGCCTGGCCCTGGTGCTGCTGTGCGCCTGCGGCAGCAAGGCGCCCGCCGCGCCCACAGACGCATCGCAGACCCCCGCCGCCGGGACGGAGGAGAGCCCCCGGTCCGGCAAGGTGCTGGTGGCCTATTTCTCCGCCACCGGCCACACGGAGCGGGTGGCCGGCGACATTGCCGCCGCCGCAGGCGGCGACCTGTTTGCCATCGTCCCCGCCCAGCCGTACTCCGCCGACGACCTGGACTACAACGATCCCGACAGCCGGGTCAGCCGGGAGCACAATGACCCATCTCTGCAGGATGTGCCCCTGGCCGCGGCCGCCCCGGACAACTGGAGCGACTACGACGTGGTGTTCATCGGATACCCCATCTGGTGGGGCTCCGCCGCGTGGCCGGTGAACACATTTGTGAAAGGCAATGACTTTACCGGCAAGACCGTCATCCCCTTTGCCACCTCCGCCTCCTCCGGCCTGGGCAGCAGCGCCGACCAGCTGGCCCAGATGGCCGGCACGGGGACCTGGCAGGCGGGACAGCGATTCTCCTCCGGCGTGTCCGCCGGGGACATACAGGCGTGGGTCAGCGGCCTTGGCCTGCAGAATGAGTGAAAAAGGAGCGTGTTATCATGAGCAAAAAGGTTTTGATCCTGTCCGGCAGCCCCCGCAAAGGCGGCAACTCCGACATCCTGTGCGATGAATTCCTCCGGGGCGCCCGGGAGGCAGGCCACCAGGTGGAAAAGGTCCGGGTGGCCGAGAAGAAGATCGCCCCCTGCCTGGGCTGCTACTACTGCAGCGCCCACGACGGTGAGTGCGTCCGCCGGGACGACATGGCCGGGCTCCTGCAGCAGATGATCGACGCGGACGTCATCGTGCTGGCAAGCCCCATGTACTTCTACTCCATTGACGCCCAGCTCAAGGCAGTCATCGACCGCACCGTGGCCCGGTGGCTGGAGGTGAAGGACAAGGAGTTTTACTACATCGTCACCATGGCGGACGAGGGTGCTTCCTCCGCCGACACCACTTTGGCCTGCTTCCGGGGCTATGCCGAATGCGTGGAGGGCGCGGTGGAAAAGGGCGTCATCATCGGCAGCGGGGTCTACGAGCCGGGCAAGGTCCGCGGCACCCCGGCCATGGCCCAGGCCTACGAAATGGGCAGAAGCGTGTAAGATAGGCGCATATTATAATAAGGGGTGACCCGTATGAAGAAAATATTGGTAGCTTATTTTTCCGCCAGCGGCGAGACGAAGAAGCTGGCAAAGACCATCGCCGGCGTCACCGGCGGCGACCTGTTCGAGATCGCGCCCCAGGTGCCCTACACCGCCGCCGACCTGGACTGGATGGACGCCGGCAGCCGCAGCACCGTGGAGATGAAGGATAAAAAGAGCCGCCCCGCCATCGCCGGCCAGGTGCAGGACATGGGGCAGTATGAGACGGTGTTCGTGGGCTTCCCCATCTGGTGGTACCAGGCGCCCCGGATCATCGAGACATTCCTGGAGAGCTATGACTTTACCGGCAAGAAGGTCGTCCCCTTCGCCACCTCCGGCGGCAGCGGCCTGGGCAAGACTGAGGACATCCTCAAAGCCGTCTGCCCGGCGGCTCAATGGCTCCCCGGCAAGCGCCTGCGCAGCGGCGAAAGCGCCGGGGCCGTGCAGGGCTGGGTGGACAAGCTGGATATCTGACTGAACAGGAGGCGCATAAAATGGCAGTAAAGCAGACGGCGGGCCGGGAGGCCCTGGGGCAGTTCGCCCCCAAATTCGCAGAACTCAATGACGACGTGCTGTTCGGCCAGGTGTGGAGCCGGGAGGACAAGCTCTCCCTCCGGGACCGGAGCCTGGTGACGGTGGTGGCCCTGATGGCCCAGGGCCTGACGGATTCCTCCTTCCGCTATCACCTGGAATCCGCCAGGAAAAACGGCATCACCAAGACGGAGATAGCGGAGATTCTGACCCACGCGGCCTTTTACGCAGGCTGGCCCAAGGCCTGGGCTGCCTTCCGCATGGCCAAGGAGGTCTGGGCGGAGGACGATGCGGCCCTTGACGCCAGGGCGGCCCACGAAAACGCCATGGTGTTCCCCATCGGCGCGCCTAACGACGCCTTCGCCCAGTACTTCATCGGGCAGAGCTACCTGGCGCCTCTGTCCACTTCTCAGGTGGGCATTTACAACGTGACCTTTGAGCCGGGCTGCCGCAACAACTGGCACATCCACCACGCCGCCCAGGGCGGCGGGCAGATCCTGGTGTGTGTGGCCGGGCGGGGCTACTACCAGGAGGAGGGCCAGCCCGCCCGGGAGCTGCATCCCGGAGACGTGGTGAACATCCCCGCCGGGGTCAAGCACTGGCACGGCGCCGCCCCGGACAGCTGGTTCTCCCACCTGGCGGTGGAGGTGCCGGGGCAGGACACCGCCAACGAATGGCTGGAGCCGGTGACGGACGAGGTGTACGACGTCCTGCGGTAAAGCCGCAATATCAATAGCGATCTTCTTCCACCGGGAGGCCCTGCGGGGTCTCCCGGTTTTTCCGGGGCGGGCGGCGGTTGACCCGGCGGGCAGGGGCGTGGTATAATGGCCGCATTAAATCAAAGCTTTCTAAGGAGGCGCAGCCATGATCGAAAAAACCAAACTGCCCCTGGCCGCCTTTGTGGCGGACAATGCCACCGTCCGGGGCCACGTCACCGCCGGAAAAGGCAGCAGCATCTACTTCGGCGCCGTGATCCGCTCGGAGGCGGAGACCACCGCCATCGGCGAGGACACCAACATCCAGGACAACTGCGTCCTGCACACGGATAAGGGCTTCCCCATCACCATCGGCCGGGGCTGCACCATCGGCCACGCCGCCATTCTCCACGGCTGCTGCATCGGCGATAACACCCTCATCGGCATGGGGGCCATCGTCCTCAACGGGGCGAAGATCGGCCGGGACTGCATCATCGGCGCCGGGGCCCTGGTGCCCCAGGGCATGGAGATCCCCGACGGCAGCCTGGCCTTCGGCTCCCCGGCCAAGGTCCGCCGGGCACTGACGGCGGAGGAGATAGAGTCCAACCGGGCGGCGGCCGCCTTCTACTGCCGGGAGGCGGAGGAATACGCCGAATGACCGCACACCCATCAGCGGGAAAGGAGAACGCATCATGAAGGAAAACCGAAAGCTGCTGCGGGAGGTGCTCCAGGACATCCGCCGCGACATGACCGACGAGGAAGTGCTGAACCTGCTGGCGGACAGCAAAATTTCCGAGGGGCCGGACAGCGAAAAAAGCAAGTACACCCTGGGCCAGCGGGCCGCCGACTCCATCGCCAAATTTGCCGGGAGCTGGGCGTTCATCTTCTCCTTCACGGGGGTGCTGATCCTGTGGATGGCGGTGAACACCGTGCTGGCGGCCCGGGCCTTTGACCCGTACCCGTTCATCCTGCTGAACCTGGTGCTCTCCTGCGTGGCGGCCATTCAGGCGCCGCTGATCATGATGAGCCAGAACCGGCAGGAGGAGAAGGACCGCCGCCGGGCCGAAAACGACTACAAGGTCAACCTGAACGCATCGGCGCCATTCCCGGCGTCAGCGTGCGGGCGGC
>ERZ791865.1832-NODE-1832-length-18016-cov-4.271310_pt1 | contig 18016 bp, 18 predicted proteins | sample MGYA00509942_ERZ791865 | MGnify/ENA primary metagenome ERZ791865 (study PRJEB30046, sample SAMN00792098) | human gut metagenome | study: EMG produced TPA metagenomics assembly of the A metagenome-wide association study of gut microbiota in type 2...
CCATAGCTTTAAGCTTTTTGAACCCCCAGTTTAACTGGGGGTTTTCATTGTACAAGAAAGGCAAGGCATACTTGCTGATACCTATTGCATTGTACATTATCCTTGCTGTGATTTGCTTGCAAATCACATTTGGCGGATGGTCCGCATACGCAAAAGAAGTGTTTAACTTATAAGCAACGCTGTGTGTTATGCTAAAAAGATGTGCAGCACTACGATAAAAGAAAACGAGGGAGATACCATATCGGTATCTCCCTCTATATTTTCACAGTGCCTGCCAATCAAAAAACAAGCAAGCCAATATGATATACAACGCAGGCAATCAGCAGTGCCGCAAGTGTATAGAACACGCCGATTTTGAATGTCCATTTTACGGAGTGGGTTTCTCTTGCCGTTGCAGCCAGAGCGCTGACGCAGGGCATATTAAAGCTAATGGCGAATATGAAGGCAAGTCCCTCTGCTTTGGTGAAATTGGCAGACAGAATTTCGGAAATGCCGGCTGCGGCAGTACCGGAAACCTTAGCCCCAAACGTGGAGCTGACCAGACTTCCGCCTGCGCCATAGAGGGTATTCAGAACGCCGAGAAGGGATTCTTTGGAGATCGCCGACGCACAGAATGCCAGAAACGCCTGCCATTTCAGACCGAAGAACATGGTCACCGGTTCGATCCAGACACCGATTTTGCAAAGGATGCTGTTTTCCGCATTGCCGCCGAAGCCATAGGTCAGCACGAAAAAGACGATGGATACCAGCGAAATGACACGCAGCGCACGCAGGAAAATATCAAGGGTACGCTGAAATGTGACATACATCGTATTGCGGAACGCCGGCTTATGATATGGTGGAAGTTCCATAATGAGTCCCACACGTTCCTTTTTGGGTGCGAGAGAATTGCCGAAAATTTTATAGACGATCCACATCATCAGGAACATGAACAGGAAGATCGACACAATGACCAGGAATCCTCCGGTGCTGCCGAACAGTGCAATGGCAATCGTAGGCACTACGGAAAGCGTCGCCGCACAGGGTACTGCCCAGCTCATGGCAATTGCCAACACACGCTGTCCCCAGTTGTCTACCACACGAGTTCCGGTTGTACCTGCAATGGTACAGCCCAGCCCCATGAAAAATGGCATAATGGTTTTGCCCTGCAAGCCTACCTTGGACATGGTGTGGTCAAACAAAAAGGAGATCCGGGCAAGATATCCTGTTTCTTCCATCAGATTAAAGCCCAGCGTGATGCCCAGCACAAACGATGCCATCATCAATGCAAAATACAGCACATTGACCAATACATCGCAGATAAGAGAAATGAGCAGCGGATGAACGGAAATGTGTTCCATTCCGGTGCGCAGAACGCCGCTGAGCGATGTCAGCACCGCCGATGCGATACCTCCAACGACACCGGCAAAGAGCATTGCCAGAAGAAAAATCACCAGGATGATGCCGAATGCCATCAGCTTGCCACGCACCGGCGAAAGTGCCAGACGGTCAAACTTACTGAACGCTTGATCTGCACGTTTCTGTGCGGTCACAACCCCATCCAGCAGCGCATCAATATAAGCCATCTTTTCTTCGGCAGAGTTCATGGTCTCCCCTACAATGACATTCTTCTGCGCCAGAGCCGCTTGTATGGTTTCGTAAAGAGAACGGTAGTCCTTCTTACGAATGGCAGACATAGGAACTACCGGGATCCCCAGTTTTCGGGACAATTCATCCGTGTTGACGATAACGCCCTGTCCCTTTGCCACGTCCATCATGTTGAGTACCAGAACCGCAGGAACGTTCGTTCCGACAAAATCTGCCAGCATATAGAGACTGCGCCTAAGCTGCGAGGCATCCGCCATCACAAGCACCAGATCGGCATTTCCGGCGGTGATATAATCCCGGGTGATAACTTCTTCATCTGAACCGGCAGAGAGCGAATAGCTGCCCGGCAGGTCTGCCAGGATCATTCGCTGACCATTCCACCGGCATTCCCCTTCCTTGCGGTCTACCGTCTTGCCGGGCCAGTTTCCCACGTGCTGGTGCGAACCGGTCATCATATTAAAAATGGTAGACTTTCCGGAGTTGGGCTGTCCCAACAGGGCAATTACCGGCGTTTTGTCATCCTTTCGATAGAAACGGCTGCTGTCCTTCGGGTGACACGTTTTCTCAGACGCACAGGCTTCACAACGACTCATTGCGCAGCACCTCCCACCATGATTTTTTTGCTTTCTTCCCGTCCGATCGCAATCAATGTATCCCGTGCAAAGAGCAGCACGGGCTGTTTCTTATGATTTTGACATATTTCAATCATGCTGCCGCAGAGCAACCCCATCGATGACAGACGATTGACCAGACGGCTTTCTTCTTTGATCTCCAAAATGCAATACCGGCTGCCGGGGGTTGCATCGGAAAGTGTGACTGCATTCATAACATTGTCTCCTAATCCAAATAATATGCAGTTAGTAAAATCTAACCAACTGCAATTATAGCAGAAATTCCGGGAATTGTAAAATCCATTCGTGTATTTTAAGCCCGTTTAGCAGGAAAATTTGTTTTATCTCTTGCGATTCGGCACTGTTTGCTGGTATAATAAAACTATGGATACAAAAAATCAGCACTTCACGATTCAAAAAGAAAATGAAGGTCTACTGCACTTCTATACACTGGCACCCGGTATCCGCATTTCGTTCAACGAGATCCACACAAGCAGCTGGGAAAAAGGAGACAGCTCTCTCTACGGCGAACGAATGCTGATTCTGAATTTCTGCGTTCACGGTCGGTGCGACGCCTCTCTTGCGCAGAACCGCTACGCCATTGTGAAAGAAAATCAAGTCTGCCTCAGCACCATTCTGCCAACAAAGGATTTCTATTATCCCGGAAGGCTGTATGAGGGCATCCAGTTCTATCTGGATCTGGACATTCTGCATCAGGAAAACGGACAGGACTTTCTCTCACAAATGGGCGTTCCGCCGGAGCAGACCGCAGCAATGTTCTGCGAAAAGAACGGGATCTATCTGCATCGGATGAACGATGCACTGCTCGCACTAGTCAGAGAGGCATGGGCAGGGAAAGATGAACCGGAGCTGGGGATGCTGCGGTATTTCACGGTACGTCTCCTGCACGAACTGCTGTCTATGCCCACCGAAAGCGAACCGGATATCTATTTCACACGGTCACAAATTGCAATTGTCAAAGATGCTGAGGCTTTGATTTTAAGCGACTTGAGCAAGCGGATCACCGCAAAGGAACTGGCAGACCGATTCGGCGTCAGTGAAAGCAGTTTCAAGTTCTACGTAAAAGGAATCCTCGGTGAAAGCTATCTCAGCTATTTCAGAAAGAAACGCATGGAAAAAGCAGCGGAACTTCTGGAATCTACAACAATGAAGGTCATTGAGGTTGCCAATGCAGTGGGCTATGAGAACCAAGGCAAATTCGCCAAGGTATTTGCAGAAACATACGGTGTGCCGCCGCTGGAGTTCCGACGGCTGTCGAAGTGAATGCCGTTTTCCTTAGAGCTTTATCGGAAGTTTTCGTAGCAGATGCCCCGGTTTGTCTGAGATACTGCGCTGCACAAGGAATGCACCAAAAATAATTTCTCTCTGATTTGCATTTTCCGCAATTTTGTGTTATACTATTTTTCATCATATCCTTGAAAGGAGCCTGCAAATGTGTACAGCTGCAACTTATCAGACCAGTGACTTCTATTTTGGCAGAACCTTAGATTATGAAAGTTCTTACGGCGAGGAGATCGTCATTCTTCCACGAAAGTACAAGCTGCCGTTTCTGCATATGGGCGTATCAGAACAGCACTATGCAATCATCGGAACAGCACACATCGCCAATGGATATCCGCTTTTTTACGATGCCGTCAACGAAAAAGGACTTTGTATGGCAGGGCTGAACTTTGTGGGAAACGCCTGCTATGCTGCCCGGACTGCGGATGATTCGGACAATGTGGCACAATACGAATTTATCCCATGGATTCTCAGCCAGTGCGCCGACACAGCCGAGGCAAGAGCGTTTATCCAACGGCTCAATCTCCTGGACACGCCGTTCCATGCGCAGATGCCGGCGGCGCAGCTGCACTGGATCATCGCAGACAAAAACCAAACCATTACGGTGGAATCCATGGCAGACGGAATTCATGTTTATGAAAACCCTGCCGGCGTGCTGACGAACAATCCGCCTTTTCCGGAGCAGATGTTCCGGCTCAACGACTATATGCACCTTTCCCCGAAACAGCCCCAAAACCATTTTTCAACGGAGCTTCCGCTGAGATCCTACAGCAGGGGAATGGGCGCACTGGGTCTCCCCGGCGACCTTTCCTCCCAGTCTCGCTTTGTGCGTGCCGCTTTTGTCCGGGCAAATTCTGTTTCCGGCAATTCTGAAACGGAAAGCGTCAGCCAGTTTTTCCACATTCTCGGCGCAGTGGATCAGCAGCGTGGCTGCTGCGAAGTCAAAGACGGACAGTATGAGATTACCATTTACACCTCCTGCTGCAATGCAGATAAGGGCATCTATTACTACACCACCTATAACAATCACCAGATCTCTGCGGTCCATATGCACCACGAAAACCTGGACAGCAGTCAGCTTGTCTGCTGTCCCATGCAGACAAAGGAACAGATCTGCCACCAGAACTGAAAGGAGGCGGCACACCGCATATGTCAAAGGTAACCAAACGTGCGCTGGAGCAGTCACTGAAAAATCTGCTGCTGAAAAAGCCGCTGACCAAAATCACCATCGGGGACATCACAGAGGACTGCGGCATCAACCGCATGACTTTTTACTATCACTTCAAAGATATTTACGATCTTGTGGAATGGGCGTGCCTGGAGGATGCACGGCGTGCGCTGGATGAGAAAAAGACTTATGACACCTGGCAGCAGGGACTTTTGCAGATCTTTGCGGCAGTCCAGGAAAACAAACCGTTTATCTTGAATGTCTACCGCTGTGTCCATCGGGAACAGGTGGAGAAATATCTTCAGCCGCTGGTGGATCAGCTGCTGCTGGACGTTATTGAAGAAGAATCTTCCGGCATGATGATCCGGGAAGAGGACAAGCAGTTCATCGCCAAGGTCTACGCCTATATTTTTATTGGCATCATGCTGGACTGGATCAAGGATGATATGCGGGAATCGCCGCAGGAAATTGTAGTACGGCTTGGGAAACTGCTGCAAGGTTCGATCTCTGCGGCAATTGCAAGATTCCGGCTTTGAGCATTGCCGCTTTAGCGCTGTTTTTATCATTGCTGCATTTTTGATGGATTTTTTTACACTTTCCGGCTCTGTGATAAATTTTTTATCACAGAGCCTTTTTTGCTGATTGTGGATTCTGAAAATTCGGGTATAATAGAATCATAAGAACACAACCAGCATAAAACGGATATCGTTTTATGAAAATCCAATTTCAAGCTCTGACGTAAGGAGGCATCGTTATGTATTATTCCGCAGGAACTTATGAATCATTTGCACACCCCGAAAAGCCGAAGGACGTGGACAAAAAGTCGGCTTATATCATCGGTACCGGTCTCGCCGGTCTTACCGCAGCCTTTTATCTGGTTCGTGACGGTCAGATGAAAGGCGAACACATTCACTTGCTGGAAAAGCTGGAACTTGCCGGCGGCAGCTGTGACGGACGCAAGGACATCACAAAAGGATTCTTCATGCGTGGCGGCAGAGAAATGGACAACCATTTCGAAGTCATGTGGGATACATTCCGGGATGTTCCTTCCATCGAAACGCCCAACGTCTCTGTGCTGGACGAATATTACTGGCTGAACAAGCACGACCCCAACTATTCCCTCTGCCGTGCCTCCATGGACCGTGGCAAGGATGCGCACACCGACAAGAAGTTTGCGCTGGACAAGGAATCGGCGCTGGCGCTTTCCAAGCTGTTTCTGACACCGGAAAAAGATCTGGAGGACAAGAAGATCTCCGACGTTCTGCCGGATTCGTTCTGGGAGACCAACTTCTGGCTGTACTGGCAGACCATGTTTGCATTTCAGCGCTGGTCCAGTGCGTTGGAAATGAAACGGTATCTGTGCCGCTATGTCCACCATATCGACGGACTGCCGGACTTCAGCGCACTGCGTTTCACCAAATACAATCAGTATGAGAGCATGATCCTGCCGCTGGTAAAATATCTGGAGTCCCACGGGGTCCGGATCGAATACGGCATGGATGTCAGAAATGTGATCATTGAAACGGTCGGCAGCAAGAAGGTTGCCAAGCAGATCGTATACCGCAAGGACGGCAGAGAACAGACCATTGATCTGATCGAGGACGATCTGGTCTTTATCACCAACGGCTGCTGTACAGACACTTCCTGCTACGGCGACCAAACCCATGCGCCGGATCTGTCCCATCTGAAAAACGGATACGGGGAATCATGGGATTTGTGGAAAGCCATTGCATCACAGGCAGAACACGGCGAATACGGCAAACCGGAAGTCTTTTGCAGCGATATTGACGCCACAAACTGGATGAGTGCAACTGTCGCCACCTCGGACGAGGAGATCATCCAGCACATTATCGACGTCTGCAAGCGTGACCCACGCACCGGAAAAGTTACGACCGGCGGTATCGTCACCGTCAAGGACAGCACAGAGAACTGGTATCTCTCCTGGACCATCAACCGCCAGCCGCAGTTCAAATCCCAGGACAAAAACATGGTTCTGGTATGGCTGTATTCTCTGAACACCAACAAGCCCGGAAACTATGTGAAAAAAGCCATGCGGAACTGCACCGGCGAAGAGGTCTGCCGGGAATGGCTCTATCACATCGGTGTACCGGAAGAGAAAATTGACGATCTGGCAAAGAACGCCTGCAATACGACCACCTGCTTTATGCCGTATATCAATGCGTTTTTCCAGCCGAGAAAAGAATCTGATCGTCCCCGTGTCGTTCCGGACGGCGCCGTTAACTTTGCCTTTATCGGACAGTTTGCCGAAACACCTCGTGACACGATCTTCACCACGGAATATTCCATGCGTACCGGTATGGAATCCGTTTACACCCTGCTGGACATTGACCGTGGCGTACCGGAAGTCTGGGGCAGCAAGTACGATGTACGGGAACTGCTGCGTGCCTGCTATTACGCCATCGACAAAAAACCGCTCACAGACGAAAATCTTTCCTTTGTGGAAAAGAAACTGCTCAAAATCGTACTGAAAAAAGTCAAGGGAACGGATATTGAAATACTGCTGAAAAACAGCGGCTTGATCGAATAAGCCTGTTCGCTGCAATCAAAAATGAACCAGCCCGGAATTCCAGTTACAGAATTCCGGGCTGGTTTTGTTTGTATGCAGTGAAACCGGATATTGCAGATTGACAGCTGTTCCCGATTCCATTATAATAAAGATAATCAGAATCGTAAAACAGGAGATTTTCATAATGGAAAAAACGCCATTTCCAAACAGCTTTGATCTTATCGCACTATACGGCAGAAATACAGGTTATTCCGACGAGAGCGATGATTGCAGAATATACCATCTGAACAATGAAACCGGCGCAGGAACGATCACGATCTATCACGTTTTTCAGGGCATCCAGGCTGCGTTCAACGATATTCACATGGCGTACTGCAATTTACAGCAGAACACTGCATCAAACATGATCGAGATCAACCACTGCACAGAAGGTAGATTTGAGTGCGATGCCGGCGAACAGCTGTGCTGCTACATGGCACCCGGAGATATGGCTGTCAAAAGTTCCTGTACCTGTTCCGAAAATGCCTGCTTTCCTACAAGGCATTATCACGGAATCAGCATCTTTATAGAACCCGACCGCTTTTCTGAGGAACTTCTCGCCATTCTGAAAATGCTGTCTGTGGATTTTGATAAGATCCACGCAATGGTATCCAACCAAAACCAGATCCTAATCCTGCGAAAAAATGAAACCGCTTCCCATATTTTTTCGGAACTATACACCGTCAGAGAGACGCACCGGGCAGGTTATCTCAAGCTAAAAGTGCTGGAATTGCTCTTGTTTCTGACGGATACGAAATGCACAGTGTCCAATCAGACGGAACACTACTTCGACCGCCAAAACGTCTCTCTGATCAAATCCATTCATGATTTTATGATTTCCGATATTCAAAAGCACTACACTATTCCGGAACTTGCAGAAAGATTCTGCATTGCGCCGACAACGCTGAAGAAAAACTTTTCGGACATCTACGGCTCTTCCGTATATGCGTACCTCAAAACCTACCGCATCCAGGAATCGCAGAAGATGCTGCTCCGCACGGAGCTTTCCATTGCGGAAATCGCCAATGCGGTAGGCTATGAGAATCCGGCAAAGTTTTCCGCAGCCTTCCAGAAAGAATGCGGCATGACACCCTCTGCATTCCGGAAATATGTCAGAAACCGTGTGGAGCATGACTGACTTGTCCGTTTGGATAGAAATTGTCCAAACAGGTATTGCAGCTGCCAGTTCTCCATGGTATAATTTCATGTGTTAGTTTTCACTAACTAAGTGAGAGAAAAAGGAGAAGGTCACATGGATTTCAAAAAGTTATTATGTGCGGCTGCATCCCTGGCGATGGCAGCATCTATTTTTACCGGCTGCGGAAAAAGCGAAGAGAGTTCGGTCTCCAAGGCTGAAAGCTCTGCCGCATCTGAGATCGCATTGGATGAAAACGCAGAGGCTGCGGAGAAACTGCTCACCGATCTGAGCGGCACTTATCATGAACTGTGGCCGGTTATTCTGGCAGACGACTACCGCCAGACTTGGCTGGATGACAGCGCAAAGCTGGTCGGCGAGGAAAACGCCGAAGGTGCATTTGAAAAGATGTCCTCTATGGTGACCGGTACTGTGATCGGCGAAGATGCCGTAAAGAAATATGCAGACGGAAACATGACGTACTGCTGCGACTTCACACAGGATGTAGACACATTCACATTTGATGGCTCCACCATTTCCGGCAAGGATGCAGACGGCAGCGAACTGTTCGAACATACCTATCACTATATCGGCATGGAGGACATCAGAGGGCTGTACATCTATGAAAGCGATGACGCAGATTCCGGCGAGTTCACCTACTTCTGGCATGGCTCCCGACACCATGGCGACCACATGGCACATCGAATTCCGCTACGGCAGCGATCTGGATGCACTGAAACAGTACGACGCCGGTGAATATGCGTACTGGCTGGCATCGGGCATTTCTGTGGATTACACTGCGGATGATGTCAGCAACTGCATTGAACTTTTCTGTACGGAGAATCTTTCGGAGTGATAATGTCCTAGCATTCCGAACAAAAAATACCATACCGGGAAAACGATTGTTTCCGGTATGGTATTTTTTGGTTTGTATTTGAAGTGCCGAGTCATATCTGTTCCAGATCCCTGTATGCTTCTAGCGCAGGACTTTTATCGCCCACGTACCAGTAGTCACAGCAATCGCCGCCAAGCGCCTCTGTCCGGGTACGGATCAGACGGGCGTGCATGACCTCAGCGAGATAGTGGTCTGTCCTGCAAAGGTACGACAAGAGTTCTTCGTAGCCGTGTTCCTTTGCGTGTTTGGCAATCGGACAACCGATAAGGTAAAAGCAAAAGCCCTCGGTGCGGTGGTCGGGGTTGATTACAACACGCCAGCTGTCCATCCATTCACCCCGTGCCTGGTGTGCCTTCTGCATTTTGTTATATTTCACATATGTCTTTTCAAACAGTTTATACGGCCACTTCTGCCGGTTGCCGTCAACAAATTTTCCGAGGAATTTCATTTTGTCTACGGCACGGCGTTTGATCTCAAGCAGCGCCTCGCCGTCAAGTTTGTGTTCGCTCGTCTCATAAAATGCAAGGATCGTAAACCAATCCAGCATATTGGCTGCCATCATATTTTTCCCCAGATCGGGCATATCTTTCATAAATGCAAGGTAGCATTCTTCGGCTTTCGCAAAAATCTGCTCAGCATCATTCGGGTATTTTTCCCGGCAATATTGCTCATATGGCTTTGCATATGACGACTTCGCATAGACTCTTTTCATGGCAGTATCCCCTGCTTTCTTTCAAAAAATCAACGTAATGATCCCGCCCACAACTGCTGCTCCGGCAAACCAGATGAGCGCCATGATGCTCCTTTTTATCAACACCTGCCGCCAGGTCTGCACAAACGGCATATCTTCCAGCCCCGGCAGCACCCAGAACCGGCTGTGTCCCACCCATAGCTTGTCGATCACAACGCCGTCATAAATATTCATCACTTCGAGAAACAGCAGTGCCTGCCAGTACGCTGTGCCAAAAGCAGAAACACCATTCCACACACCAATAATCAATACAAGTGCAATAAACATCACCAGGCAGAACACCGTCATGAACCATTTTCGTTTTCGGCTCACAGTCTCCCGGTCGGTCATTCCCAATGCAATGGCACGATCCTGTACCTCTTTGGGATAGAAATACAGCCCATTGATCGCTCCGCCGATTACGAAAAGCTTTACCATTACGGTGAACAGCAAACAATAGAGCAGCAATTGCAGGATAATCATGGTCTTTTCCTCCTCTGTTTGTGTCCCGAAATGTGCTTATTCGCTCATTTCGCTTAGAAAATTGCGAATCGTTCTTACATAATCGTCTGCTTTCAGCACGGTGGAAAGATGCCCGCCGGAAACATAGACGATTTTCGGATCGTGCATCAGCTTGATAAGATCTTCCTGCATTTTTCCGGAAAAAAAGTCCTGATTCGGCAGGATCAGAAGAATTTTACCCTGGACCGCCGCAAAATCTGACGCCGTCACAGGAATCTGATTCATCAGGTCGGCGAGAAGTCCTGAGATATGTACATCCTTTTCCTGCTGATAATCCCGGAAGATCGTATCGAACATATCCTGCGCATAGGCGACCTCTTCTGCGCTTTCGTTGCGGATGTGGCTCATTCCCAGCTTAATAAGTTTCGGTTTCATCTTCTCATAATTGCAGCGTTTCAGATACCACAGCATCAGCGGCGCAAAACGGTACTTTCTTTTCAGACTCTTGAGCGTATTGGCATCCATGCCGCCTGTTGAAATCAAGATCAGACCGCCGACCTCATCGGGATACTTTTGCGTGTAGATCTGTGCGACCATGCCGCCGTCGCTTGCACCAATAAAAATGGGATCTTTGATGCCGAACTTCTGAAAGAATGCGTGCATTCCAACAACCAGTTCCTGATTGGTGCGCAGTTCCTGAGGATAGTCAAACAGAAGAACACGGCAGACGTCGGACAGCCCGTCCACGTAATCCATCCACATTCCCAGCGTATTCATTCCGCCGTTTAAGAATACGAGCGTTTTCCCATCCGTTTTTCCGTTCAGAATATAGCGAAACTGTGCGCCGTCAACGGTGACGTTCTCGCAGGGATGCGCTGTTGTAAACGATTGAATTTTTTCGGAATATAATAGCATTGCTTTTCTCCTTTTATTTTGTATTTCTGCATTTTTCTTCCGGTTCCTAGGGGTTGTTTGAAAAATAGCGATGTTTGGAAAAATGCATAGAAATTACTGTATGTTAGGAGAGAATCCGCAGGCAGGCTATCGCCTGGCAAGGATTTTCGACGACACAGACAGTGATTTATGGGCGTTTTGACAAATGTACGGATTTTTCAAACAACCCCTAAGAATCCGGATATTTTATCAGATCATAAAGGACGCCGTATTCGCCAAAACGGCGTGTACCGGCAAGTTCCATACCGAGGTGGATATACTTATCACACTTGGAGCGTGCGTCGGTATCAAGGATCACCGGCACGCCGAGTCTGTTGCCCTCAGAAAATGCCATATCCATCACTTTCCGCATATACCCCTGTCCCTGGTATGGCTCTCTCACACAAACCAGCCCCACATAGATATATGGTTTCTTTGCTTTGTCAAGCTGTTTGCCCAGCCCCGAACCGCCTTTTGACATGATACGTGTGAAACGAAGCAGTTCTCTGAAATTCATAGAGCCGAGCAAGCCCTTTGCCAGAGGCAGTACAGCTTTCAGACTGGCATTTTCTGCCCGGGAAGTTTATATGCAATATATCCCTCACCGTTTTCACCCACGGTGTAGAGCATTCCGCTTTGCAGTGCCATGCGCACATAACCGCAGATAAATGATGCAACAGCGTCCCGGCTTGGGAATGCGTCGATCAATCCATGCTCCGTGCCGTAGTCATAGTAGCCGAAAGCGTGTCCAATGTCCCTAATAATACTTTCCTCTAATTCTGTTACCTTCTTCATTCCGCTTTTTCCTTTTCTTCTTTTTGCAGGACTGCCGCTTTATTTTTTCAGGATTTCCGTTATCTTGGCAAAATCCTCTTTTGCCTCCTTGAAATAAGAACTTCGTCTTTCGCACCGGATAGCTTATAGATATTGCGCAGCAACGATGCGAAAATGCTCATATGGATTTCCCCTTTTCAAGAACAGCGATCTTGTTGGAAATATTGCGCACAAACGGAATTTTTCCAAGCAGCTTATAGACCGGCATAAACGCCGCCATGCCTTCGGTCAGAGCGTGTTCTTCGACAAATTGGAAATCCGGCAAGAGTGCTGCGAGCGCCTTGCCGTCCTTTATGCCCCATGTGAATTTCGCACGGCTGCCCTCGATGGATTTTTCCTTGAATCGTTTTGCAACAGCCGGATTCATGATCTCAACCAGCACAGCAGCTTTCGGGAATCGCTTGGAAATCACTGCAAAAATCCGCTTGACATCTGCCTCAGACAGGTACATAGTCAGTCCCTCAATGATGACCAGTGCCGGCACATCCTGTTCTGCAATTTTGCTGCCCCAATCGTCCATGGCAGACATAGCAATCTGTGAGATCATACCGCTTTCCGGCAGCAGTTTTTCCCGAACAGCCATGGTCTGCGGCAAATCCAGGTTGTACCAGTGGGAATACCCACGCATCCGATAGCATCGGGTATCCAGTCCGCAGGCTATGTTGACTACCACTGCACCGGAATTTTTGGCGAGCCACGCCCCCACCAACCGATCGAGTACCAGTGTGCGTGCAATCACACCGCTGCGCATAGCAGTATCCTTGTCTGCGAGGGAAAAATCGTAGTCCAGTTCGTCGATGATCTCCACCGCTTTTTTGTCTTGAATGACACCACGGCCTGTGCTTTCTTTGGCACGGGCGTATACCGTTTGCAGCATCGTTTCCGGCACACCGGAAAGTTTTATCTTTTCAGCCATATCTGTTCAGCACTCCTCTTCCATTTTCGCTAGTTAGAAATCGCTAACCAAGGAAACCTAAAAAAGCTGCCTAACGGCAGCTTTTGCTTTTTATGGATTGTTAAAGCGTCCAAAAGCATCGTTTTCCCGTTTTATGGATTTCTGTTATTTCTATTATATCACAGCTTTCGTGGAATTACAATAGAAAAATGAAAGATACGGGTTTTACAGTCTTTTGAGAGACACTTTTGCATACCGGCATACGGCACATAAAGCCTTGTCCGCTTTCCGATGCTGCATCCTTCCGGCGTAAAAACACACCATAAGCGATTTTGGGATGAGCGGAACAGTTTCATCCCAACTTGGAACAGCTGTTTTGAGAAGCACAGATTCGCTTAGATGCTGCATCATTTCAAACCGGAAGGATACAGCATCTATTTTTACAGATGCTGTATGCCTGTTTGTATTTGAAGTTTTCTGACCTTACTGTTGGATATTTTCTGCCTGTTTCAGCAGTGCATAACGCATCTGGCAAAGGTCAAATCCATTCAAAGTCTGATCTTCGTTGAAATCTGCCGCTTTCCAGTCTGCAAGCTGTGTATCCGGTACAGCCAGCAGCCACTTTTGCAGTAGCACCACATCAGAAATTGTCAATGCACCGTCTGCATTAACGTCTCCAAGGATTCGCTCTTGATACTGAATGTTAGCTCCTGTCAGCTTTTCATTCAGCAAACCAATGGCAATCTGATTCCACTCTTCTTCTGTTCCGTTATAGGAAACCGAGCGCAGATTTTTGCAGTTAAAAAATGTGGAATCTCCCACCTTAATCAAAGAGTTCGGAATTGTAAGAGTCTCCAGATAAGGATTTTCGGAAAAAGCGTACATTGCAACAGATGTAACACCGCTTGGAATGGTATATGCAGCATCTGTCTTTGCCGCCGGATAGATTACCAGTGTGTCCTGCGCCTTGGAGTACAGAACACCATCTAAGCTGGAAAAGTTGGGGTTATCTTTCGCAACCTGGACTTCCTGCAAAGCACTGCAAGAACCAAACGCATTTTTCTCGATTTTTGCAACACCGGTTGAAAGCTTTACAGTCTTCAAAGAAGTACAGCCCAGAAACGCCATTTCACCAATGGAAGTCACTGAATCCGGCACTTCGATAGATGTAATTGCAGAGAGGTAGAACGCTCCAGTAGAAATTGCAGTGACCGGAAGTCCTTCGATTTCAGAGGGAATCACAACATCGAAAACGGAATTGTCAAAGCCAGTGATTTCAATTGAATCTCCATGGTTGACATAGGTGAATGCGGATGCAGCTGTTGCAATACCAGGAGATACTTGATCAGGGTCTTTGACCGCAATGTCCAGATAACACGTCACATCAGAAAATCCGCCAACACCCTCACATTGATAGGCATAGCAATGCTTTTCCTCATCATAGTTCACAGAGTTTTCTTTTACATATCCCTCTGCAATCAGCTGCTCGAACAGTGCATCTGCCATCTGCTTTCGGGTTTCCTGATCTGCATTCTGAAATGTGGTATCGCTGGACAGTACACCTACCTTTTGTGCGATTTCTGCCATTCTTTCAGCATCAGCATCTGATACCGCATCATAAATTACAACAGAAAAGGTTTTTGTGGTAGAAACTGTCCCATCAGCATCTGTCAGGCGAGCATAATAAGAATAAGAACCAACTGCCGCATTCTCAAACGACAGCACAGCAGACCAGGTTCTGTCATTTTCCAGGTCATCTCCGCTAACGTCGAAGTTGCCGTCATCCAGCATTTTTGCGACTACTTCGTTTGTTTTGGCATCAACCAGTTCTACATCGCTTCCGGAATACTTTAAGCAAGTAGCCGTAAAGATCACCTTTTTATCGGTTTCATCTTCCATAAACTCTGCGTTTCCAGTATGCTGATTTAACCGCAGTGTAAAAGAAGGATACTCCGCTGCACAAATTTGCTCCGCACCGACAAAAAAGCAGGTGCTGCTCATCATTGCAGCAGTGAGCATACTCAGAATTCTTTTCTTCATAGGAACTTCCTCCTCATTAAAATTATATTTTATTATACCATAAAAAGAACACCCGTGCGAGAAGTCTACGAAACTTACCGTGTTTTCAGCGAAACTTACTGTTTTTCATACTTTGTTCTCATTTCCCAATGTGTTTTCTGACATTCACAGGGCAGGCATCATGGCGCAGTCCTTTGTGAATATCCTAGCCGAATTTTCGCAAAAAGTCAACCCGATTTGCGTAGTTGGTATGTTTTTTTGCGTAATTGGTATGTTTGGCGCCTTTTCCGCACAAAAAATGCGATATGGACTCGCCCGGAATCACAGTGCTTTTCAGCACATTTTTCGGTAAGTCAATCATATCGCATTTTATCGCAGAATGCAATGTTTTGTTCCCCAAATGCAGGTTTTCGTCCCCCAAATGCAGAAAACGTACCATTTCAGTACCGGTGTTCTGCTGAATGACAGAAAACAATGCCATTTTCACAGCTGGTGCTTTTATACTGATTTTCGCATCATAATATCCAGAACAAACCAGCCGTCTTTTTCGTAATACTCTGTTCCGCCGTCATACTTTTCTACAAGGTTTCGAATGGACTCTGTGCCGAATCCATGGTACTTCCGGTTTGCCTTTGTCGTCAGCAATTTTGCGTTCTTCTGCAAAACAGAGGAAGAGATCGCATTTTTTATCTCGATCCAAAGGTAATTTCTCTTGTTTTTTATGGCAATTGCAATTTCCTTTCTCTTTTTCTGCTGCAAGGAGGATTCAATGGCATTGTCCAGACTGTTGGCAAGCAGATTTACCAGATCGTCTGCATCGAAACCGGCAAAGTCGGTATCAATCAGACAAGAAACCAAAATGCCCTTTTCTTTCGCATAGTTGAGTTTGATATTCAAGACCATATCCACAAGATCGTTTTGGGTCTTAACATAAGAACGAAAGTTTGTTATTTTTTCCCGGGTCAGCCGCTCCAGCGTGGCAACTGCTTTCTCCTGGTCGTCATCGAGAATCGCTTTTTGCACGCAAAGCAGCTCATTTTTCATGTCATGCTGTAAAATCTGCAAATTGTGATAGACTGTATAAAGTGCGTCATATGTTTTCTTTTGTTCTTCCAGCTGTGTCTGCATAATTGTATACTGTAGTTCCTTTTGGTTTCTCTCTGCCAACATCGAAAGCAGAGGAAGTACACAAATGTTAATCAAGATAATCCCAACATAAAAGACCATCACAAACTGCTTTATGTTGACTTGCTTACTGTTATACTGAAATTGAAACATATAGATCATCATGACTGCAGAAACAAAAAAGACAATAAAAATCGAGAAAAACTCTTTTTTCCGGAATTTTGCTTTCTTCAAATGAACTCGGTTCAAAACCACCTGCGTCAGCAAAAAGAACAAAAACTTTGTGATAAACAGAGCGGCAACTCTCAGATTATTCTGTTCCTCCAGCAACTGCTCTGCCTTTAAGTGAAACATAGCAGATATGATTTCATGTACAGAAATGTTGATACCTGCAATCATGATGATACCGGCTGCCGGCAATATGATCTGATAGAGCCTTGCGCCTTTTGTCAAAAGCAGCGCATACAAGATATACAAAAGCATGACAACAAAATCTTTCACCGCATTGTACGGCAGAAAGATCTTATCCACGATCATCATATAGTTAAAAATCACGAAAAATGATAGAAATTGAAAAATCCGATTCTGCCAGCCCTGGTATCTGCATCCAAGAAATTTACTGACAAAATACAGCATCATGACCACTTCAGAGCCTGTTGCTGCCACTTCACACGCCTGATAAAATAACTCCATTTCATATACCCCTTAAATACTGCTGAAAAACAGACTTCATCTCTTTTTTCCGGTGTCGGCTCAAAGGAATCCGTTCGCCTGTCGTCAGCAAGATCTCGTTTGGATTGATGGAAAACACATAGAAACAATTGACGATATAACCGGCATGACAACGGACAAATTGATTTTGCGGAAGCAGTTTTTCCAGCTTTTCCATGGTGTACATCACCTGCACTTTTGTATTCTCTTTTTCACACATCATAATCGTATGGTTTTCCGAAACGAAATAAACTACATCATCTGCCGCCAGGGAAAGCAGCCCGGTTTTGGACTTCAGCTGTAATTTTGAGGTATGATTCCACACCTTCTGGTAAGCAGAAGCAACAGCCAACGGCAGTTCCGATTCCAGAAAGTCTTTTCGGATAAAGTTGAACACCTCATACTGAAAGCATTGGAAAACCAGTTCATCATGATTTGTGACGAAAATCAACAGGGTATGCTGGTCTTCTTTCCGAAGTTCTGCCGCCAGATGCAGCCCGTCAACATCCGGCATTTCCAGGTCAGCAAAAATAATTTGAAACGGCTTTTCCCTATGGCTGGACAACAGCTCTTCCGCTTTCAAAAACGTGGTTATTTCAAACTGCGCCTGTTCCCTTTTTAATGTATCATCTATTATCCGGAACAAAAGTTCCAGTATCTCTCTTTCATCATCCACAATTGCAATGCGAATCATGTAATCACCTCTTGTTTCATCATGTCATAAAAAGGGGGAAAATGCAAGGTGAGGGTGAAAGAGAAAAACAAGCACGTCAAAACTACGAGTAATTTTGACGTGCTTGTGATAAAATTGATTTCTGAATATGCTACATTTCAATGCGTTTCTGAACGAGTTCATAATGCAATTCTAGGCATCGTTTCCCGAAAACAAATTTGTTCATCTGTCTAACGACAGGTAGCATAAGCTGGTAAAATATAGGCTTACTTCACGTATCCCACATACTCACCGTAATGCCAGCCCGCCACATCGTAAGTCAAACCTGCACCAGTAGCTGCGGCGTAGTTCAGGAGCTGCTTTACATCAG
>ERZ791865.1833-NODE-1833-length-18013-cov-6.139269_pt1 | contig 18013 bp, 16 predicted proteins | sample MGYA00509942_ERZ791865 | MGnify/ENA primary metagenome ERZ791865 (study PRJEB30046, sample SAMN00792098) | human gut metagenome | study: EMG produced TPA metagenomics assembly of the A metagenome-wide association study of gut microbiota in type 2...
AGTGTGCGCCGCTCTGCTATTATCATGATTTTTCAGTTCTTATCGCGCTGCTTTTTATCCTCGTCAATGGCCCGGTACAGCGCCGCCAGGGCATCCTTCAGCGTGCCCACCTGCTGCATGAGCCCCAGGGCCACGGCATCCTCCCCATAGAGGACGCTGCCCACGTCGTTGGCCATCTCATCCGTGCGCAGCATCAGCTCCCGGAAGGTCTCCGCCCGGATCTGCGAGTGGGCCGCCACAAAACGGACAATGCTCTCCTGGAGCTTATCAAAATAGCGGTAGGTCTGGGGCGCGGCGATCATGGTGCCGCTCATGCGCACCGGATGCACCGTCATGGAGGCCGAGGGCGCGATCATATTGATGCGGCCGGAAACCGCCAGGGGAATGCCGATGGAGTGGCCGCCGCCCAGCACCAGGGTGGCCGTGGGCTTGGTCATGCCGGCGATCATCTCCGCCAGGGCCAGGCCTGCCTCCACATCACCGCCTACGGTGTTCAGCAGGATCAGCACCCCGTCCACCTCGTCAGACTCCTCCAGGGATGCCAAAAGCGGCAGGAGATGCTCGTATTTCGTGGTTTTGGCATTATCCGGGGCGTTGGTATGCCCCTCGATCTGGCCGATGATGGTCAGGCAATGGATGGTGCCGTGGCGATTGGTCACCACGGAGGAGCCCAGCTCCACGATCCGGTCCGTTTTCTGCTCCGATCTTTGGTCCTGCTTCTTTTCCTCGTCGGGCGAATTTTGCAGCGTCATAGCGACCCCCTCCTTTTCTTGAGGGTAGGATGCCCGTATGGCAAAAATTTATGCATCATCGCTATACCGCCTTTATAACTTCCGCGCAGTTAAAACAGCGGCATTTCTCCCTGGAAATGTGCCGCTTTTTTCAGCAGCGGCCCCTTCGCCCCCATGGTGAATGCAATGTCACTGCTGCGGATGGACAGGAGCCGCATTCCGGGCTCCAGCTGCAGAAACGCCAGCATTTCTTCCGTCAGCGCGATCTCGCCGGATGCCGAAACAGCTGCCCAGCAATAGGACCGCCCTTTATAGGGGATAAAGGTGCCGGCCGGGGCTTCATATCGCAAAAGAAGCGGCGTGTCGGTCAGAATGTGGCCCAGCTTTGACGGCAGCAGCAGGCCCTGCCGCGTCACGCAGAAGCCGCCCGTGACCTTGCTCCCGGTAAACAGATATACCTTTCCCTCCGACGCGATATGATATTCCGCTATCGCCTGGGGCGGAAACTGCACCCGGCCATCGGGGCGGATCACCGATTCGCCGAAAATAAATTTTCCGCCCTTATTCATCTGCGGCATAGCTTGCCTCCCTTTCCGCTTCAGAGCATGAGCCGGGCGATCTCCATGGTCACGATCTTCAGCACCGCGCCGCCGGACATGAGGTAGAACCAAATTTCCCGCCAGTGCTGCGTCTTTGCAATAGGCGTGGCGATGGCGGCAACGACGATCAGCAATGCGCCGATGCAGCCGACAATGGTGGGGATGCTGACCAGCGGGAACAGGCCCAGCGCACAGCTGCCGTCGATGGCGTGCTGGATGGTCTTATCCAGGCCGTCCCGCGCCGCTGCAAAGCAGCAGATCACAAGGCCGAAAATCAGCACAAAAACAGTTCTGCGGCCCCAATACTGAACGGTCCCGCGGCTGAACACCGACCAGCCGATAAAGCCAAGCAGGGCCAGGATCATAACCGTCGTCACCGTTGTTACGGTGTTTCCAAAATAAAGCTTCAAACTTCTTTCGCTTCCTTTCCGTATGTCAGGATGACAATGGCGCATCCATCGCAGCAGCATGCGGGAACGCTGGTCCGCCCGCCCACCTTCAGGGCGGTGATCTTCACAAAGCCCGCGGTGTTTTTCGCGTTCTCAAAGGGACCCGGCACCACCGGTGCAAAGCTGAACGCGCCGTCCTTGCTGCTGAACAGATAGCCCGCTCTCATTTCTTTTCCGCATTTGGGACAATTCATTGTAAACCCTCCTCTTTCTTCTCTCCCGCCGATACACCCGGCTTTCTGCAGGCGGATTCGACCTTGGCAATAAACCGGTCTATGTGCGCGCAGAGCATAGGCGCAACGCTTTCCCTCTCCCCTGCCCCGTCGTAAACGCTGTAAAGCAGGAACATCGGGCCGTAAAATTCCAACGCCAGCTGCATGGCGGCGTCATCGGAAGGTGTCAGCTTGCGGAAAATCGCTGCCATGTATCCGGTGGGCCCGGTGGCAAGGTAGTCGTGATAAAGCTGCGCCAGCTTCGGGTCCCGGTACTGCTCCAGGGTCAGCATTTTGCGGAAATTTGAGGCAAACGGGTCCTTCGTCCAGTGGTCAAACTGCGCCATACCGTATGCGCGGATCTTCTCAATGGGCGTGTGCAGGTACGCCTCCGCGAAGCCGTCGGGACCCGTTTCCGGCATTTCATAGGCCTCGGCTCGTTCATGATCCATTTGATTCATCCGCTCCACGATGCTGTCAAGGATCTCCTGCTTACTGGTGTAGTGCTTGTACAGCGCACCTTTTGTGATCCCCAGTTCCTTGGCTATATCACTCATGGAGGTCCCCAAATATCCGCTCTGCGCGAACAGCGCAAGGGCGGCTTCCAGGATGCGCTCCTTGGTATCTCCGGCCATGCTCTCACTCCTTTTACATATGTAACCGTTCGGTTACTTTTATTATAGCAACCGATCGGTTACCTGTCAAGAGGCTTTTTTAGAAATTCTCAAATTCCTCCGTGAGATGCCAAACACCGGGGCACGTGCCCCGGTGTTTGGTCCTTGTAGTTTTCTTCTTTATCCGGAAACTTGGCGCAAAAAACCGGGGTTTATACCCCGGTTTTTTGCTTTTCCTATACCTGGAAAATGCGCTTACGCTTCGCGCTTTTTTCTCGTCAGTACGCAGGTGCCCAATGCGGCCACGGAGAACAGAGCGATCCACAGCAGTACGCCGCTGTCGCCGGTCTCTACGCTGCCGTTGTTGGGCTTTTCACCACTGTCGCCGGGCTTTTCGCCGCTGTCCGCCAGCTTGGGAATGGACTCGGTCCTGGTGGCGCTGCACACCGTGCAGGTGTAGAGCTTCTCGCCATCGGCCTTCACCGTGGGCTCGACGGTCACCACGCCGTCATCCCAGGTGTGGATGCCGGTGGCGGCCACGGTAAAGCTATCCGCCGTGTCGAAGGTCTTGCCGGTATCCATTTGGCCGCTTTCATCGGCCAGGTACTTACCGCAGTCCGGGCAGGTCCAGTAGGCCTCGTGGCCGGCAGAACCGCAGGTAGCAGCCTGAGCCTCGGTCTTCTGCGCGTTCTTATGGTTCAGCGCCGGGATGATGACAGGCTCGTCGATGCTGTTCAGGCCCTGAGCATCGCTGTACAGGCCGCCGTTTGCATCCTTCCAGTAGCCTGCCGTGCCGGGCTGGGTGCAGGTGGCAGGAACCGCCTTCACCTCGGTGAGCACCCGCATGGGCAGCTTCTCGGTCCTGGTGGCGCTGCACACTGCGCAGGTGTAGGTCTTCTCGCCCTCGGACGTCACCGTGGGCTCGACGGTCACCACGCCGTCATCCCAGGTGTGGATGCCGGTGGCGGCCACGGTAAAGCTATCCGCCGTGTCGAAGGTCTTGCCGGTATCCATTTGGCCGCTTTCATCGGCCAGGTACTTACCGCAGTCCGGGCAGGTCCAGTAGGCCTCGTGGCCGGCAGAACCGCAGGTAGCGGCCTGAGCCTCGGTCTTCTGCGCATTCTTATGGTTCAGCGCCGGGATGATGACAGGCTCGTTGATGCTGTTCAGGCCCTGGGCATCACTGTACAGGCTGCCGTTTGCATCCGTCCAGTAGCCTGCCGTGCCGGGCTGGGTGCAGGTGGCGGGAACTGCTTCTACCTTGGTGATGGTCTGCCAGCGCAGCAGCGGATAGCCGGCGCTGTTGGAAGCAAACTGATCGCCCAGGGTAGGGGCCAGTGCCTTCAGCTCGTCGGAGGTCTTGGGCTGGCCGGTAACTTTGAGCGGGCTTCCGTTATAATCGCCCACGGGGCCCAGCTCACCGGACTCGAGGAAGTAGGTGTTTTCCAGCTCCGCATTTGCATAGCCGCTTGTGCGGCCCACGATGCCGCCGAGATAAGCGTTGTCGCTGGCCTTCACCAGTTCGCCGGCGTTATAGGCGTTGGTCACCAGCTTCTTTTCGTAGCCCATGGTGTGGCCGATGATGCCGCCTACGCCGAAGTTGGTGGCCTGGGCGTTGGTACTGCTGACGGTGCCCAGGTTATACACATCGGACACGGTGCCCTTGCTGTAGCCGATGATACCGCCCACGCCGCTGTTGGCGTTATTACCGGTGGCGGTGACGGCGCCGGTGTTGAAACTCTCAGAAACCACGGGGTTTGCGGAGTCCACATGGCCGATGATACCGCCCACGTTATGGCTGCCGGTGACGGCGCCGGTATTGCTGCTGTGGCAGATCATGCCGCTGTTGTTGCCCTTGACCTGACCCACCAGGCCGCCCACGCTATTGGCCTTGGCATTGATAGTGCCGCTGTTGGTGCAGCCGTTGATCATGCCCTTGGTATAGTGGCCCACCAGGCCGCCGGTATAGGCATTGTTGGCGGCGGTGGAAGTGATGGTGCCCTCATTGGAGCTGCCGATGATGTTCACGGAAACCCAAGAGCTGGTGTTCTTGCCCACCAGGCCGCCCACATATGCGGGCGCAGTGACATTGGCCTTGTTCACGCAGTTCATAATGGTGATGGTGCCGGAGCTGCCGCTGACCTGCGCCACAAGGCCCGCCGCGCCGGTGGACGAGGCAGTGGTCGTGACGGAGCCGGCCACGGTGAGGTCCTTCAGCACCGCATCGCCCTTGACCACGGCAAACAGAGCCGCAGAGCTGGCAGTATTCACATTCACGGTGATGGTATGGCCGTTGCCGTCGAAGGTACCGTTATAGGGTGTGGCGTTGCCGCCGATGCCCTTGAAGGTATCGGGTATGGTGATGTCCGCCATGACCTTAGCATTGGCATCCGTCTTTCCGCTGGCGATCAGGCCCCCAAACCACAGCACGTCATTGACGCAGGCGAGCAGGTAGCTGCCGACTTCATCCTGCGCGGGGGCGGGGGTATCCAGCATGGTCAGCTGGAGCGCAGCCTCCTTGGTCACGCCGGCATAGGTGTAGGTGACGGTGACCAGGCCAGTCTCATTCACGGAGGTGGTGTATTCCTCTGTGCTGAGATTGATGTACTTTCCGGGGATATCGCTGTAGCTGGCCTGCACCTTCATGCCGGTCAGGTCGATCTTTTCGCCCTGGGCAAACATGGTTCTGTCGGGCTCTGTGCTGATGCGCAGATCGCTCACCACGCGCTTTTCCACGGTGATGGGGATGTCAAAGCTGAATGCCTTTCCGCCATAGACGCCGGAAACGGTGATCTTGGTATCCGCCAGGGTCAGGGGCACCGCGGGGGACACACTGAACTGGTAGTTCTCCAGCAGCTCGCTGCTGCCGTCGCTCCAGGTGGCCAGGAGCTGCATGCCCGTGACGTCCACCTTTTGGGTCTCCACATAGGCGAGCTTGGTGGGGTTAGCCTGGAGCTCCACCTTCTCCACGGTGGCCGTGCTCTGGGTGAAGACCGTGGGCACCGGTGCGTTGGGGTAGCCCGCGGCGGCCAGGCATGCCTGGATGGGAGAATTGCCGGGCAGCTGGTAGCTGCGGCCGCTGGCACCGTTGAGCAGCTTCACAAAGCTATCGGACTGCATGAATGCAGCCGCCGTCAGGGTGGTGCCGTCATAGTTATCGGTGATCTCATGGATCTCGCTCTTATAGGAGCCGGGATTATACACACCACCGCCGGGGGCAGAGCCGGTGAGCCAGTAGCAGCTCTCCCAGCTGGCACCGGCGTTGTTGGTGCCGATGGCCATGGCGTAGCGCGTGTTTTTTGCGCTGATCTGGCCCATATTGTAGCAGTTCTTCACCAGCACCTCGTCAGAGCCGACGATGCCGCCGGTGGGGTTATTGTAAATGGTGGAAATGCTGCCGAAATTGGCGCAGTTGCGGATAATGCCCCGGTTCCAGCCTGCGCCTACAATGCCGCCGCAGCCCTTGGAGTCCGTGTTGTGGACGGTGGCAAAGTTCACGCAGTTTTCAATAATGCCGCCGGTAGTGCCGTCGCCCAGGTTACTGGCGGAGGTCTGGCCGATCTTACCCACGATGCCGCCCACGCTGCGGCGGGCATAGACATAGCCGGTGAGGGCCAGGTTGCGCACGGCAGGGTTCACGGCGGGGTAGTTGCCCTTGGTATTATCCGCCTTCCACGCACTGTAGTCGTTGTCGTGGATGCCCAGGCGTCCCACAACACCCACGGACTGGCTATCACCGAAGTTGCTGCCATCGGCGTAGCGGTCACAGTACACATTCTTCAGGATGTGACCCTGGCCGTCCAGTCTGCCGTTGAAGCTGGAGCCCAGGTGAGACAGGCCGTCGGACTTTGTGGAGCCATAGTCAATGTAGTGCATCAGGCTCTGGCCGCCGATGGGCATGTAGCGGGCGCCGGTCCAGTTACCGTCTGCATCCTGCCAGCCGCCCATGTCCAGGTCGCAGCCGATATACACCGTCTGATTTTTGAAGTCAGCGGGGGTAACACCATCGGCTTTCACACCGTACCAATAGTCATTGGTGGTGACCATGTTGTTGCCGTTGGGGCCGCTGGTATCGCCGGAGGATGCCCCGGCGATGATCTTGCGGTTCGCCAGCCGGGCATACTCGGCAGGCGCGTAGTTCTCCGCAACGCCGTCGCCGTCCGCGTCGTCCACAATGCGGGTGATCTCCGCGTTATAGATGCCGTTGACGATGGCAGCCATACCGGCCAGCTGGGCCGGAGTGGTGATGGTCATGGATTTAGCCGTCTCGCTGTACCAGCTGACGTCCAGGGTCTTGCCGTCCCATGCGCCGGGATTGGTGGAGGCCACGAACTCTGTCATGGGGATGGGCAGGACATTCACCGTGCCCCTGAGCAGGTAATTTGCCAGGTTGCCGTTGAGTTTATTGCTGTTCACCGCAGCGATGATGCCGGTTTTGGAAACAGCAAAGGAGAACTGGGAGGCATAGTAGCCGTCCTTGGTAATGGTGGCGGTGTAGTTGCCGGGGAGCAGCTCATAGGCCATGCCGGCAGGGCGGTTTCCCTGGGCCTCCACTGCCTCGCCCGGGAAGGTATCCTCCCGATAGGTATATACGATGCCGCTGCTGATCGTCACCTGGGCGTCCGCCTGGGACGGGCAGATGTAAACGCGCTTATACTCCACGGAAACGATGCATGTGGCCTTTGCCGCGCCGCAGGAGGCGGTGATGGTGGTATAGCCCTTGCCCACGGCGGTGACCTTGCCGGTCTCGTCCACAGTGGCGACCTTTTCATCGGCGGAGGACCACGCCACGGGCGTGCCCTCGGGGAATACCGTCGCCTTCAGCTGGACGGTGTCGCCCGCCTTGTCCAGGCAAACCTCGCTCTTGTCCAGTTCCACGCTCGTCATGGCCGTTTGGGCAAAGGCACCGCCGTTGCACTCGGCGATGGTCCCCACCGCCGAGGCGTTAAACGTTGCCGTGCAGGTCAGCTTGTCGTTGATGGTGATCGTATGATCCTGGCCGGTGAGATACAGGAACAGCCGGGTCTCGCCATTTTTATACCAGTTGGAGGGGGTGGAGGTGATGGCAAGCTGCTCGCCCTTGTCCAGGCCCTCCTGGATAAAGCCGTACTGGTGCAGGCCGCCGGTATAGTAGTCTGCGCCGTCCACCTTCACGTTGTAAAGGCCCCGGGCATTGGGGGCGATGTCCTTGGTATCCACAATGCACAGGTACACGTCCTCGCCCGCCTCGTTGGTGCGCAGGGCGGTCATGCTGACGTTGTTGACGCCCTCGGGCATGGGCAGGCCCTTGTAGTAGCCGGTGCTGCCCACGTTCTTTGCGGCGTTCTTATCCACATAGGTGCGCACGGAGCCGCCGGTAAAATACACGCTGCCGCCGGAGGAGTCATTGCCGGAATCATATCCACCGCCGCCCACAGAGGAGCCGGAGAAGTCGGTGTTGATGTTCACCGTGCCGCCACGGAAGTAGACCTCGGTCCCCTGGGAGGCACCCTCGCCGCCGGCGCTGCCGCCGATGACGGCACCGCGGCTGTTGGAAATGAGGTTATACTCGCCGGAGAGGAAGGTCACCCTGCCCGGCGTGCCGGCACCCTTGGCGTCGGTACCCGCGCCGATGACGGCGCCTTGCTTGGTGCCCTTGATAAAGGCGGATCCGGTCATGGCGAAGGTGATCTCGCCGTTCATCTCGTTCATGCTGCCGCCGATGCCCGCGCCGCCGGAGGTCTTATACAGGTACAGCGTGCCGCTGCCGCCGATGGTCAGTGCCGCGTCCTGGGGCACATGGATGTTGGCATGGGTGCCGCGGCCCGCGCCGTACTTATCCATGACCACGGTGCCCTCAATGTTCAGTTCGTTATCAGCCCCGTCAAAGTTCACCAGGGGGCTGGTGTCGTCGCGATCCTCCAGGAACATGTCCTTGAGGGTCAGCTTCGCGCCGGGGGTGCCGGAGCAGTCGAACTTCAGATTTTCATAGGCATCCGAAGTGATCTTGCCCGCCTCATCGATGGTCACGCCGGCACCGATAATGGTCACCGGATCCGTCGTGCCGATGGTGATGGTCCCGGTGGCGTCATCCGCCAGGGAGTAGGTTCCCCCTGCCGTGATGACGTTGTCTTCCGGCACCGGGACTGCCGCCGGGTCCTCAGCCCAGGCCACCTGCGCCGCAGGAGACACAAGGCCCAGCGCCATAATAAGCGCCAGCAGCAGAGACAGTGCCTTTTTGCTTGTTTTCTGCATCTTTTTCGTCCTTTCTTCTGATTCTATCTGAATTGGGCACGCCCATAATTCATTCGCGCTTTACTTCTCGGTGTCCGCTTCCAGCACATAGAGGTTGCCGTCGGCGTCCCGGTACACCACGCCATACTCCGTCAGGCCGAAATCCTCCACGGAGGTCTGGCTGTTATCCGGGTTTTCGGAGGTGTGCAGGGCGTTCAGATCCTGCCGGTTCAGCTCCTCCATCTGGCTGATCTCGGCCTGGGTCATGTCGCTGGGGTTGGGCACGCTGTTGACAATATCCACATTCCACGCCACCACCAGCGCCAGCATCATGCCCACCGCCAGCACCAGCATCACATCAGAGAGATTGCTGAGATAATTCATGGGGTTTACATCCTCCGCGCCGGAGAAGATCGCCCGGCGCCGCCGCTTATTCCCGTGCCGCATGGTCGTTTTCCACCTCCAGTACACAGTCCGCCAAGGTTTCCAGAATGGACATGTAGTTTGCATACCAGCCCTTGCGCACGGAAGAAATGACCATGGCCACCGCCGCGCTGATAAGGCCGGCCACAGTGGTATCAAAGGCGGTAAGCAGAGACTGGGAAAGGGTATAGGTGTCGCCCTGGCCCAGGGCGATGATGCCGGGGCCCAGGGGGATCAGCGTGCCCAGCAGGCCGAAGATGGGGCCCAGCTTCGCCAGGAGATCGGAAAGTTTCACGATGCGCTCCAAGCGGCTCTGCTCCTCCTCCACCAGGCGATCCGCCAGGGCCTGGCGCATTTCCGCTGTCAGATCCGGGTGCCGGATCAGCTCCGTGAGCACCGTCTTCTGCCGCCGCAGCAGGCCGCTGGATGTAATGGCCTCCGTCATAGCCTTTTCCCCGTTTCTTCCGGTAGTCCGCAGCTGGTCTACCAACCGGGGCATGGACACCTTCAGCTGCCGCCGCTCCGTGAATATCTCCACCAGCAGGCTGCCCAGCAGCATCAGGGTCGCCGCCATGATCAGGATCAGCACGATGATGACCGGGTAGCGCAGCCCGCTGGATACCGCCCGCAGGACGCCATTAAGATTGGATGTACTGAATATATGCATGGTTTCTCTTTACTCCTTTGTCTCCCGTTTGAATCGAATATACATCCACCCGCCGCCCAGCAGCATCAGCACCACCGCCGATGCCGCCACAAGGACCGCCAGGGGATTTTTCCGCAGGATCAGCCCCAGTGCTGTGGCATCGCTGGCCATGGCCTGCCTACGCCATACCTGCTCCGCCGATGCGGAGGAATCGGTGCTGCCGCCACGGGCCTCCGCCGGGTCTGCCGCTCCGGCACGGACGGACAATCGGCCCACCCGCAGGGTCTGCAGCTCCTCCGTCTCCTTGGTCAGATCCGGTGTGGTTTGGGACTCAATATACTTCTCGATGATCTCATCTTTTTTTGCAGGGGGCATCTTCCCGCCGGAGGGCTCGCTGCCAGGCTCTTTCTCGTCTTTTCCGGGAGTGGTGGTGCCGTCCTGTGTGTCGCTGCGGTCCGTACCGCCGCCGGTGCCGGCAGTACCCTGGCCGCTGCCGCCTGTACCCGGTTTGTTCGGCTTATCCGGCTCATTCGGCTTGTCTGGCCTGTTCGGCTTGCCCGGGTCAGTACCGGCACCCGTGCCGCCTTGATTGGTGCCGCCGCCGATGCCGGTGTTGTCATTCCCATGGGAGTCATCTACATCCCCCGAACCGCCGGTACCTGGATCATTGCCGTTTTCCGTACCGCTTTGGTCGGAGCCATCGTCCACCCCGGTGCCGGAGTCGCCGGTGCCAGAATCCCCGGTACCGGAGTCACCGCCGGACCCAGTACCGCTGCCGTCTCCGGTGCCGGTGCCGCCGCCGCTCAGATTTTCATCGTCTCCGGCGACAATATGGATGGTGGCCGCTTTCATCCCGCCATATGCATCGCTCCAGCGGCTGTCATAGACCGTGGAGCGGACGGTGATGGAGGCCGCGCCCTTCCCTACCACCGTGATCTGTCCATTTTGGTCCACCGTCACCACGCTCTCGTCGCTGCTGGACCACTCCAAGCCCTGCAGGACTGCCTGGGTGATGATCTCGTCGGAGGAGGTGACGGAGACCTGCACCCGATAGTCGCTGCCCACCTTCAGCTTCAGCTGGTCCTGATCCACGTTAATGGTCGGTGCGCCGCCGAACTCCACATCGATCTCATATACATATTTTGCCATCTGATTGGCGTTGACCGTGTCCGGCGCCGTTTGGCCGAAGAACAGCCGCAGGCCCTTTTCACCGGTGTAGTCGTAGTCGTCCGGATCATAGGGGCGGAACTCGCTGACCCGGCTGTAGTTATCGTAGCGGGACAGCATGGCCGGCACCATCACGGCACTGGACCACACAGCGTCCGGATCCGTGATCTGCCGCCTGATCTCCCAGGGTAGGCGGCCATAATACTCCGACAGCGTGGGGAACGCATAGCGATCCGACCAGAACAGGGTATCGGCGTCCATGCTGACGAAATAGCCGCCATAGCTGTCCTCGGTTTTGAAGTGGCAGCGGCTGATGGACTGCACATCCACCCCGGCCATCTCCAGCACATCCATCAGCGCGTAACCATAGGCGTCCGCGTAGGCCAAAAAACCGCCCCGATCCAGGAATGTATACTGCTCGTGCCGCTCCTCCAGCCGCTCCAGGTCGCTCATGGTCAGCACGGTCTTTTCGTAGTACGGGCCACCGAAGTAGCCTACCTTGACCGTAATGGAATCGGTGGTGGCCGACGCTGTTTCCGGCCGGCAGATCAGCAGCAGCGCCAGCCCCAGCAGCAGCGCCGGAAGAAAGTCCTTCCATCGTTTCATGATTCACCCTCCAAAGGTACAAACACCATTTCCGTCACCATACGCGCCCAGTTGCCGGAGTTTCCGCCGGGGATCACCAGCCGCAGGGGCTGCTGATATTCCTCCAGGGGCTCCGTGCCATTGGCGACGGAAAGGATCACCGTGCGTCGGTCCCAGGTCACCGGGCCCAGCACCACCTCGTATCCGTCCGATGCCGTAAAGCGGATGCACTTAAATTCCGATTTTTCTCGGCCATAACTCTCCAAAAATGTATCCAGCGTCGGACCCCAGCCCGTTACGGTGCCAGCCTTTGCGGTTGCACCGGTGGCCGTCTCCGAGACGCATTTCAGCCGGCTCAGTTCATTGGGCGTCACATAAAAGTCTTCCTCCAGCAGGCCGCTGACCCGGATCTGCCGATCCCCATAGGCGGAGATATCCGCACCGCAGCCGGTGAGCAGCAGCACCGCCAGCAGCACCACACACCACGCCGCTTTGCGTTTCATATTTCTTCTTTCCTTTCCTGCACACTATATTTTCGTTATTCACAGTTAAGTATAGCGTTTTTTATTTTTTCGTTCAACTCAATTGTTCTGTAATGCAGAATTTTCGTCCGGTTATTCGGAATTTTTCCATCTACTGGAAACCACTCCCCTGTCCATATGTCCACACCCTAAAAGCAAAAAAGTGTGCCCGCTTTAGACAGGTGTTCGCAAAACAGGTTTATACCGAAATTACAAAATGAGTATCTGTCAGGCGTTGTTGGCAGCAAAAAGCAATATATCTATCCGCAGCTTTCAGGTATAAAATTGCCTTGAATAAATCCTATCCACTCCATTCCGGGATTTTTTCAAAAAAGTCTGGAAGTATTGGAACAATTCAGCCTTTCTCATGTCATATAAGCGGATCACCAAAACCGCCGATGCTTATGAAAACTATGTGACAGCGGAGTATCAGAAACATTTGAACAGGCAAAAGGACGCAGAAGCGGCGGTTACTGAAATGGCAGCTGCTGCATCTTCATGCGGGAAAGGAGATTTTATAAGCAAAGAACCATTTGAAGCCATGCCTGATATGATGGACGCAAGGCAGCTTGCTCTGACGGCGAAGGAGCTATTTGTACTGGATATCCTCTGGTTTGCGCCGGATGGCTGCCTGCAGTCGGACATCTGCGACCGGCTTTCGGCAACCAAGCAGACAGTCAGCGCCATCATGAAAAAGTTTCTGAAACAGGGCTATGTGTCGATGGAAGAATCCCCCACAGACCGCCGGAATAAAATCGTGCGTTTCACGATGCGGGCGTCCGCACGACCTGTTTTATCTCTCCGATTTTTCCCGGTATCACCGATGTAGAAGCGATCATCGACCGAGTGAAGGGGCAATGCAATCTGATCTGGCTGGAAAACCTGAATCTGCGTGGGGATTACAAGAAAGTGATACTCGACTACATTCGGAAAAAGCACTCGCAGCTGATGCCGCTGTATGGCGAGATCTATCAGCGCGGGAACCGCCGCTATTGGGAAACGCTGAACGATCGCCTGTCGGCGTTCGCACAGGAGCAGGGACTTCGCTATGTGCGGGATGATGACAGCTTCACACAGTCCTTTGAGGCACCGCCCACCATGGTGAACTTCTTCTACCATGAGGAGATCAAGAAGTCCGCCAAGAAAGGAAAGAAATCATGACCGGGGAACGCTTTGGAACAGCGTAGAGCAAATTGAAAAGGCGTGCAACTCCCAACTGGCGCGGGAGTTAGAGGTTGCCCTGCCCATAGAGTTATCCCGGGAGGAACATGTACGGCTTGTCCGTGCGTACTGTTCCTCTCAATCTGTTTCCAAAGGAATGTGCGCAGACTTCAATATCCACGGCACAGGCGGTAGCAACCCGCACGCACATATGCTGAGCCAAACCTATAAAGCAGAGCAGAAGCAGTTGGAAGCGGAAGCGATCGCCTTGCAGCAGGAGATCAGGATACAGGAACGGCAGAACAAAAACATTGAAAAGCTTATTCAGAAAGGGCGCAAGTATGTTGGCATTGAAGAACTGGACGGCTATGCGCTGCGTGAACTGGTGTCTGCCATCTATGTGGACGCGCCGGACAAATCCTGCGGCAAGCGGGTACAGCACATTCATTTCAAGTGCGATGGTCTGGGCTTTATCCCTCTGAATGAACGGATAAAAAAGAAAACGGCGTGACCGAAGTCACGCCGTCCCTTGAAAACACAACGTTTTCACCATTTTCTGATTTTACTGTTTTACGACCACCCGGTATTGCAGTGGGCACTCTTTTTGCTAAGTATGTGTTATCTCTGTCCCTTGTCGTAGGGGATACCCTCCGCCTTGGGCGCGCGGGACTTCTTGGATGTGAAGGCCAGCACCACCAGGGAGATGATGTAGGGCATCATATTATATACGGGGCTGGGGATATTCATGGCCTTCAGGAACTCGAACCCGGCATACACGTTGGACAGCGCCCGGAACATACCGAACAGCAGCGCCGCCAGGGCAATGCGGGTGGGCTTCCACTGGCCGAAGATCATGACGGCCAGGGACAGGAAGCCAAAGCCTGCCACGCCGTACTCAAACCGCCACTCGGAAACGCCGGCGGTGATGAACACGATGCCGCCCAGGCCGCCCAGCACACCGGAGATGAGCACGCCGGCCCAGCGCATCTTATAGACGCTGATACCCACGGAGTTGGCCGCCTGAGGATGCTCGCCGCAGGCCATGAGCCGCAGGCCGAAGCGGGTCTTATACAGCAGTACATAAGACGCGATCAGCAGCAGCAGCGTCACCAGCATGAACCAGCTGAACTCGAAGGAACCGATGTTCACCAAAAACGCCTTTTTGGCGCCGGCATACTGAATGGTGGAGGACACGTCGTCGGGATTGGCCGCCGTGTTGATGGCCTTCACGATCACCGTTGCCCCCGCGAGGCCCAGCATGTTCAGCGCCGTACCCACGATGGTCTGGTCCGCCTTGAAATTGATGCAGGCCACAGCCAGAAAGCTGGAGTAGATCAGGCCCATCAGCGCCGCCGCCAGCAGGACCACCAGCAGCATCGCAAAGTGGGACGAGCCGCTGGGCATATACCGCATGGCCAGCGCGCCGCCCAGGGCGCCCATGATCATAACGCCCTCCAGGCCCAGGTTGATAACGCCCGAATGCTCCGAGAAGCAGCCGCCCAGGGCCACCAGGATCAGCACGGAGGCGAAAGTCAGTGTATATTGCAGCAGCAGTACCATTACTGATCGCCTCCTTTCTCCGTGTTCGCGTCAGCAGGCGGTGTTTCGCTCTGCTCCTTTTCTTTCAGCGCGGCCTTCTCTTCCCGCTTGGAAATGGCGGCGTTCATAGCGTACTTCATGAACAGCACGAAGCCGCACAGATAGATGATGATAGCGGAGATCAGATCGGAGATCTGCGCGCAGTACATCGTCTTGTCCACATAGGCGCCGCCGGCGGTGATATGCTGGATGAAGAAGGACGCCAGGATGGTGCCGAAGGGATTCAGGCCGCCCAGGAATGCCGCAGCGATGCCGTTAAAGCCCATGCCGGGCACCGAGGAGGTGGAGCACTGCCACTGCTCATACCCGGTGAGGTACAGCATGGCCGCGCCCATGCCGGCCAGGGCGCCGGAAATGACCAAGGTCAGGATGATATTGCGTTTTTCCGCCATACCGCAGTATTTGGCGGCATTCTTATTGTTGCCGGTGGCCCGCAGCTCATAACCGAAACGGGTCTTTTCCAGCACGACCCACACAAGCACCGCCGCCAGGATGGACAGCGGCAGGGCCAGGCCCACATACTGGTTGTTGTTAAGCAGGCTGCCCAGGCCCAAGGTGGGCAGGACCGCCGAGGGATTCTTATGTGCCAGCACGAAGGTGTAGGGGCTGGTTTCCTCCTTCACATTGGTCAGCAGCATGTTGGTCAGATACAGCACGATCCAGTTGAGCATAATGCCGGAAATGACCTCATTGACATTGCAGTAGGACTTCAGCAGGCCGGAAATAGCACCCAGAACCATGCCGCCCAGCATCGCCAGCAGCATGCAGGGCAGCCAGCCCCAGCCCCAGGCCAGGGCGGCGTACAGGCTCAGAGCCACGCCCGCGCAGTACTGCCCTGCCGCGCCAATATTGAACAGGCCCACCTTATAGGAAAACAGGATGGACAGCGCGCACAGCAGCAGCGGTGCGGTCTTGACCAGGGTGTTGCCCAGGTATTTGGCCTGGGTCGCAGACTTGCTGTAGTTGAGGAAGTTCTTCATGACGGCGGCGATGGCCTCGCCGGCGCCGTTGGGGTTGATGAACAGCAGAACGATGTAGCCGATAAGCAGGCCCAGCACCACGCAGGCCAGAGAGGCCAACAGCGACTGCACGCCGTTATTTTTCAAGAGATTCTTTTTCATTCCCTCACCTCATCTCTCTTGGCGCCGGCCATATACAGACCCAGCTCCTCCTGGGTGGTAGCCTTGGGATCCAGTTCACCCACGATCTCGCCCTCATACATGACCAAGATGCGGTCCGGCACATCCATTACCTCGTCCAGCTCCAGGGACACCAGCAGCACCGCCTTGCCGGCATCGCGCTGGGCCACCAGTTCTTTATGTACGTTTTCAATGGCACCCACGTCCAGGCCTCGTGTGGGCTGCACCGCCACCAGCAGCTCAGGATCCTTGTCGATCTCCCGGGCCACAATGGCCTTCTGCTGGTTGCCGCCGGACATGCTGCGGGCAATGGTCACAGGGCCCTGGCCGCTGCGGATGTCGTACTCGTCAATGAGCTTTTCGGCATATTTGCGGATGTTGTCCCGGCGCAGGAAGCCCGCCTTGCTGGTGAACTCCGGCTCAAAATACCGCTCCAGCACCAGGTTGTCCTCCAGGGAATAATCCAGCACCAGGCCGTGCTTATGCCGGTCCTCGGGAATGTGGGACATGCCCAAAATATTCCGCTTGCGGATGGACATATGGGTGATGTCCTGGCCGCAGAGGGTGATCTTGCCGGAGACCACCGGCTCCAGCCCCGTCAGGCCATAGACAAACTCCGTTTGGCCGTTGCCGTCGATGCCGGCGATGCAGACGATCTCGCCCTTGCGCACCTGCAGGCTCACGTCCCGCACGGCGTTCTTTTTATGCAGCTTGCTGGCCACGGTCATGTGCTCCACATCCAGCACCACTTCGCCGGGCTTGGCGGGGGTTTTCTGCACATGGAAGTTCACGTCGTGCCCCACCATCATGGCGCTGAGCTGCTCCACGCTGGTGTCCTTGGTCTCCACGGTGCCGATGTACTTGCCCTTGCGCAGCACGGTGCAGCGGTCGGACACGGCCATGATCTCATTGAGCTTGTGGGAAATGAACAGGATGGACTTTCCCTCTGCGGCCAAATTCCGCATGATCTCCATGAGCTCATCGATCTCCTGGGGGGTCAGCACGGCGGTAGGCTCGTCAAAAATAAGGATCTCGTTCTCCCGGTACAGCATCTTCAGGATCTCGGTGCGCTGCTGCATACCCACGGTGATGTCCTCGATGAGTGCATCGGGGTCGATCTTCAGGCCATAGCGCTCACTGAGCTCCATGACCTTGGCCCGGGCCTCCTTCTTCTGCAAAAAGCCCATCTTCGTGGGCTCCACGCCCATGATGATGTTATCCAGCACAGTGAAGCACTCCACCAGCTTGAAGTGCTGGTGGACCATGCCGATGCCCAGGGCATTGGCGTCGTTGGGGTCCTTGATGGACACCTCCACGCCGTCTTTTTTGATGATGCCCTCCTCAGCCTGGTACAGGCCGAACAGAACGCTCATCAGCGTGGATTTACCCGCGCCGTTTTCGCCCAGCAGGGCGTGGATCTCACCCTTCTTCAGCTGAAGCGTGATGTCGTCATTGGCGATGATACCGGGAAACCGTTTTGTGATGTGCAGCATTTCAATTGCATACGGTCTATCCAAGTTTTCGCCCTCCCTTCCGTTTTTATGGCCCGCCGCTATTCGCAGGATGCGGGGACGGAAACCACAATAGATAGCATTAGTATACTATACTTCACGCCATAATGCAAAGACAAATTATTCAAAATCACCACCTTTCTGCGGAAAAATTCCTTTTTTGCCATGGACCGCCGAAAAAAATATCTTCACGCGAAAAATTTGCCCACACACCGCCCCCTTGTCACACGCCGCGCCCAAACCGTTATGGTTAGTCTCCCGTTTTCGGAACAGCGCAAAAAAATAAAGACCGCCGAAGCGGTCGCAGCGCGCCGAAAATCCTTTTCGACGCGCTGCTTTGGTTTTTGAAACTTTGAAAAAGTTCCAAAAACCACTGATTTCAATGGCGGGTCCCGTCAAGATTTATGCGCAAATTTATTTGCAGGCTCCGGCAGACCTGAAGT
>ERZ791865.1836-NODE-1836-length-17993-cov-3.821273_pt1 | contig 17993 bp, 19 predicted proteins | sample MGYA00509942_ERZ791865 | MGnify/ENA primary metagenome ERZ791865 (study PRJEB30046, sample SAMN00792098) | human gut metagenome | study: EMG produced TPA metagenomics assembly of the A metagenome-wide association study of gut microbiota in type 2...
GCCCGGAAAGCCGTTGGAAATGGTACACCGTTACCCAGATTCGGGACGGACTGAATTTGAAATCGCTGTCCACTTCACAGGTGGGAAAGGCTTTGAAAAAGCTATCCGATTGCAATGACCGCATTCAGATAAAGGCAAGCCACAATGTCAAACGCTACCTGTTACCGCCTATGTCTGCAAGCCTTTTCTATCCAAGTGCAGAGGACTTCAAGCCGCCGCTGTCCGATATTGAACCGCTGACAGCCGTCACCGCGCAGGCGGGGTAATGTGGGTTAAGGTGGTTAGGGTAACTTTCTATAAAGCGCAGTTCATTGAATTTCTAATAGCACTATTAGAATAGGGGTATATGTCCCCTATTATAGAAACTACCTTAACCCGCCCTAACCACCTTAACCGGGGCAAGCCCCCCACCCTGACGCACAGGTGCGACGCACAGAACACCGGTGCCGACCTTAACTTTTCCCCCGCAGAGAAAAAATAATTTTAGGGGCAAGACCCCGGGAAGGAGAAACCGACCATGAATGTATTACAGAAGCTATTCAACCGAAAGACCACCGAACAGCCGCAGGGTATCATGCTTGAAATTCAAAGCGGTTACACGGCATTTTCCGGCACGGCATACGGCAGTGCAGCTTTCAGGGGTGCAGTTGACACCATTGCCCGCCATGCGGCAAAGCTGCAAGCCCATTCCGGCAGCGCACAGCTTGAACACCTGCTGTCGGAAAGCCCGAACGCCTATATGACTGCCTATGACCTGCTGTATAAGACCGCAACGGCGTATTTCACCAATAACAATGCCTTTGTGTTGATTCAGCGCAGCGCAGACATTACCGCCTTTTATCCGCTCAACCCGTCAAGCGTGGAGTTTATCGGCGCGGCAGACGGCACGCTGTACACGAAAATGAGCTTTTCGGACGGCAAGGAAGTATTACTGCCCTATGCCGATGTTATCCACCTGCGCCGCCATTACAGCACCAACGAACTGTTAGGCAATGACAATGCGCCGCTGTTCCCGCTGATTGATACCGCCCACACGCTGACCGAAGCCACGGGCGCAGCTGTCAAGAATGCAACCAATATCCGGGGCGTGTTAAAGTTCACAAGCCTTGTAAACCCGGCACAGGTGAAAGCGGAAAAGGAGCAGTTCGTAAAGGACTATTTCAGCCTTTCCAACACAGGCGGCATTGCGGCAACCGACCAACGCTTTGAATTTGTGCCAACCGTACAGACCGCCTACAACGTGCCGCATGAAGCCGTTGAAGCGGTTAACAGGCAGATATGCGCCTATTTAGGGCTATCCCCGAAAATCGTTTCCGCAGAATATACCGAAGATGAATTTGCCGCATTCTATGAAAGCCTGATTGAACCCCTTGCAATCCTTATGAGCCTTGAATTTTCAAGAAAGTGCGGCGAACAGGTAACATTCACCGCAGAACGTCTTGAATTTTCCAGTGCGGCAACAAGAATTTCCCTGTTGCGTGAATTACTGCCGTTCGGGGTTATTTCCATCAATGAAGCCCGCAAGCTGCTTGCCCTGCCGGAAGTGCCGGACGGTGACAGACGCTTGCAATCCCTAAATTATGTGACCGCCGACAAAGCGGACGCATACCAACTTGAAGAAAGTGAGGAAAAGAACCATGAAGAAACAGACACAGACACGGGCGTATAACGTCCGGGCGGGCGAAAGTCCGCTGATTATCGAGGGAACAGCCATTGTATTTGACAAGCCTGCCGATATGGGCGGTTATACAGAGTATATTTCAAGAAATGCCCTTGACGGCGTAGACTTTGAAAATATCACCCTGCTTGTCAACCACAACGGCGCAGGCATTCCGCTTGCACGAAGTCCCAAGACCCTGACGCTGACCATCACAGACAACGGGCTTGAAATGCGGGCAGAGCTGCCCGACACCGAACAGGGGCGCAGCGTCTATGAAGCTGTCAAGCGCGGCGATATGTCCGAAATGTCCTTTGCATTCGACATTGCGGAACACATCTTTGACGCAGAAAAGCGTGAATGCACTATCACAAAGATTGCAGCGGTTTATGAAATCAGCATTGTAAACCGTGCAGCATATCCACAAACCAATGTACAGGCGAGAACCGCCGGAGAGGAGAACACCATGAACAATTTTAACCCTATCGAAAGTGCCGTTATGAACGCAGCACAGACACCCGCCGACACCCACGCAGCCCCAGAATACCGCAGCGCATTCTATAAGCGCCTGTTGGGAAAAGACCTGACAGAGGGCGAAACAAGAGCCTTTGCCGTAGCCGCCGCAGAAAAGCGTGCGGACAGTTTCAACACCCTGTCCAACTCTGCCGCCGTCATTCCGACGCAGACCTTGAACGAGGTTGTAAAGCAGGCACGCAACACCAACGGGCTTTACAATGAAGTGCGCCTGTTCAATATTCCGTCCAATCTGTCCGTACCTGTTGGAACGCCGACCGACCCGGCAAGTTGGCACGTTGAGGGCGCAGCCGTGGACAGGAACAACGCTGACAATGCCGCAGTAACCTTTTCGGGCAATGAGCTTGTAAAGGTGCTGTCCATGAGTGCAGCCGCCCGCCGCATGGAGATTGACGCCTTTGAAAGCTACATCACGCAGGAACTGCGCAGTGCGGTATCTGACGCAATCGGCGCAGCTATCGTAAACGGCAGCGGCACGGGGCAGCCCGTGGGTATTCTGTCCGGCATTGCATGGACGAAAGCAAACACCGTTTCCACCAAAGCCCTGACCGCTGACAATCTGCTTGACGCTATCGCCCTTATGCCTGCCGGGTATGCGGGCGGCGCAAAGTTTGCCATGTCCACCGCAACTCTGTTTGGAACCGTCCACAAGATGAAAGACGCAGACGGGCGTTATCTGTTCACGGACACAGAAAACGGCGGTGTGCGCCGCCTGTTCGGCTTTGAAATCGTCCTTGATGATAATATCCCCGCCGGAACTATCCTGTTTGGGAATTTCCGCTATTACGGCGTAAACATTCCGCAGGGCGTAGCCGTGGAAATGAGCCGTGAAAGCGGCTTTACAAGCGGATTGATTGACTACCGTGCTTTGTGTATCGCAGACGGCAAGCCCATTGTTCCGGGTGCGTTCGTCAAGGTTGAAGTGACCGCAGCATAAGCAAAAGGGGGAAACGGCAATGTTCACAACACAGGAAGCACGGGACATTTTAAGAATTGACGGTACAGACAATGACGTAGAAATCAATGCTTTGATTGACGCATTGCCGGACTATCTGTACCACGCCACCGGGTACAGGGCATACGGGAATTATTCCCCCATTGCCATGACCGTGGGGCGGTTCCTGTTATGGCAATGGTACTATGGTGAGAATGCCGACACGGACAAGCTGCAGCGGGTGATTGACTGCTTGTTAAAGGCACTTTCCGCAGAACGGGAACTGCCATGACGCAGAAAGCATTCTACAATTCAAAGCAATGGCGGCAGCTTTCAAAAGCGTTCCTGTTATCCAAAAGCTATATATGCGAACGGTGCGGCGCACCCGCTGAAATCGCCCATCACCGCATATATCTGACCGCCGCAAACGTAACTGACTCACAAATCAGCCTAAACCCCGAAAACCTTGAAGCCCTCTGCCTTGCCTGCCACAATGCAGAACACTTTGCAGACGGCGGCATAACAGCACCGGGGCTTGAATTTGACGGGAACGGCAACATTATCAAGAAAGGACTATAAGACCATGAGAAACAACACTATGAAAATTGAAACTGTGAACGCATACTGCGCAGAGCGCGACAGAGCAATTACCACCCTTTACAACACCGTCCGCAAATTCCGCAACGAGCTGAACAGACAAGCCGATTATGCGGGCTTTGCTGATGAGGAAAGCGCAGCACTGTTGCAGGCATATGTGCCTGCGCAGCTTGCATTATTGCAGCTTATGAAAGAAGAAAGCGAGGAAATGAACGATGATTGAAACCTATCAGACCGAAAGACAAATGCAGGCAAATTCCCTGAATGCAGAACTTGCCTATATGGAACAGGAGCTTTCCAAAATCAAAGCAAGCGGCGAATATAAGGAATATACCGCCCTTATGCGAACCTACCTTGCCACACAGAAAGTTTACCTGAAAATCGTTGCAGAGATTGAAGCAGACGAACCGGAAGCGGACGAACTGCTTGACTTCACTGCCGGAGCATAACCGTGAATTATATCAAGCAATACAATGACCTGTTAGAGCGGGGCGAAATCCCCGCCTGCAGGCGTATCAAAGCGGTATATGAAAGACTTGCGAAAGAATGCGACACCCCCGGCAGATATGTCTTTGATGAGGAAAAAGCAAGCCGTCCGATTGCGTTTATAGAACGGTTCTGCCGCCATTCCAAAGGCGAATGGGCGGGCAAGCCTGTTGCCCTTGAACTGTTTCAGAAAGCGTTTATTCAAGCCCTGTTCGGCTTTGTGGACGCGCAGACGGGCTTGCGCCGATACCGTGAAGCATTCTTTCTTGTAGGGCGTAAAAACGGCAAATCCACGCTGCTTGCAGGGCTTGCGCTGTATATGCTGATTGCAGACGGCGAGGGCGGCGCAGAGGTGTACAGCACCGCCACAAAGTACGCACAGGCACGGCTATTGTTTGACGAGTGCCACAACATGATTAAGCAGTCCCCGGCACTGTCAAAGCATATCAGAAAGCGCAAAACCGACCTTTACTATATTCCCACTATGTCAAAGCTGCAGCCGCTTTCCCGTAATTCGGACAGTCTGGACGGCTTGAACGCAAGCTTTGTTATCATGGACGAGCTGCACGGCGTAAAGGACAGAAACCTTTATGAAGTCATGCGGCAGTCACAGAGCGCACGCCGGGAACCGCTGCTTGTGATGATAACCACGGCGGGGACAGTCCGGGAATGTATTTTCGATGATATGTATAACCACGCCTGCGAGGTTGCAGACGGCGTTATTTCTGATGATACCTTTCTGCCCGTCCTGTATGAGTTGGACAAGCGGGACGAATGGACAGACCCGGACGCATGGGCGAAAGCCAACCCGTCTTTAGGGGCAATCAAGAAACTGGACGATTTACAAATCAAGGTACAGCGGGCAAAGCAAAATCCCGTGGAGCTGTCCGGCGTTCTCTGCAAGGAATTTAATATCCGGGAAACGGTTAAAACGGCGTGGCTGTCCTTTGACGCTATCAACAATACAGATACCTTTGACCTTGAAGCATTCCGGGGCGCATACTGTATCGGCGGCGTTGACCTGTCCATTACAACCGACTTGACCTGCGCAAGCCTGCTGTTCATGCGCCGGGGCGAAGATACAAAGTATATCCGTCAAATGTACTGGTTGCCCGCTGACCGACTGCAAGAGCGCGTGCAGCAGGACAAAATCCCCTATGACAAATGGTTTGAATGTGGGCTTTTGCGCCTGTGCAGCGGCAATTCCATCAATTATGCAGATGTGACAGCGTGGTTTGTGGAAACCGTGCAGCAATACGAACTGTTCCCGGCGTGGGTATATTATGACAGCTATTCCGCACGGTACTTTGTGGAAGAAATGCAAATGCAGGGCTTTACCATGATACGCTGCATTCAGGGCGCAAAAACGCTTTCCTTGCCTATGCAGATGTTAGGCGCAGACTTGCAGGCGCACAAAGTCAATTATAACAACAATCCTATTCTGAAATGGTGCCTGACGAATACAGGCATTCAGACTGACCGCAACGGCAATATTGTCCCAGTCAAGAACCGAAGCCCCAGACAGCGCATTGACGGCACTGCCGCCCTGCTTGACTGCTATGTGGGGCTTTACGAACACTATAACGAATACACAGGGGCGATATAGCCCCGGAAAGGCGGCAGAAATGAAGCTGAAAGACAAGAAAATAGATATTCAGGAAGTGCGCTATGTATCGGACGCAATCGGCAACCGCAAAAAGGAAACTGTCACGATTGCGACCGTATGGGCGTATTTCCGGCAGCTTTCCATGAAAGAACTGTACAGCGTCACTACACAGCTTGACGAAGAAGTGTTGTTTCAAATCGGCTACCGGGCAGACCTTACCACAAGCCACATGATACAGTTCCGGGGTGTACAGTATGATATTGTCCGCATTGACCCGTTCGAGGGCTACAAGGCAGATTTGAAGCTGTATTGCAAGCGAAAAAAATGACGGTCAAACAGCGACCGTCACTTTTTCTTGCAAGTATTGTAATTTTAGGGAACTGAACAGCTGTTTTGCATACTGCTCCATATAATCATAATCCGGCTGACCGTTCGCTGTGGCTGGCAAGAGTATCATCTGCTTCTGCATACGCTCTTCATTGAATTTATAGCCGTAGGCATACTTGCTTTTTTGCTGAAGAATTACAGTTTTCATAAACAGATAAATATATTCGTTCCCACTATGTTTACGCAGGGCAAAGCGTTTTACATCGTCCGAAAAAATGCAGGTATATGGGTGATAGAAATTTTCAACTACACTACCATTGTAATTTACGCCGAGAACATTGCTGTCTTTTGAAACATTCGTGTTGCTGACAAAGGCCGTCACACCATTATTAGAATCGGACGCACCTATAAAAGGCGTTGTGCCAGATTTCATATTACTTTTTGTTAGCCGCTTTCCGGGGCGAATAGTGAAAATATCACGCAGGTAAAATTCTTTCCAGTCCTTTTGGTTAAGGGGTGTTATACCCCCCCGATTTGTACACTATCACCAATATAATCAATGTAATTTTGTATAATTTGCCGTTCCCGTTCTTTGATGTACTGTTCCATAAAGGCATAATCAGGATTGCCGGATTCATCAACAGGCAGAACGATTTTTTCTTTGTTTATTCGTACATCATTGATTTCACGGTTAAAGCTATATTTTTCTTCCAACCGCTGTACAATAGTTGCTATAAACAAATAGCTGTATTTATTTAGCTTATCTGATTTTAATGAGGTCACATGGTCACTTGCAATAAACTCATAGCTATGGTAAAAAGTCTTTCCAACACTGCCGCTATTTGCTAAAGTTAAGCATTCTTCAAACTTTCTAACTTTACCACCATTTCCTATAAATGCGTCAACACCGTTATTTATCGCAGAAGATGACACATAGGGAATGCTCCCCTGTATATGGTCAGCTGTTTTCAATCTTTTGCCACGCTGAATATCTGGAAAAATATCACGCAGATAAAACTCGTTCCATTCTCTATCATGCAAATCAAGCATTGCCGTCACCGCCTTTCTGTCCGAATAGATACCCTTTACCGTGCGTAACCATGTTGAACTCAAATGTCAGGTAATCGGCAATACTGTTCATAAAGTCCGCTTCTGTTGGTATTTCATCGTTATAGTAGTAAAAGGAATGCAGCCATTCGTCTGTATCTTCAACGGTTGTTTCTACCATGAAACTTGACGGAAAATCCGCAACCTTACCACGCCAGCAATCAAGGAGATACTGCCGTTTATCCTTTGCTCGTTCGGTTTCCACAAGCCCCAAGTGCTTTTTTACTTCAAAGCCATCATCTTCAAAATTGATAAACTTTGCAATCTTATCTGCCGGGTGCGGTTCGCCTGCTGTAAAAACAGCAATACAGGGAACAGTGCCGACCCGATAGAATGTATCTTTGTTCAAACTGATAACGCCCTCTAAGGTATGCTTTTTCAAAATATCCTGCTTGACCGCTTTATCCTCTTTTGTCTTTCCTATCATAGCAGACACAGGTACAATCACGGCAGCGCGCCCGCCTGCTGTGATTGAATTGAGCAAATGACGGATAAAGCACAGTTCTGAAAGGTTCGCAGTGTCCTTGCCTTTTGCCTGTGAATATGGCGGATTCATAAAGCCTACTGTAATACCGCCGCCCTTTAACTGTAATTCGCCGGGGTCCTGTGCCAGAAAGTCTTCACAAATCAAATTACTTTGACCGTCACCGCGCAAAATCATATTCGTTGTAGCGATTGAAAACATATCGTCACGAATTTCTATTCCGTGAATTTGCTGCTGCTTGATGTGCTTGCGTTCTGTGTCGTTCTTTGCAGCACGCAGCATTTTGTGCATTCCCGAAATTAAAAAACCGCCTGTGCCACAGCATGGGTCAAATATAACATCGGTAGGTTTCAAATCCACCAATTCGCAAAACAATTCCGTAATATGACGGGGCGTAAGCACAACACCCAAAGCCTGACCGTCACCGCCTGAATAGGAAACAAATTCACCATAAAAACGCCCCAGATAATCTTCACGCCCGTTTGATACAATCGCCTGAAAAATGTTGTTGTTGATATACTCTGCAAAATATTTCAGAGGTGTTTTATCGCCCAAATCCTGACGTTTTGTATTTAACTGCGGTCTGTCTTTTATCAGCGTGAATTGATTCAGCACACGCTGCTTTTTAACTTCCGGGGCAACTTTTGCACGTTGCAGATTTTTTTCAAGATACTGGTACAGAATAGCACCGTCTGTGTTGCTTTCCAGTGTGTCACCCGTCAACTGATTCAGATTAAAGCCGTATTCTTTTTCACGCAGCGCAAGAAGAATTGCAGATACGACAAGTGGCTTTTCATCTTCTCCAAGCCCGCCGTAATTCCGCAGATATTCGTGCAGGTCCTTTGCCTTTTTCAGAATATCCGCAAGTTCAATATCTTCCGGCGGCGTTTCTTCAAGCACAAGCCGTTTGTAATATTCCACAATGTGTGCTGCTGAAAAGTTTTCAAATGTCTGTACTTCCGGCAGCCATTTGTAGCCGTTCTTATCTACAAAAAGCGGCTGTAAAGTGTGGTGTTTGCTATCACCGGCATTTCCGAACGCAAAAACCTTTTTGTAAGTGGTTTTCTGCAAGATGTGCTGTGCATAGTGCAAAGCACCGTTTACGGCATAATCGGTTGTTGCCTGCACTGTCATAGAAATAGTGCCGTCCGCTTCTTTTAAGCAGAGGTTCGCACGGTCTGCCTTATCTTCCATGACAAGGACAAAATCACCTACAACCGCCGTGTATTCTGGGAACCCTGCCTTGCCCGTCTGGTGCTTTGACGCTGTTTTCAGTGCTTCATTGATAGGAACAATATTACTGCCCTGTGTGTCTGCTTGAATACCAGCTTCAACTAACAAATCATGTATGTATAAATCGAAATTTGCTTCTTTTTTCGCCATAGTTTCGCGCCCTGACTTTCTATGTGTATTTTGGGTGCAAAAACCCAAATATAAGAATACCATAAGTCGGAGGAAATCTCAATCCTGCTACTATGAAAAAATCATGAACAAAATTTGCCGTTTGCTTTGCTCCCGCTGTCACTTATCATTCACTATCTTTCAGTGTCTTGTTGCAGATTTAAGCGACAAATAAGCGACAGGTCACAAAGTACAGTGTTAAGATATGTGAAAAAATACAATATATAGTATAAAAATCAAAGAAACAGCCCTGTATTTGGTATCAAAATCAAATACAAGGCTGTTGAGATATACTCTTTTTCAAAATAACACTCCACGTTATTTTCTTTCAGAAGACGAATGGTTGTCAGGCTGTCAACAGTATTTCTTGCAAAACGGCTCACACTTTTTGTTATGATAAGGTCAATTTTTCCTGCCATTGCGTCCGATATCATTCGCTGAAAGCCCTCTCTGCGTTTGGTGGAACAACCGCTGATACCCTCATCAGTGTACACCCCAACAAACTCCCAGTCCTCACGTCCTTTTATGTATTCAGTGTAATAGCTTATCTGAGCAGCGTATGAAGTTAACTGTTCTTCGCTGTCGGTTGACACACGAGCATAGGCAGCAACCTTACGCTTGACAGGTGCATCAATCGGTGCTGATGTGTATCGGCTGATTGATGCAGGTATTTTCGTTATTTTTGGCATTTTTTCCTCCTTGGTATTGGCCAATGATCCGTTACAGAATGACCATCTCGAAAATAGAACTCCAGTCTGTCTTCTTCCACATCGATATGGTCAATTCTCTGTTCAAACTCCTCTTCATTAAATGCATCGATGCTGAGAACCTGTGCTGCCATAGTACGCAGTAAATCATCACGAAGACTTACGGAATTACATCCTTTATGTTCCGAACATCTCCAGTGACTAACTTTGTCGCCATTTGCAGAGGTGCGTGTGCCTTTCCGGAAATTACATCCGCACCTTACGCATTTAATCACTTTTGAGAAACAAGTCATATCCGCCCGATTCGGTCTTTTTCCATTTTTGCGTTTCAAGGAAGTGGCAGCCCTTCGTTCTTCCGTCCAGCAGTCCTGATGGCCTGTGTTTTTACACGCTTCCGTTACAACTGTTCCGTCTTTCAGATGAAACTCTAATGTTTCACGCTTCGGAACATAAATAACATCCACACGTTCAAGAAAAACAGCCTCATCAAATTCCTGCAATCCAAGTACTTTTGCACAGGTTTCCTGTAAGTGCTTATGATTGATACTGCCGCCGACAGTACAGCGACCGCCTTTTATCTTTCTGCTTCCACAAAGCCAGTATTCTGCATAACCTCGGTCTGTTCTGACTTCATGCATATAGCTTTTATGGCAGAAAGGACACTTGATTTTTCCTGTAAAGCAGCAGGTATTCAGTGATTTGTTTGCCAGAGGGCCTAACTTTTTCCTTCTTTCCATTTCCTCCTGCACCCACCTGAAAGTCTCCATATCTATAATGGCTTCATGCGTATTTTCCACATAGTATTTTGGCAGTTCGCCGTTATTCTTCTTTCGGCGTTTGGTAATCGGGTCGGTAATGTATTCCTTTTGCAGAAGCATATTGCCTGTATACGTGATATTGGTCAGAATAACCTTTATATTGGAATCTATCCAGCGATATCCTCTCTTTGTTGTGATACCTTCGGCATTCAGTTCCCGTTCCGTTTCCAGCCTTGATTTTCCGTCAAGGAAGTTTCGGAATATTCTCTTTACAATTTCTGCTTCTTCCGGGACAACGACCAGTTTGTCATCAACCCATTCATAGCCGAGTATTGGATTTCGATTGCATGGATCACCTTTTTCAAAGCGTTTCCGAATGCCCCACTTTACATTTTCAGAAAGACTACGGCTTTCTTCCTGTGCAAAGCTGGCGAGAATGGTCAGCATCAGTTCGCCATCACCCGACAAGGAATTGATGTTCTCTTTTTCAAATCGTACTTCAACACCGATATCTTTCAGATGCCGTATCGTTTCCAGAAGATCCACTGTGTTTCTGGCAAATCGTGATATACTCTTGCAAAGGATAATATCAATGAGTCCTTTTTCACAGTCAGAAATCATTCTCTGAAACTCCTGCCGTTTCTTGGTCTCTGTTCCTGATATAAAATTATCAGCATAAACACCTGCGTACTCCCATTCGGGATTCTTTTGTATCAGTTCGCTATAGTAGCTTATTTGTGCTGACATTGAATGCATAAGGCGTTCACACTCCATTGATACACGAGCATAAGCAGCCACTCGCTTTCGCCTTGGCAATACGGGCTCCGTAGGTTCTATTTTGATGATTTTACGCATAACAGCCCTCCTTTCACTACACATATTACCGCTGTTCAGGCTCTAAGTCAACGAATAATGTGCCGATTTTCGGCTCGTATTTCTCCCTGAACATTGTATCAATCTGACGATATTCATCCTCCGAAATCAAATTTGCATGAAACATCTTCTTTACAATGCTCATCGTCACCTGGTACATGGCTTCCTTCTGAATATCCATCTTTTTCACCTCCAAATCGTGCAAGAATATAGCATCTGTGGCAGCAGTATTTTCTGTGATTATTGCCGTATGCCTGAAAAGGCTTACCACAATTTGAGCAGATAAAATCGTACATGGCTTTCCTGTTAACATCTTTTATATGAGCATTCCACCATTTCATTCTGCATTTATCCGAACAGAACTTTTTCTGACGTACTCTTGGCGGCTGCGTGATTGGCTCGCCGCAGCAAAGGCAGAACTGCCCTTTATGTCTGCTGCAAAAGGATTTTATCGTGTTGACAGACAATCCTACAGTTTCCGCTATCATAGAAAACGACATTCCCTTTGAACGCAATGTGAGTACAGTAGATTTTTGTGCATCTGTCATTGAAATCACCTCCTACTTTACATAGGACGGAAATATGGCTTTTGAGTACCGAAAAACAAAAAATCCCCACGAAATATGAAAAATTCATATCTCGTGGGGATCGTTATCAGATGTCAGCCTTGTTCACCCAACCGGTGACATAGGAACCGGCAGGCGTTTTTCCGCAGTTTGCAGCAGAATTTGTAATACGCATTCTGCCATTTACAACCTGTCCATCATAGAGATAGTACGTTCCGGATTTCTTTGTTCCAGTCTTGACTGTGCTGGAGGAATACAATGTGGTATTGTTCAGCGTAATTTTTGCGCCTTTTGTATATGTCTTTTCGGCAACGGTATATACCACTTTTCCTGAATTATCAAAAACGCTATAGCCAGTCTTGCAGGCTTTCTTTGCATTTTCCAGAGAAGAATATGCACCAATCTGGCTTTTAGCGTCAGACCAGGACTTTCTTACTCTGTAAAGCTGATTTGCAGGTGTAGGATTTGGAGTTGTAGATGTAGAACCAGCACTCAGATAAGATTCGACCTTCTTCTTAAATTCCGCCCAATGAGGCAGAATGTAGGCAGGACAGTTTTTGTAAGAATTCTTCGCCGTATTGAGATAGTCCACAGTACCCGATTTTCCGTCACGGACATTCAGCCAATGGGTATGGGTGTAGAGGTGATTGATGTCCAGGTTGTACTTTTTCAAAAGTGCTGCCGCAAGCCTGGCACAATTATCCTCCGACTTCTTGTCCTTATCGTTGTATGCAGAAGACATAATACACTCAATAGCGATATTTCTGCGGTTGCCGTTTCCACTGCCGTCAGCGGCGTGCCAGCCGGAGAGGCTAAGGGGCAGATTCTGCCAAGCACAGGTGTTGTCTACATAATAATGTACTCTGACGTCTTTCATATTGCCATTGTAAGTTGCTCTGGTGTATTGCTCCGCAGGTGTCGTTCCACTTGCTACCGAAATCCAATCTGTGTTGTGAACAGTAATACCGATAACTTTGCCCTCCATAGAAACGGAGGGCATATCGATGTGGTTTGGATTGTGTTTTGTGAGCAGAAATTCGTTGACGGTTACACCGCAAAGAGTTGTTGTGTTATCAGGTTTCAGAATTGCCATTGTCATTTTCCTCCTTGATTTCTTCTTCCACTCTGCCTACTTTTGTTTGCAGAACATCAATTGCTTTTTTGAATACAGGCGGATAGGGTACGCCCATCAGCGTGGTATTTTCCACAATAGACAGCAGCTCATTCAGACAGAAGCTGATGCAGACCGCATCTCTGATGTAGTTTGTGCCGATGAGAATATCGATTCTCACACCAACCACAACCATGAGCAGAATGCAGAACTTCTTCGCAAGACCAATCCAGCCTGCCTTGCTATTTAGCGCACCGCTTTTGCTATGTTTGGATTTTCCCATGACTGCAGTGACCAGACCTGTTGCAAAATCAATACCCATAAAGACCACAAGTGTTGCAAGTGCAGAATCCCAGCCGCCAAATAGCGTTGCGATAAATCCGCCCACAATGCCTGCGATTGTACAAAGCCATTCCTTCATAAACATCATCCTCCCATAAATTTGATTGATTTTACCATCGGATGTGAATTGTCCGATGTGCCTTTGAAGGCAAGATAATATTCTCCATCCGGTACATTTTCCAATGACTGCATCACGGAAATATATGTATCGGAATAAAGCCATTTGAATTGTAAAGTTACTGCATTTCCTGCCTGAATTTCCCCATAGATATACTGAGCCAGTTCAGCCCCGGTCTTATCAGCTTTCTTCACCAGATAAAATTCAGCGTCCTGTGATGCGCCGACTGTATAGCTGAGAATCAGATTCATGGAAGAAGTGAGAGCAACCGGTGTCAGGCAAAGCACAAATACAGTTCCTGCCCAGCTGAAATCCGACTGATTGAAGTACAAAGCATAGTCATTCTCTGCACAGCAGAAATGGGGATAACTTTCCGCAAAGCCTGCAAGTGAACGGTAACCATCGTTGTAATAAGTGTAGACGCTCTCACCATATTTCTGCAAAGCATCACTGCCGGAAGAAAAGACCGTGATGTATTCAATACCGGAGCGGCTTTCAAGAGCGATAATTCTGGTTTCAAGAGCAAGGATTTCTTCTTCCTTTGTCTGAAAATCAAACTGAACAGAATCTCTTAGCTGCTGAGTGTCGGCATCAAACGAATCGCATCTGCTTGTAAGACCCATGATATAATCCATAGTGCTATCCTGCAAAGACTGTAATTTCTGCTGCAGTTCCTCAAAATCTGCTTTATCCGGATAATCTGATATATCAGGCGTGATGCCGTCTTTTCCGTCATTCCCTGGAGGACCCTGTTCACCATCCTTGCCATCAGAACCTCTCAGGCTTTCAAGCCACTCCGCTTCTGTGCCAATAAAGCCATTTGCAATGGCAATTTCATATGCAGATTTTCCGTCAGTTCCAGGAGCACCGTCAATGCCATCTTTACCGTCCTGTCCATTTGTTCCGTCAACTCCATCTTTTCCGGGCTGTCCGTCGGTACCGTCTTTTCCGTCTTTACCTCTCAGGCTTTCCAGCCACTCTGTTTCTGTTCCGGTAAATCCATGCTCTACAGCAATGATGTATGCGGATTTTCCATCAGTTCCAGGAGCACCGTCAATGCCATCTTTACCGTCCTGTCCATTTGTTCCGTCAGTTCCATCTTTTCCGTCAGAACCTTTCAGGCTTTCCAGCCACTCAGTTTCTGTACCAATAAAGCCATTCTCTACAGCAATCTCAAATGCCGACTTGCCGTCAGCTCCCTTTTCACTTATCTTTTGAAGCAACTGCTGATAAAGGTCGGGCGTTGGCGGTACATTGCTGCTCTCACCGTCAAAACCAGACGGTCTGATATGCAGCGTTTTCACAACCGTTGTTGCCCTGACAGTTTCCGATGATTCTGCATCATAACCGAAAAGAGACATTTTCACAGCACCAGCAGCGAGTTCTGCCGGCAGCACACAGCTTGTCTCATCAAAGCCAAGAACTCTGTTGTAGGTGAACTCGTCCTGAGTGAACTGTACCACCTTATGCAGCGGTTTCCAGCTGTTATCAAATACAAAGTGTATCTTTACAAAAGCAATCTGGTCAGCTGCAATGACCTCATGCTCCAGAGTTTCGATGTTTTGTCCCTTTACAAGAAATTTTATCATGCCTTCACTTCCTCCCAAGTTTCCGCATCTGCATCATATTCCATATATCCGTCCAGGCACTGAATCCTGACAAGCGGACTATCTACTGTACTGCTTGAATGACCGTCCCAGTTGGTGTTCTTTTTTACTGCACTCCATTCAGCAAGACTGCCCTCATAAGTGATTTGCGTGAGGCTTTCACAGTAGTTGAAACAGCCGCCGATAAGTTCTGTTGTGCTTTTGGTGATCGTGAAATTCTTCAGCTTGATACAGCGTACAAACATTCTGTCACCGATGACCTTACCGCTATATCGAACGGTTTCAAGCTTCTGACATTCTCCAAACGCCTGTTCACCGACTGTTGTCACAGATGCGGGAATGGTAAGGGATTTGATAGCTGTACCTGCAAAGGCAGACTTTGCTATCTCGGTCACTTTAGACGGAATTGTAATTTCAGTCAGTCCATAAAGATTCTGATGCACCAGATATTCATCAATGTGCGGTATGAAACTATTTCGCTTGATGGTTCTGAGCGTTGTCGGAAGAGTGGCTGTTTTCAGATTGTTGCAGTATTGGAAAGCATATTCACCAACCGTTGTGATGCCTTCTGAAACGACAACAGAAGTGATGTTATCATTTTCGCAGAACGGAGATTTGTTTCCGCTTGTTTCATATGCACCCATATAATCATACATTGCTCCCGTGCCTTTGAGAATCAACCTGCCGTCAGAGTAGAGAACGTAGTTGATATCAGCACCGCATTTGCCGACTGAAACCACATCTCCGGTCATTTCATCTACCTTTGTTGTCAGTTCTGACACCTGATTGGTTAGCTGAAGAATGGTTGAATTGTAATCATTTATCTGTGCTGTAATCTCCGAAAGCTGTGACATCATATCCGTGACCTTGCATTTTCCGAGAATACAGCGTACATATCCGCAGTAGGTTGTATTTTCCCTGTAATCCGTTATTTTAATTTCTGCTGCACCGGCATCAATCCTGACGGCACAAAGGGTGAGATATGTTTTGGTTTCTGTATCTTTGAATCTTGGAATTGACGGCGATGTGGCAGGTGTACCGGATAGAATTTCAAACTCTATCTTGCGATAGTTTTCACCTGTATTACAGCAGATACCTACTGATAAATATCTGCCCAGAGATTCATTCACATAGCCTGAAAGGTCGTAAGTATACGGCGTATCAGAAAGAAAGTAATGTCCGTTTATCCAAGCTTTGCCGCTGCCGATAGTCAGTTTTAGCTTGTTTGCTGTCAGCTTGAAACACTGACCGTAATTGTCCTGAATGCCGTTGCAGATGATACTGCCAAGATAGTCACAGAAATTCTCGGCAGTATATGTTCTGTCGAGATTCTTTGCGTTGAAAAATCCATATGAAAATGCCATAGTCATACCTCCTTGAATGTGGGTGTGAGATTTCTGCCGTTCTGGTCGAAGCTCTCAATCATACCGATCAGCTGTATTTTATTCTGCCGCAGACCAAATCTGCGGTGTTCCACTGTCACATAATCTCCCACGAAATAATCTACACCATATCGGAACTGTGCCTGCTGTACCGCAATCTGCGATTCAGAAACCACAAGGGGCTGCACCATGCTCTCCTTGCCTTTTTCCTGTAAAAGATTGATGTATTCATCATCGGGAATTGGTTTGGATGCGCCGTCTTCCTGTTCTTCGTCCGCCATATCCTTTGCGTCCACGTACACCTCATAGCGGTCAAGATGTTCCGGTTCATCGCCGTCACAATATGTGGTACGTTTTCTCTCTTCTCCTTCGCCCTTGCCCAATATATAGGCATAGTTTCTCTGCACAGAACTATCTGTGGAATAGGAAAATGAAAGCAGATTGTTATATCCGTCTGAGAAAACAATATGTGGGTTATCCTCTTGTAAGATACTTCTATCTGTACCCTCAGACAATTCAAGCAGCATTTCATACTGTTCATCGGTCGTCTTTACCAGTCGTATATTGGCAGTCCCACCGATTTTCTCGCAAATGGTGTATATCCATTTCATAAGGTTATCGTAGCTGATTTGCAGTTTGGTGTTCTGATTCCAGCAAGAGCCGGAAGAATCACCAATCGAAAGCCCCGGAATCTTTCTCGCACCTGTCCTGCAGGCGTTATACTGCACCACATTATTCACGATCTGTGCGTATGAAACTTTCTTTGTAAAGTTGAAAGTGGGATAAATGATTCTTCTCTCCAGCAGACACATTAAAAAGCGACCGCTCACAATGAGATAGTCGCCGTCTTCTGCATCTGTTTCCAGCTGTACCGATTCAATCAGTCCGTAGTGTTCTTTATCATCATCACGCCCCACAATTCTGCCTGTCCGGAAGATTTCAATATTTTTCGGAGATGCGGCAATGTACACTTCAAATACACCGCAGGCATAGTATTCAATATCCCACAGGAGAGAAGAAAAGCTGTCGCACACTGCCTCCAGAGTTATGGAGAGTTTGTCATCAGCCGGAATCATATTGTATATTTCAATCTGCATAAATCACACTCCCAAGTATGCATTGCGGTGTATCAGACGGACTTTCAGGCTTGACAGTCCCTCAGACGCACGGACATAAAACTTATTTTCTCCCTGCTTTAAGGTAAGCCAGGTGGAACCCGAAACAAGCCGATTGATGATATTTGTGGTAACGCCCTCACGCTCCAGTGTAACCGTCTTATTGCCAGTTTTCGTAGTTATGGTGATGATATCGCCGTCTTTGATATCGCCGAGAATCTGCATATATTCGTCCGTCAAAGCGTTGTAAATAGTTGGATTCTTTGCAGGACCTCCGCTGA
>ERZ791865.1854-NODE-1854-length-17893-cov-10.436372_pt1 | contig 17893 bp, 18 predicted proteins | sample MGYA00509942_ERZ791865 | MGnify/ENA primary metagenome ERZ791865 (study PRJEB30046, sample SAMN00792098) | human gut metagenome | study: EMG produced TPA metagenomics assembly of the A metagenome-wide association study of gut microbiota in type 2...
TTCGCTTCTCCATTTATAGCCCCTCAGTCGCTGCGCGACAGCTCCCCCGAGGGGGGAGCGGGCACGCCCGCAAACCTTGTACTTTAGCCGGAAACTGTACCACTGCCGCTGAAGCCTTCACCCGGTCGGGGGAAGGTGGCGCGCAGCGCCGGATGAGGGCGCAGACCAGCAGTGCTTTCCCGCAGCGCCGCGCTTTCGCAGAAAGCGGCGCTGCAAATGCCGTTTTCCTCCACGACCCCTCCCGTGAAAAGGCAATTCTGGAAAATCCGCAGATTTTCCAGAATTGCGAAATTATAAATATTCTTTCCGCTGAACATGGCCAGAGCGCAAGCGGAGGCCATTCCAAATCGTCCCCCCCCTCTTGTATTTATCATATCTTTATTGACAACAAACCGCACTTTGCCGTAAACTGAGAGCATAAAACCGGCACTGCGCCGGAAAAGGGGCGTAAAACAAATGAACAATACCGTACACTTTGAAAAAACTCTCTCCAGCGAGACCCTGTTCGAGGGTCGGGTCATCACCCTGACCAAGGACACCGCACTGCTGGAAAACGGCAAGACCGCTACCCGCGAGGTGGTGCATCACCACGGCGGCGCCTGCATCCTGCCTTATTTTGCAGACGGCACCATCTGCATGGTGCGGCAGTTCCGCTATGCCATGCAGCAGCAGCTGTGGGAGCTGCCCGCCGGTAAGCTGGAAAAGGGCGAGGACCCCTTTGCAGCCGCCAAGCGGGAACTGGAAGAGGAGTGCGGTCTGACCGCCGACAACTACATCTCGCTGGGCGAATTCTACCCCACCGTGGGCTACGATACCGAGGTCATCTATACTTGGGTGGCCACCGGTCTGCACGAGACCAAGATGCACCTTGATGCGGACGAGTTCCTGACCCCCGACCGGGTGCCGCTGGAAAAGGCATATCAGATGGTCATGAGCGGCGAGATCAAGGACGGCAAGACCATTGCGGGCATCCTGAAGCTGAAGGCTCTGCTGGCCGAGGGCAAGCTGTGATCTTATACGAAGACGCCGCCCTTGTGGTGCTGGACAAGCCTGCCGGGCTTTCCAGCGAGGAGGACGTGCCCGCCGCGCTGCGGGCGCACTGGAACGCGCCCGATGCCTTTGTGGGGGTGGTGCACCGGCTGGACACCGGGGTGTCCGGGTTGATGGTCTATGCCCGCACCCCGGCAGCTGCCGCCGCCCTGAGCCGTCAGGTGACCCAAAGTCAGGACGCCTACGCCGTGCAGGATGGCCGCGCCGAGGGCAAAGCCGCCGCGCCGCAGTTCGTCAAGCAGTACCGCGCAGTCCTCGCCGGTGCGCCGGACGCGCAGCTGCCCGCCGCCGGAGTGCTGCGGGACTACCTGTTCAAGGACAGCCGCAAGGGCAGGGTGTTCCCGGTCAGCCGTCCCCGCAAGGGGGTGCGGGAGGCGGTGCTGGAATACCGCATCCTTGCCACGGCAGGGGAGAACAGCCTTGCCGAGATCACCCTGCACACCGGGCGCACCCATCAGATCCGGGTGCAGTTTGCCAGCCGCAAACACCCGCTGTACGGCGATGGCAAATACGGCAGCCGCCAGAAGGGCAGCATTGCCCTGCAAAGCTGCGGCCTGCGCTTTGTGCACCCGGACACCGGCAAGCCCATGGCCTTTTCTCTGCCCCTGCCCGCCGCCGCACCGTGGAAGGAGTTTTTGGAATAAGGTGAGTGATATGGAACAGCAATACAAGACTGATGCCGAAATTTACGCCGTGCTGGAGCGGGAGATCATCGACCTGACCATCCGTCCCGGCTCTTCGCTGAGCGAGAACCCGCTGTGCGCCCGGTTCGGTGCGCCGCGCTCCCTGATCCGGGTGGTGCTGCAAAAATTGCAGGAAAACGGGCTGGTGCGCATCGTGCCCTACAAGGGCACCACCGTCACCCGGCTGAACCGGCGCATCGTGGACGAGCTGATCTACGAGCGCACCGCCGTGGAGGGGCGCATTCTGCGGGACTTTGCCCCCATCGCCACCCCGGCGCAGCGTGCGCAGATCCGCGCACGGGTGGACGCCTACGAAGCGCTGGCCCGCGCCGAGAACCCGGACTTCAACAAGCTGTACGAGATGGACTGCCGCCTGCACGAAACATGGTTTGCCGCCATGGACAAGATGTACCTGTGGAGCACCCTGCAGAACGCCCACGCCGATTACAGCCGGTTCCGTATGCTGGACACCATGACCACCGGCGGGCTGGACGAGGTGATCGCAGACCACCGCAACCTGCTGAACGCCATCGAACGGTGCGACCTTGCCGCCTTTGAGCCGCTGGTGGAGCGGCACCTGTACGGCGGCATCCGCCGCCTTGGCAGCAAGCTGACCAAGGAATATGCCGACTTTTTCGAGCCGGAAAACGTGAAATAAGTCAAATTGTTCCACGGGGAACAAAGACGATTTAAAAAGCCCGGAGCATCCGCAGATGCTCCGGGCTTTTGATATTCAAAACACCCCGGTGATGAAAATTTCCAGCCCGATGCCGATCAGGATGACACCGCCCAGGATACTGGCCTTGCCGGAAAGCTGTGTGCCAAATCTTTTACCGATGCACAGACCTGCCATGCAGATAAAGAAGGTGACCACCGCAATGATGATGGCAGCGGTAAGCGCCATCAGCCAGCCGTACTCCGAGATGGTGAAGCCCACCGAGAGGGCATCGATGCTGGTAGCCACGCCCTGCATGAACAGCGCCCCGGCGCTGAGCTGCGCCGCCTCCTCGGCTTCTTCGCCGCGGATGCCGTCTGCCAGCATCTTGCCGCCGATGTAACCCAGCAGTGCCAGCGCGATCCACGGAATCAGGGTCTCAAAGGACGCAAACAGCTCCACGATGGTATGCACGCACACCCAGCCGATCATGGGCATTGCGGCCTGAAAAAGGCCGAAGGTGCCCGCAATTTTGCACATGGTGCCCTTGTTCATTTTAGGGTCGTGCAGGCCGTTTGCCATGGACACCGAAAACGCATCCATCGCAAGCCCCACGCCCAGCAAAACGCTGTTGAGAAAAAACACAAAACTCCATTCCATTCTGTCTGCCTCCTGTTTGTTGACCGTAATCCAAACCAAAACAAAACCCGGCCCCGGGCGCGTTGTACGTCCGGGACCGGGTGATTTTTTGAGTTCCACTCCATGTGCACGGGCGCAGCAAACACGCACCAAAACACATGAGTCTCGCAAATGAAAGCAAGCCAGACCGGAAAGCGGTCATTGTGTTGACTTGCTGCGCTCTGCAAAGCGCCTGCTACTCCCCCACGGGTATTGTGATTTCGTTTATTCTAGCACAGATTCAAGGGGAAGTCCAGACAAACCTGACGGTGAAACGATTTTTAATGTGCTCCGCTGCGCTCTGCACATCAATAGCGGAAGAATTATTTATAATTTCACGTTTGTCGCGCTCTGCGGAGCGCTCCAAACGCATTTTCACCGAAGGGGTCGTAACGGCAAGCGGCATTTGCAGCGCCGCTTTCTACGAAAGCGCGGCGCTGCGGGAAAGTGCTGCTGGTCTGCGCCCTCTCAGTCAAAACCTAACGGTTTTGCCAGCTCTCCCAAAGGGAGAGCCAAGAGCACTGCCAGAAACTTTCTCATTACACCTAATCCTTTAGCGATGAACTTTACGGCTTGGCTCTCCCTTCGGGAGAGCTGGCGCGGGAGCGCCTGAGAGGGTTTGCGCCCCCTTGGGGGAGCTAGCTTTGCGTAGCAAAGACTGAAGGGGTTTTCCCTCAGCGCCTTATTCCTTCTCCTCGGGGTCTGCCTCCGGGGCTTCGGTGGCGGCGGCAGCATCGGCGGCTTCCATCTCGGCCAGCTGCTCGGCGGTGGGCTCGGCCTCGGCCTCAGAAGCGTCGATCTTCTCGGTCTGTGCTTCGTCGTCGTGGTCGGTGCGTGCCAGCACCATCACCTTGTCGTTTTCGCCCAGACGCATCACCCGCACGCCGGAGCCGTAGCGGCTCTGCAGCGGGATCTCGTTGGCGTGCAGGCGGATGATGATGCCCTCCTGACTGCTCAGCAGCACATCATCCACATCGTCCACGATCTTGACCGCAGCCACCTTATCCTTGGCGGCATCGTAGTTGCGGATGCCCTTGCCGCCGCGGGCGGTGATGCGGTAGGTGTCGATATCCGAGCGGCGTCCCTTGCCGTTCTCGGTCACGGTCAGCACCGTGCCGCCCTCGCGGCAGATGCACACGCCGACAACTTCATCGCCCTCTGCCAGACGGATGGCGCGCACGCCGTGGCCGTTACGGCCCATCGGGCGGGCGTTTTCCTCGTTGAAGCGGATGGCCTGACCGTTGCGGGTGGCAACGATGAGCATATCGTGGCCGGAGGTCAGGCGGGTCCATGCCAGTGCGTCGCCCTCGTTCAGGGCAATGCCGATCAGGCCGCTCTTGCGGATGTTGGCGTACTGTTCCAGCGGGGTGCGCTTGATCAGACCCTGCTTGGTGACCATGGTCACATAGCCGCCCGACTGCTCAGCATCCTTGCTCTGGCAGATCATGTTGGTGACCTTTTCGCCCTCCGCCAGCTGCAGCAGGTTGACAATGTTCATGCCCTTGCTGGTGCGGCTGCCCTCGGCGATGGTGTAGCCCTTGATGCGGAACAGGCGGCCCCGGTCAGTGACAAAGAGCACATAGTCGTGGGTGGAGCCTACGAACATCTCCTGCACGATATCCTCTTCCTTGCGGGTCATGCCGGAGATGCCGCGTCCGCCGCGGCGCTGTGCCTGATAGGTGGCCTTGAGCTGACGCTTGATATAACCGGCCTCGGTCAGGGTGTAGACGCACTGCTCCTCGGCGATCAGATCCTCGATATCCACCTCACCGGTCACGGACTGGATCTCGGTGCGGCGCTCGTCGCCGAAGCGCTTCTTCATGTCCAGCAGCTCGTCCTTGACGATGGCAAGCACCCGGGCGTCATCGGCCAGAATGGCTTCCCAGTCCTCGATCTTGGCCTGCAGGCTGGCCAGCTCTTCCTCGATCTTCAAGATCTCCAGACCAGCCAGACGACCCAGCTGCAGCTTGACGATGGCGTCTGCCTGCGGGTCGTCAAAGCCGAACTGCTCCATGATGGCAGCTTTGGCTTCTGCCATACCGCCCTTGCAGGCGCGGATGGTGGCGATCAGCTCGTCCACGATGTCGGTGGCCTTTTTCAGACCTTCCAGAATGTGGGCGCGCTCCTTGGCCTTTTTCAGGTCGTACTGGGTGCGGCGGCGCACCACTTCGTCCTGAAACTCCACATACTTCTGCAGCATCTGCTTCAGGGTGAGCACCTTGGGCACCTTGTGGTCGATGGCCAGCATAATGACGCCCACGGTATCCTGCAGCTGAGTGTACTGGTACAGCTGGTTCAGGATGACCTGTGCATTGGCGTCCTTGCGGACATCCACCACGATGCGCATACCCTTGCGGTTGGTCTCATCGTTCAGGCCGGTGATGCCCTCGATGCGCTTTTCCTTGACAAGGTCTGCCATGTGCTCGATGAGGCGCGCCTTGTTGACCATATAGGGAATTTCCGTAATGATGATCTGGGTGCGGCCGTTTTTGGTCTCCTCAATGGTGGCGCGTCCGCGCAGGGTGATCTTACCGCGGCCGGTGGCGTAGGCGGCGCGGATGCCGCTGCGGCCCATGATGATGCCGGCAGTGGGGAAGTCCGGGCCCTTGATGTGCTCCATCAGGCCGGGCAGGTCGATGTCCGGGTCGTCGATATAGGCGATGCAGCCGTCAATGACCTCGCTCAGGTTGTGGGGCGGGATGTTGGTGGCCATACCGACCGCGATACCCTGACTGCCGTTGACCAGCAGGTTCGGGAAGCGGCAGGGCAGCACGCTGGGCTCCTTTTTGGTCTCGTCAAAGTTGGGGTCCCAGTCGATGGTGTCCTTCTCGATATCGGTCAGCATCTCCACCGCCATGCGGCTCATGCGGGCCTCGGTGTAACGGTAAGCAGCCGGGGGGTCGCCGTCCACAGAACCAAAGTTACCCTGACCATCCACCAGCGGATAGCGCAGCGAGAAGTCCTGTGCCAGACGTACCATGGCATCGTAGACCGACGCGTCGCCGTGGGGGTGGTAAGAGCCCAGCACCGCACCGACGGTATCGGCAGATTTGCGGTATGCATGGCTGGGGTCGTTGCCGCGCTCGTGCATGGTGTACAGAATGCGGCGGTGGACGGGCTTCAAGCCGTCCCGCACATCGGGCAGGGCGCGGGACACGATGACCGACATGGAATAATCCAGGAAGGCCGTTTCGATCTCCTTTTTGACGTCGCGGATGATCTTTTTGGTTCCGCTGCCCGGTATCATCACATAATCTTCTTCCATTTGTTCCTCCGTGTCTTACACGTCCAGCTTTGCGTACTGGGCGTTGGTCTCGATAAAGCGGCGGCGGGGCTCCACCTGATCGCCCATCAGGATGGTAAAGGCTTCGTCAGCCTTTTCGGCATCCTCGATGGTGATCTGCACGATGACCCGGTTGTCCGGGTTCATGGTGGTCTCCCACAGCTGCTCGGGGTTCATCTCACCAAGGCCCTTATAGCGGTTCACCTTTGCGCCGGGCATCTCCTGCGAGAGGATGGCCATTTCCGCGTCGTTGTAGGCGTACTTGATGGTGTTGCCCTTCTGCACCTTGAACAGGGGCGGCTGTGCCACATACACATGACCCTGTTCGATGAGGGGGCGCATATAGCGGAAGAAGAAGGTCAGCATCAGGGTGCAGATGTGGGAGCCGTCCACGTCCGCATCGGCCATGATGAACACCTTGTCGTACCGCAGCTTGGAGATATCGAACTCGTCACCGATGCCGCAGCCCAGCGCCAGCACCACCGGCATCAGCTTGTCGTTGCCGTAAATTTTATCGGCGCGGGCCTTTTCCACGTTCAGCATCTTGCCCCACAGCGGCAGAATAGCCTGAATGGCAGAGTCGCGTCCCATCTTGGCAGAGCCGCCTGCAGAGTCGCCCTCGACGATGAAAATTTCAGTGCGGCTGGGGTCTTTTTCGCGGCAGTCGGCCAGCTTGCCGGGCATCCGGCTGGTCTCCAGCGCGCTCTTGCGGCGCACCAGTTCGCGGGCTTTTTTGGCGGCGGCGCGGGCGCGGGCGGCCTGTGTGGCTTTTTCAAAAATGGCCTTTGCCACGCCGGGGTTCTCCTCAAAGAACTCCATCAGCTTGGAGTAGACCATGTTGGAAACGAGGGTGCGAATTTCCGTATTGCCCAGCTTTGCCTTGGTCTGGCCTTCAAATTCGGCCTCCTGCAGCTTGACCGAGATAACGCAGATCAGACCCTCGCGCACGTCTGCGCCGGACAGGTTCTCGTCCTTGTCCTTCAGCAGGCCGTGGCTGCGGCCGTAATCGTTGAACACGCGGGTCAGGCTGGCTTTGAAGCCCTCTTCATGGGTACCGCCGTCCGGGGTGTTGACGTTGTTGGCAAAGCTCAAAAGCAGCTCGTTGTAGCTGGAATTGTACTGCAAAGCGATCTCTGCCACGCCGCGGTCGGTCTGTCCCTTGAGGTAGATGACGTTGGGGTGCAGCACTTCCAGCTTGCGCTTTTCGCCCAGATAGGTGACAAAGCTCTTGATGCCACCCTCGTAGCACATGACCTCGGAGCGGTAGCAGGGCTCGCCCTCCTGCCCATCCTCCAGCACGGGGGTGTACAGCTGGCGCTCATCGGTCAGGGTGATCTTGACACCGGCGTTCAGGAAGCTTTCCTCCCGCAGGCGCTTTTCCAGCGTGTCGAAGTCGTAGACGGTGGTGTCCTTGAACATCTCCGGGTCGGGCTTGAAGGTGACCCGGGTGCCGGTGACGCCCTCGGCTACCGTGCCGATGCACTTGAGTGCGCCGTCCGGGTCGCCGCGCCGGAAGGTCTGCTCGTACTCCTTGCCGTCGCGGCGCACATTGACGGTGAGCCACTCGGAGCAGGCGTTGACCACCGAAGCGCCAACGCCGTGCAGACCGCCGGCCACCTTGTAGCCGGAGTTCTCGCCGCCGAACTTGCCGCCGGCGTGCAGGATGGTGTACACCACGGTGACGGCGGGCAGACCGGTGTCGGCCTGAATGTCCACAGGGATGCCGCGGCCGTTATCGGTGACCTGAATGATATTGTCCTTCAGGATCTTGACCTCGATGTGGTTGCAGTAACCGGCCAGCGCCTCGTCAATGGCGTTGTCCACGATCTCGTACACCAGATGATGCAGACCGCGCTCACCGGTGGAGCCGATATACATACCCGGGCGCTTGCGCACCGCCTCCAGACCCTTCAGCACCTGGATCTCGCTGGCGTTATACTCGTGGTCGGTCGCGGTATCGGCATTTGTACTGGTAATGATTTCTTCTGCCATATCCTTTCTCCCTTTTGTTCATTTTTGCGTTTGTTTTTTCAAATTATAGCAAAGCGGAAACCGGTACACCATGGTGTACTTTTTTCTCGCCGTTTTGTTGTGTTTTCACGCGCTGCCCGCAGCGGGCGTTTCGGCTGGCACAGTGCGGCTTTCCGGGCAGTTCCGGGGCTTCCCCATCCCTCTTTTTTCTGTGGATCTTCCGCCCGTTTTCCGCAAATTTCACTCCACCATCTTTTGCGCTCTGCGGCGCATGGCGGCGCTGGACAGCTCCGAAAGATACACCGCATCCACCAGCCCTCCGTCTGCCAGCACATAGCACTGGGGCAGCTCGTCCGAAAGGCTGACCACCGCCCCGTTCTTCTGGGCGTAGTTCAAAAACTCCCGCCCCCGGGGGGAGGTGGTGGTGGTCTCCAGATCAAAGATGCCAATGATATCACGGTCGTTCAGGACATAGTCCCGCCCCAGATGAATATACATACTGTATTTTCTCCCGTGTCTTTTGTTTGCATAAAGCCCGCGAAAATGCAGGTTTTATGCAGCATCGCTTACAACATTTATCCATGCTGTCAGACCCGGTTCAGCACTCCGCCGTCCATGCGGTACACCTCGCCGTCGGTCTTTAAAAAGTCCGTGTCATCGCAGCTGGTCACAAAGGTCTGCTTTTCCTTCATGCAGGTGAGCAGATACTGCTTGCGCCCCTCGTCCAGCTCGCTCAGCACATCATCCAGCAGCAGTACCGGGTGCTCCCCGGTGATCTGCGCCGCCGCGGCGGCTTCCGCCATTTTCAGGCTCAGCACCACGCTGCGCTGCTGTCCCTGACTGGCATACACCCGGGCGGGCTGGTCGTCCAGCAGCAGCTCCAAGTCCTCGCGGTGGATGCCGCACAGGCTCTGCCCGGCGCGCAGCTCCTCCTCCTGCCGCTGACGCAGCAGTGCGGCAAGCCCGCCCGGCGTAAACTGGGCGGCGTAGCGGATGCTCATCCGCTCTGCCCCGTGGGAAAGCTCGGCGTAGTTGGCGCAGGCGCGGGGAGCCAGCAGTGTCAGATACTCCCGCCGCCGCTGCTGCAAGGCTTCGCCCTGCGCGGCAAGCTCGGTGTTGAGCACCTCCAGCAGGGTGCGCTTTTCCGCGTAGGGGCGTTCCTGCCCGGTTGCAGAGTGGCGCAGCAGCGCATTTTTTTGCTGCAAAACCCGCACATAGCGGCGGTAACTTGCCAGATACCCGGGGTACAGCTGGCACAGCGCAGCGTCCAGAAATTTGCGCCGCCCTTCCGGAGCCCCCTTGACAAGGCTCAGGTGCCCGGGGTCGAACACCACCGCCGGAAAGCTGCCCGCCAGCGCTGCCGCCCGCTTGGGCGCTGCGCCGTTTACCGCCGCATAGCGGCCGGGCTTTGCGGCTTCCGGGGTGCCCACGGTCATGCGGATGTGGGCAGGCTCAGCGGGCTCACACCCTTCCGGCCTATCCCGCTGGATGTCGGCTTCCAGCACCGCGAATGCTTCTCCCCGGCGCACAAGCTCGGCATCCTTACCGCCCCGGAAGCTTTTGCCGCCGGTCAGCAGCCAGATGGCCTCTAAAAGGTTCGTCTTGCCTTGGCCGTTGTTGCCGCAGATGACGGTAAGCTCCCGGCCGGGCTCCAGCCGTGCCGCACAAATATTGCGATAGTTCTGTACTTCCAGCGAAAGCAGACGCATTTACTGACCCTGCCCGATCTCTACGCTCTGCCCGTCCAGCTCGATGATATCTCCGGCGCGGCACTTTTTGCCCCGCATGGTGCACACCTCGCCGTTCACCTTCACAGCACCGCCCTGCACCAGCTCCTTGGCTTCGCCGCCGGTCTCGCACAGGCCGGCAAATTTGAGCAGGGCATCCAGCTTGATAAACTCGGTATGAATAAGAATCTTCTGCATAAAACGCGCTCCTTAGTCGTTTTTGAACCGTACCGGCAGTACCAGATACAAGAAATCGTTGCCCTCTACCGGCAGCACCTTCACCGGGCTCAAGGGGCCGCTGATCTCCATGCGCACCTGCTCGGTGCGGGCGTTGCGCAAAGCATCCAGCAGATAGCGGTTATTGAAGCCGATTTCTACCTCATCGCCCTCGCAGGCGGCGCTGAACTCGTCCACCACGCGGCCGAGGTTTGTCTGGCAGCGCACCACGACTTTACCCTCTGTAAAGGAGATGCGGAGGGGATTTTTTAAACGCTCTGTAATAATCAGAGAGGCGCGCTCGATGGTGGAGATAAAGTCCTTGGTGTCGATGGTCACCCGGGTGCGGCTTCCGGCGGGGATGACGTTGCGGTAATTCAAAAATTCGCCCTCGATCAGGCGGCTCATGATGGTGTAACCGGCGGTGGTGAACACCACATAGCGGCGGTTGGCACTGATGTGCACGTCCTCCTCGTCATCGTTGGCCAGCAGGTGGGAGACCTCGGTCATGGTCTTGCTGGGCACGATGATGCGGATATCCTTCACGGCAGTGATGGGGCGCTCCACGATGGCCAGACGATAGCCGTCCAGCGCTACGATGGTCAGCTTGTCCAGCTCGATCTCGAACAGTTCGCCGGTGTGGGCGGGTTTTTTCTCGTCCTGACTGACGGCGTACAGGGTGCGGTCGATCATATCCCGCAGCACGCCGGTCTTGATGATCAGGGTCTGCTCCGCGCCGGTGTTGGGCAGATCCGGGAAATCGGTAGCCGGCATGGACTGGATCTCGAACTGTGCCACGCCGCTCTGGATGGTGGTCTTGCCGTTATCGGCAGCCACGATGCTGATTTGGCCTGCCGGCATCCGGCTGATCATGCTGCTGAGCAGTTTTGCATTCAGCACGATCTCGCCGGGTTCCTTGATGTTGGCTTCGATGGTGGTCACGATGCCCATTTCCAGATCGTAGCCGGTCAGGGTGAGCTGAAAACCCTCGGCCTTCAGTAAAATGCCCTCCAGCACCGGGATGGACGAGCGCATGGTGACAGCTTTGGAAACGCCGTCGATGGCTGCACTGAGCAGTGTTTTATCGCAGACGATGTTCAAAACAGTATCTCTCCTTTTTTCACACTTCCGGCTTGATCCCTGCCCTTTGGGCTGCTGCCGGAAGGCAGTAATATATTGAACTTGTTGTAGTAACCGTAGTAGGGGGTGGGGAAGATGTTGAAAACCCGGAAATGTCTTGCCGGGAAGCGGGGCTTTGGATTTCCACCGGGTTGTGGAAGACTCGTGAAGGAAATGTTGAAAGGTGGGGAACGGTGGTTCTTTCCACAGCCGATGTGAAGAACTGATGTTAAATGTTGAAAACTAAGTGGAAAGTGTGGAAAGCTTCGCCTTTTTGCCACAAGATATAGGCGTATTTTCCCCATTTTGTTCCGTTTTCTCCCCATATTTTGGGGTCACACCCTGAAATGAGTATGACTTTTGCCCGGTTTTCCCCGGTTTAGGCCTTCACGTTCTTGATGATATCGCTCACGGTCTCCCGCAGGTGCTGGTCGTTCTTCATGTCCCGCTCCATGGTCTTGAGGGAGTAGACGATGGTAGAGTGGTCGCGGCCGGAGAATTCCCGCCCGATCTCCTCCATGCTCATGCCGGTGACCTCCCGCAGGATATAGATGGCAACGCGCCGGGCAGAAGCCACATTGGCGTTGCGCTTGGTGCCCCGGATGTCGGCAGGGGACACGTTGAAGGTGCGGGACACCTCGCCGATGATCTTTTCGATGGTCACCGGCACCGGCTGGGTCTCGTTGAGGATATCCTTGATGGCGTTCTGCGCCACGCTGATCACCGGCTGGATGCCCTCCAGCATATAATAGGCGTTCAGCTTTTTCACCGCGCCCTCCAGCTGGCGGATGTTGTTTTTCAGGTGGTTGGCAATGAACTCTGCCACGTCCTCGGGCAGGTCCAGATGCAGCAGCTCTGCCTTGCGCTTCACGATGGCAACGCGGGTCTCAAAATCCGGCGGCTGCACATCGGCGGTCAGACCCCACTCAAAGCGGGTGCGCAGACGCTCTTCCAGGCTCTTGATCTCCTTGGCGGGGCGATCGGAAGCGATGACGATCTGCTTGTGGGCATCATGCAGGGAGTTGAAGGTGTGGAAGAACTCTTCCTGCGTGGACTCCTTGCCCGCGATGAACTGGATATCGTCCACCAGCAAAAGGTCTGCCACGCGGTACTTCATGCGGAAGTCCTCGGTGCTGCCGGCGCGGATGGCGGCGATCAGCTCGTTGGTGAACTGCTCGCAGGTGACATACATGATGACGAAATCGGGGTGGGTGCGCTTGATCTCGGTCTGAATGGCGGTCAGCAGATGGGTCTTGCCCAGACCGGAGCCGCCGTAGATGAACAGGGGGTTATACGCCCCGGAGGGGTTTGCCGCCACAGCCTGCGCAGCAGCAAACGCAAACTGGTTGGACGGCCCCTTGATGAAGTTTTCAAAGGTGAACTCGTAGTTGCCCTGCGGGGAGGCGGGGTTTGCCTCGTACTGCTGGGCCAGCACTACTTCGTGGGGCGGGGTGCTGGGCACCACAAGGGTGATGTCCACATCAAAGCCCAAAACGGACTTGAAGGCCTCCTTGAGCAGGCCAAGGTACCGGTCGGTGACGATCTTGCAGATAAAATCGTTGCGCACCGACAGGGTGATATGGCTGGAGTCCTCAAAGCTGATGGGCTCCAACCCGTCGATATAGAGATTGTACGTTGGCTCGGCCATCTGCGCCTTGCAGTACATCTGGGCCGCTTCTAAAACGTCCTTGAAAGAATCCATAAAACATCCACTCCATTGAATCGGTCGAAGTTTTCAACAATGCTGCTGATACCATGTTAGTATACCACAAAAATCTCCCTGCGTCTATATTACTATAATGTAATTTATAATACATAAGATAAGCCCCCGCAGCGCCCTTGTGGAAACACGCCAAAAAGACCACAATATCTGGTAGAAAAAAGTTTTCCACAGCAAAATGGTGAAAAAGTTGAAAAGCTTTTAACAGAAAAATCAGAAAAAAGTTTGCAGAAAACTGCAAAAAATGCTTGACAGAACGTCATACTATGCGATATACTGTTGAATTGCAAGCCTGTCCCCAATCTGGGACCGATCAAGACCCCATACCGGGGATAAGTTTTTACGGAGGATACAACCATGAAGAGAACTTTTCAGCCCAAGAAGCGTCAGCGCAAGGAAGTTCATGGCTTTCTGACCCGCATGAGCACCAAGAACGGCCGTAAGGTCATCAATGCTCGCCGTGCAAAGGGCCGCAAGAGCCTGACTGTCTGATCTCTGCCTTGCAGGTGAGATCCGGCGCAGAAATGAATATGCGCACAAAAGACCGCTGATATCCCATTGGCGGTCTTATTTTTTTACCCGTCAAAAGTTTTTTCGTAAAAATGCCCGGATGGGCTTTTAAACTGCAAAAATTTTTGATATACTGGCTAAAGAGTGCACCTATGTGCACCCGGACGAAAGGAGGTGCCGATGTTATGCGTTATCGTCCGATCCGCCGCAACAGCGAGTTTGGCCGTGTGTACGCCCGCGGCAAGTCCTATGTGAACCCGGCACTGGTGCTGTATGTGCTCAAGACCCGGGGCCGCAACACCCGGGTGGGCCTGACCGCCACTAAAAAGATCGGTCACGCCGTGCAGCGCAACCGCGCCCGCCGCGTGATGAAAGCTGCGATTGACGAGCATCTGGATCACAATATCGGCGGCTACGATCTGATCTTCGTGGCCCGGGGCATGACCCCCAAACTGAAAAGCTGGCAGCTGAGCAGCATTGTGGCAAAGCTGTTTGCACAGGCCGGTCTGCCGGATAAGGCAAAGCGCCCGGACGCAAAGCCGCCCGCCACCGTACCCCCTGCCCGCAAACAAAAGCCGGAGTCCCGCGCGTGAACCGGCTGCAAATGCTCTGCCGCAGGGCGCTGTGCGTGCCCATCCGCATCTACCAGTACACCCTCAGCCCATGGATCGGCCGCAGCTGCCGGTTTTCGCCCAGCTGCAGCAACTACACCATGCAGGCCATCCTGACCCACGGCTGTATAAAAGGCATCCTGCTGGGCGCATGGCGCATTGCCCGGTGCAATCCCTTGGGCAAATGGGGCTACGACCCCGTGCCGCCGCCCGGCCGCTGGCAAAGCCCTGCCCGCAGCTTGCAGCCCGCAAAGCTGTTTGAAAAGCGGCACAGGGGATAAAGTTTTCGCTTCTTGTGACGCGCTGCACTGTGGGCGGCGTGTCCTACGATAAAAAATAATGCGTCCCGGGCCACAGCCGGGGCAGAATGGACAAAGGTATGAACTTCTTTTACATCCTGAGCGGTCCTCTCGGCTATGTCATGGAGTGGATCTACAAGCTGCTGCCGAACTACGGCTGGGACATCATCCTCTTCACCCTGCTCATCAACATCGTCAAGATCCCCCTGCAGACCAGCCAGCAGAAGAGCATGGCGAAAATGTCTGCTTTCCAGCCCATGATCGCAGAGATCCAGACCAAGTACAAGAATAAGCCTGAAAAGCAGCAGGAAGAGCTGATGAAGCTGCAGCAGGACTTTGGCTATAAGCCCACGGCCGGCTGCATGCCCATGCTGCTGAATTTCCTTGTCATGTTCGGTGTTATCGGCGTGGTGTATAACCCGCTGGAGCGTATTTTCCACATCAGCGCCGCTGCACTTGCCAGCGCAGGCGAGGCTATGACCGCCGCCGGTATCTCCTTTACCGCCATCACCCGCGATACCAACATCATCGCCGAGGTGGTTGCCGGCAACAGCGGCGTGCTGGGCTGCTTTACCGCACAGCAGATCGCTACCATCACCGAGTTCAGCCAGCACATGAACTTCTTTGGCATCGACCTGACCCGCATCCCGAAGCTGGGACTTTCTCTGGACATCGTGCTGCCGCTGCTGTCGGTCATCACCATGTTCCTGTCCACCCATATCAGCATGAAGGCCTCCGGCCAGCAGATGCAGGGCAGCATGAAGCTGACCATGTATATGATGCCGCTGATGTACCTGTTCTTCTGCTTTACCTACCCGCTGGCATTCTCTCTGTACTACGTCATTTCCAACATCGTCATGACCGCACAGACCCAGGTCATGCGCAAGTTCTACGACCCCGAGAAGATGCGCAAGGAAGTGGAAGCGGAGATTGCCGCCAAGCGCAAGCAGGAAAAGCGCGGCGTGAAGAACACCACCATCACGGTGACCGACCCCAAGACCGGCAAGAGCGTGGAAAAGAACCTTTCCGCCAGCGAGATGAACAAGCGCCGGCTGGAGTATGCCCGTCAGCTGGACGCCGAGCGCTACAAGGACGAGCGCACCGTGCCGCTGAGCGAGCTTGACAAGCAGGATAAACAGTAACAAGGGAGGTAAACGGTTATGATCCGTACACAGGAATCCACCGGCAAGACGGTGGACGAAGCCCGCGCCAAAGCCTGCGCCCTGCTGGGCGTGCAGGCCGACGATCTGAATGTCAGCTATGAAGTGCTGGAAATGCCCCAGAAGACCGGTTTTCTGGGCTTAAAGACCACCCCCGCCAAGGTGCGCGTGCGCGTGGAACTGCCGGATGCCCCCGCCGCTGCACCCGCAAAGCCGGTGGAGCCGGTGGCAGAGCAGCCTGTTGAGACTGCCGCCCCCGTGCAGGAGACTGCTCCTGTGGCAGAGGAAACGCCCGCTGCTGTGGCAGAGCCTGCCGCTCCCGCCGCAGAGCAGACCCCCGCTGCCCAGCAGCCCGCCGAAGCTGCCGAGGAGGCAGAAGAGGTGGAAGTGCCCATCGTCATCGAGGAGAACGCCAAGGTGAAGGCCGCCGTGGACTATCTGCGGGAGGTCATCACCCTGATGGGCGTGGAGAACGTGACCTTCAGCGCCGTGCAGAAGGGCGAAGCCACCATCATCCGTCTGGACGGTGAAAAGCTGGGTGCCCTCATCGGCCGCCGTGGCGAGACCATGGAGAGCCTGTCCTATCTGGCAAGCCTTGTGGCAAACCGTCTGGAAGGCGATTACATCAAGCTGGGTCTGGACGTTGCAGGTTACCGCGACAAGCGCGAGAGCGATTTGACCGCACTGGCACAGCGCATTGGTGCCAAGGTGCGCAAGACCGGCCGCAGCTTTGCCATGGAGCCCATGAACCCCTACGAGCGCCGCATCATCCACTCTGCCATCAGCAAGATGGAGGGTGTGCGCAGCGAGAGCAAGGGCGAGGGCCGTGACCGCCGCGTGGTCATCTACTCCACCGCACCGGATGCTCAGACTGAGAATACCTACGGCGAGCGCCGTGGCCGTGGCGGCAACCGGAATGGCCGCCGTCCCGGCGGCAACCGCAACGGCGGTTATCGCGGCGAGCGCCGCAGCAATGGCGGCTACCGCGGCAGCCGCAGCGGTGCACCCCGCGGTCCGCGTCCGTCCGGTGTGCCGGAGCGCACCTACGCCCCCCGCGACGCCGAGAGCGCAGCACCCGTAGCACCAAAGCGCACCGAGCGGGTGGACGACTTTGCAGATTTCAGCTTTGGCAAGATCGAGCTGTAATAGCGAAAATATTTTTGAAGCAACAGGACCGGACAGCCCGCAGGCTGTCCGGTCCTGTGTTTTTAAAGTCATTCTTCTCGAAATTTGGAGAAACTGCCTGTTTTTTGCCGAAATCTTTCTCTCAAATGGCAATTGTAAAACAATTGGTCAAGGATTTATACTGTAGTCAAGAGCGTTCTGTTCGTGAAGAACAGACAGAATGATGAAAAGAGAGGTAATCAACTATGTCTCAGAGCAAGATTTCCCGCCGCAGCTTCCTGCGTGGTGCAGGGGCATCCGCGACCATCGCAGCCGCCAGCTGCATGGCACCCTCTGCAGCCGCCTGTGACATCAAGTCCCTGTGGAGCATGGATCTGCAGATCCTTGCCACCAGCGACACCCACGGCAAGTTCGACCCCTGGGATTACGCCGCCAACAAGGCAGATGCTTCCGGCAGCGTGGCCCAGCAAGCGACTGCCATCAAGCAGTGCCGCACCCGGAACACACTGGTGGTGGATGCAGGCGATACCATTCAGGCCAACTCCGCAGAGCTGTTCCTGAACGATGACCTGCATCCTATGATCGCTGCCATGAATGCCATCGGCTATGATATCTGGACCACCGGCAACCATGAGTACAACTACGGCATGGATGTGCTGAAAAAGGTCATGGGACAGCAGAAGGCCAAGGTGCTCACCGGCAACGTTTACGCACCGGACGGCACCCCGCTGGCCGACGGCTACACCATCATCAAAAAGGGCACCGTCAAGATCGGCGTCATTGGCATGGTCACCCCCAATATCATCCGCTGGGATGCCAAGAATTTGGAGGGCTGGAAGGTCACCAACCCTGTGGACGAGAGCCGCAGGATCATCGATAAGATCAAGGATCAGGTGGATGTGCTGATCGGCGTCATGCACATGGATACCGAGAACGAGTACGGCGTCTATGGCTCCGGCGTCACCGATCTGGCAAATGCCTGCCCCGAGTTCGACGTTATCGTGGGCGGCCACGGCCACAGGAGCATCCCTAACATGATGATCAACAACGTGCTGGTGGTGGAGAACAAGAACGCCGGTGCCACCC
>ERZ791865.1857-NODE-1857-length-17817-cov-4.938689_pt1 | contig 17817 bp, 13 predicted proteins | sample MGYA00509942_ERZ791865 | MGnify/ENA primary metagenome ERZ791865 (study PRJEB30046, sample SAMN00792098) | human gut metagenome | study: EMG produced TPA metagenomics assembly of the A metagenome-wide association study of gut microbiota in type 2...
AAAAAGGGCGGCTTTGTTTTGGCGGTTTGGATCGGATGGAAATGGTGAATGAAAACAGGCGGGTTAGATAATGAGTTTCGTTAATCTTTTCATCCCGTTTTCTGTGGACGAGAGCAATGGAAGGCCCTCGTCCATAATAAAGTCCTTTTTATTGAAACAGTCCCCGTATCACACTATTTTCTTGTGAGTTTCGCTCAGGGTTTCGATAGTGCTCACTGGGGGTGCAGGTCTACAGAAAGCGAAACCTCAGCTGGCTTTTGTGCCGAACCTTCCGGGGGCGGGCGTGAATTCCGCAGTGGAGGAATCGGACAGCTTAAGATCGCGCCTTTTGCATCACAAACCTTTGCCTGTATGGTCCGATTCGGGTGTTTTCGGTTGGTATTCGGGAGGAATGGTCGATTTGTCGCCATTGCGAATGGCGTTGTAATGGAGTGTTGTCATTTCGACCCCGGCAGCCTGGAAAACATCCTGGATATTCTGGTGCAACTGTGAATAAATGAAAGCTTGTTTGCCCGGCGTTTTCGTGTAGGCGCAAAGCTGGTAGGTCGCCGAAAAGTCCGTCAGTTCGGTCTGCAACACGAAAGGTTTCGGATGATCCAGTATAAATTCCGTTTTCAGGGCGGCGTCTACCAAAAGCTGGTTCACTTTTCTCCACGGAAGATCATAGCCCATTGTTACCGTAGTGTTTATGATAAGCCCTTCGTCGGCAACCGATGTCGCACTGTAATTGATCACATTGGATGAAAGCACGGTAGAGTTGGGGACTGTCACGATTTCATTTTTATTTGTCTTGATCCGGATCACGAACGGTGATTTTTCGACTACATCCCCCAGTACATCTCCTATCTTTATCCGGTCGTTTATTCGGAAAGGCCGCATATAGGTTATGACCATTCCTGCCATAAGGTTTCCGATCACGCTTGTCGAACCGAGGGTGAAAAGCACCCCGATGAAGACGGAGACCCCCTGGAACACACCAGAACCAGAACCCGGCAGGTACGGAAAAATCAGCACCAGCATGAAAGCATAAAGCAATATGCGCACTATGTTGAAGGTGGCTTTCGCCCAATCGGAATAGAATCCCGGGATTACGATCTTTCCGTCGTCCAATCCGTTGGTTAAATAGCGGCAAAATTTTACCACATAGCGGAAAACGACTGCAATGACGATGATCTTGAAAAGGTTGGGCAGATATGCTCCGAAACTTTTGACAATAGCGGTCAGCGGAGCCCATATCCACCCCAAAAGAATTTGTGCCAACCTCTGCGTGGGAGGGAATATGCTGAACAGCAGCAATAGAGCCAGATAACAGAGTATGGCGTAGATTGCGTACCTTGATAATTTAGCAATAAATAGAGCTATTTTGAGAGCTTTGCCCTGGTCTATGACATTGACTGATTTTATTTTCAGCCATTTGAATAGCCTTTCTTTTCTTGCTTTCAGTTTTCTGTCAATAACCCTGCGAAACAAGACCGACGTTCCTTTCAACGAAAAGTACAGTCCAGTAAGTACCAGTAGTGAAAGTCCTGAGATCTTCAGGATGTTGAGCAGACCGATGCTTTCTTTATATGCAACAATGGCTTCTAGCATACGCTCCCTGTATTTTTCAGCCAGTTCCCTGGGAGTGGAGTCCATCCAGATGGCGTCGATCTCGGTTATGCTGGATATGATCATATCGCCGTACATGATGTTATATCCGGCGTTATCCTCTTCCACGATCGAGAGAGAGTCAGCTTTCAGGGAGAATATTTTTGCGACTTTCAGGATTTTTTCCGTATTGAGCTTTGCCCTTTCATTCGGGGTGATCGACCCGATGTTGGTATATATTAAATAGAGAGTATCCTGTCTAAGGATCACAGGGGCTCCTTTCGCATTTTGTTTGAGTGAATCTATACGGTTTTGTATCTCGGCGCGGCGCAAGGAATCTTTTTTGCGTAACGCTTCCATCTGAAACAGTATCTCCCGCCGTTGTTTGGTATCGCTTTGTCCGAGCTGGCTTATCTGTTCCCTAAAGATGCTTTCCCTTGCCGAATCGACGAGTTTTTGAGTTTGCGACTGTATGATCAGTTCGACAGTCGATGAATTGTCTATAATCTTAGAGGTGTCGGCAGTCCCTTTTACCACCGTATGGGGCAAGGAATCGGGACGACGGGGGAAAGTGTCGTGATCCTGCGGATAAGACGGTGCAGTACCCGTTAACATGAAAACGGCAATGTAAAGCAATGCACGCATAGGTAAAAGTATGTCGGATTATTTTATGAAAAACTCCATGCAAATACCGTGACGTTTTTAAGCGTTCTATAAGCAGCTTTTCATTCCCCAGCAAAGTGCGGGCGAAGGCCAGAAGTTGTTATTGGGCAGGAAAGGGGCCGCTCTTTATTTAGAGATCAATTTTAATTTGAGGGTATAGGAACATTGTGGGATACAATATTGCATAATAGAGCAAAAACAGTCATTCGTGGCCTAAAAAGAAAAAATCCTTACATATCATTGATACATTAGGATTTTTCGTCTTCGTGCGTCTTGATTTCCAAGGCGCTGTGAGCGGAAAACGAGACCCGAGCCTCGTTTTTGCATTTATCTTATTTAGAGTTCTTTAAGGGCTGTATGCTACCTGATTTAGCCGAGTGGTACGATTCGGAACACTGAATTTGACGCGCTCAACCTTTCTTTAGAACTACACTGCGGAAGTAGTCAATATTTCTCTATTTCAAAAGCTTATGACATAAAATCGAATACATTTATCACTCGCACCATACCCCGTTAATGGGGATGGAGAGTATTGTTATGATACTATTCTTTGCATCATACTTATTACAATTTACAATGGCGGTATGAAACGTGATTTGCAAAAGTCATATCAGTATACTCTTTATCAATTGTTATAGTCTGTATCATCTGTCGTTTTTAGTTTAACCTGATCATATTTGGCAATCAGAAATATTATTGCGTAATTTGTGTAACGATAAATGCGTAACAAGTAAAATGTAATGGTATGAAGCCGAACAATCCTTTTCTGGTAACCGGATACCACAGCCCGGAATATTTCTGCGACAGGCGGCAGGAGACAGAAACCATGATCCAGGCGTTGTACAACGGTCGGAACGTGACGCTGATCGCTCCGCGCCGTATGGGGAAGACCGGCCTGGTCAAAAATGTTTTCTACAAACTCCGCGAACAGGAACCGGATACCGTGACGTTCTATATGGATATTTATTCGACGCAGTCATTGGGCGATTTCATCCGGCTTTTTGCCAGTACCGTACTCGGTAAGCTGGACTCCGTTCCGCAAAAGACGCTCAGCCGCGTCGGCCGGTTCATCAAAAGCTGCCGCCCGGTATTTACGTTCGACGAGCTGACCGGACAGCCGAAAGTCGCCATCGACATCGTCCCCTCAGAAGAGGAAGCCACGCTCAGGGAGATATTCGACTACCTGCAATCGTCCGAGAAGCGGTGCTATATCGCTATCGACGAATTCCAACAGATCGCGGAATATCCGGAGAAAGGAGCCGAAGCCCTGCTGCGTTCCTATATCCAGTTCGTTCCGAATATCAATTTCATCTTCGCCGGCAGCAAGCAGCATATCATGCAGCAGATGTTCCATTCGGCCAAACGGCCCTTTTACCAGAGTACGCAAACGCAGGTCATCGACCGGATAGCCAGGGACGAATATTACCGTTTCGCAGCCTGCTTTTTCACTCGGCAGGGGCGGGAACTGGACGAAGAGACATTCGGGTATCTTTACGACGCTTTCGACGGGCATACCTGGTATATCCAGACCCTGCTCAACCGGCTTTACGGGTATACCGGAAAACCGGATGTCGGGATGGTCGACTATGCCATCGGAGAGGTAGTCGCCGAATCGACCTATACGTACGAGAACCTGCTGGCGGCTTATCCGGCGAGCAATATCCGATTGCTTAAGGCCATCGCCAAGGCCGGATGCGTCAGGGAGATCAATGCCGGAGATTTCATCACGGAATACAAACTCCGGGCGGCCAGTAGCGTGAACAGTGCCCTGAAAAGGCTGATCGACAGGGAAATGGTCTACAAAACGTCGGACGGCTATATCGTCTACGACCGTTTTATGGCTATCTGGCTGCGGCAGCAACCGTTTTGAAATTGTGTCGGGGGAATTGCTCGCCTTAAGATTCCGGATATACGTGCCATGGGGATAATAACCTTACAGTACACCCCGCCGGGGATAATCAATAATGAGGGAAGCTATACCCTAAATGGTGTAATACAAAGCGCTTATGTAATATATCTGCTGTGGTAAAAATGTTGCGAAAGCAAAATAATTTGACATGAGAAGGGCTTTCATGGAAATCCGGTATAGGATTATGCTTTGTTTGTAACCATGAACAGAAAAAGGAATCATTGCGCTTAGACGAGGTAAATTAACTTCTCGATTTTTTCAATTATGAGATGACCGCAATTTCGAAAGCAAATACTCGATAAGGCAAGCTAATATATTCTATAAGAAGCTACAAGGGAAAAGGGAATAGGACGGAAATATCTGAAAATAAATCCGTGTAATGTGAATTATTCTGTGCAATAATGCCACTTTTTGCACAGAATCGTTAACGTTATTGTATGAAACGGGCATTGTTGCCGAGCCAGCGTAAGACGCTTACGGCTTTGGGCGAAAATATAAAGTTGGCACGTTTGCGCCGGGAATTATCCTCGGCCTGGAAAAAGATTTGCCGCTTGTGGCCAAAGACGACGAACTGGGCGTGCCCTTCAGGATGCCAAGCTCGTGGTCGGGAAAGGGTTTCCAAAAAGCGATGAACATGGTAATGCAACATATACATAGTATATGGACTGGCCCGAGGATGCGGAGCCGGTCTATATTATTTCTTGATCGTTCCGTTTAGTTCCGGAATGGATGCCTGATAAGAATATTCCGCCTGTTGTTTCTTGTGGCAGTGTATGCTATGCATTTATAGCGTTGCTTTCCGTTCTCTTGATAACCGTTTTTTGTACAAATTCCCCCGCAAAATTTACAAGTCATTTTTCTTCCTCTAATCTGATACATTGCCGACGGCGTGACGTGAAAAGGGAAAATGTAAAACCGCCGAACCGCCCCTTGTGGAAAAAATGACCGGGGTGGGGGCGGAATGCCTGTTTTGCCGGGGTGAACGATGGATTTTGGTGGAAAGACCGCGGGGCTCATCTGGTTGTAATGCCCCCTCCTCCCTCAAAAAAAACGGGCGATAGTTTTGATGCTCCGGAAGATATGTGTATATTCGCGTTTCGAAAAACGAACCGTACAGGCACAGTGCCATGCGAAACGGATTGCACGACTGCACGAATCGTACAATCGAGAAATAGTGATCGTAATGACACAAAAGAGGCTAAATTCGTTTGTCAGGCGTGCGGTTTTCATGTTGGCCGGCCTGAGTCTTTTTTCTTTCATTCCGCAGGCGGTCGATGCCCGGGAGCGCCGTTTGCTAATCATCAATTCTTATAACGAGGCGGCTCCGTGGAGCCAGGAGCTGATTACCCCGATCGCAGTGCGTATCGCCCGGACGGACGGCGTGCATGCCGACATTGTTCACATGAACGGTATGTTCATCCGCAACATGACGATGTACCGCCAGATGGAGGATGGCATCTTTCATCGTTTCGAGGACCGGAAGCCCGATTACCTGGTGCTGATCGGCAATATGTCCTTTACCCTGAGGGACCGCATCGTGCAGGAATGGGGCGATATTCCGATGCTGTTGATTACCAAAATCGACGTGTACGGACCCAGGGAATTTTACCTGACCGGCGAAACCTCCGAGGTTCCGGACGATTCGCTGAGGCCGTTGACCGACCTGCAGGGACAATATAACTTTACGATGGTCGAAGTGCCGGACCTCTACCGCCAGACGATCGACATGATGGTGGGGATGCTTCCCGGGATGCGTAAACTGGTGTTTATGGCCGACGAGTTCTACCTGAACCGCTACCTGAATGGGCGGATCCGCCGGTATATGGAAGAGGCCTACCCAGATTTCGGGTATGAATGGCTCGTGGGCAACGAACACAACGGCGATCTCATGCAGCAGTATCTGAACGACCAGGATTCCTCGGTCGGGTTGTTGCTCTCCACCTGGTTCTACGAGCGCACCAATGTGCACGGGTTCCCGATGCTGATCTCGGGTGACGCCCGGATGATCTCGGCGGCCAAGCGCCCTGTCTTCGCCCTGCGCAGCGCTTATCTGACTAACGGCATCGACGGAGGATACTTCCCCGATCCACAGCTGACGCAGGAATCCGTCATGCATGCCGTCTCGCAGATGCTGGCGGGTGTACCCATGCGCGAAGTTCCCTTTGCCTATGCCTCCGAGGCGTTTCCCATCGTCAATTACCCCAAGCTCGTCCAGGACGGGATTCCGGCGGACAGATGCCCCGAAGGAACGGTATTCCTCAATAAACCAAAGACATTCTGGCAGCAGTACAGTTGGTATATCATCGTAGGATTGGTCGTTTTTGCGGCGACGATCGTCATCGCCATCCTCAATGCGATATTCCAGCGTAAAAAGATGGCTCTTTTCAGAACGCACGCCAAGTTGGTCGAGCATATGCCGATCGCCTATACGCAGGCGACCGTACGCTACGGCGCCGACGGACACATTGCCGACATCGGGTACCATTCGGGTAACGAGGCTTTCGCCAGCCTGGTCCGGCAAAATGCCCAGCCGGGCACTTCCGACAAACTGTTCGCTCCCGATCACATCTCGAAGCTGGCTGAAACCGTCTTGAGAAACCGCCTTCCCGTCACTTTCTCATACTACTTCAAACAGACCGACACCTATTACGAGTTTCTGATGTACCTCTCGGAGAAGGAGACGGAGATGGATATCTTCGCCATCGACATCACGGCCAAGAGTAAGGCGACCAACGAGCTGAGGGAGTTTGCGGAGAAACTGGACATCACCCTGAGCGTGGCCCACATCATTCCGTGGCGCTGGGACCTGGAGAGTCACAAGATCGCCTGCGAGGCGCAGCGCATACTGAGGCATATGAACTTCACCGCTCAGCGCGGATCGACCCACCTGGTCCACATTATCGAGGATGCCGAGTATTTCGAGCGTATCCATCCCGACGACGCGGCGCACGTAAAGCAAGTTTACCGCGATTTCCTGGATGGCAAATTGCAGTACGTCAAGACCGAGTTCCGGGTGGTTACCGATAAGAACGGACAGTCGCGCACCGACTGGCTGGAAGTCCATGCCGCGGTGGTGGCAAGCGATGACCGCGGCCGGGCGACGGCGCTCATCGGTTCGCTGCTGCTGATCACCGAGCGCAAGAAGCAGGAACAGGCCCTGATTGCGGCCCGGGAGCGGGCGAAGGAGTCCGACCGTCTGAAATCGGCTTTTCTGGCCAACATGAGCCATGAGATCCGTACTCCGCTCAATGCCATCGTCGGTTTCTCGAATCTGCTGCTCACCACCGAGGATGAACAGGAGAAACAGCAGTTCGTGAATATTATCGAAAACAACAACCAATTGTTGCTGCAACTGATAGGCGACGTGCTCGACCTGGCCAAGGTGGAGTCCAATACGCTGGATTTTATCTATAAGGTCGTCGATCTCAATGAGCTGATCCGTACGATAGACAGCGCGGAGCGCCTGCGACTGCAGCCCGGCGTCGTGCTCAATTTCATGCTCGGCGCGACCGACTGCGTCGTTCGCACCGAACCGAACCGCTTGTCGCAGGTGCTGATCAACCTGCTCTCCAACGCCCGTAAGTTTACCTCGAAGGGCTGCATCGTTTTCGGATACGAATTGCGCGGAGACGAGATTTACTTTTTCGTGAAAGACACCGGAGTGGGTATCTCCCCCGAAGGGCAGGCCCGCCTTTTCCAGCGTTTCGTCAAACTGGACGATTTTATGCCGGGCAACGGCCTCGGGCTCTCCATCTGCAAAGGGATCGTCGAGAAGATGGGCGGAACGATCGGCGTCGAGTCGGCGGGCGAGGGTCGGGGCAGTAAGTTCTGGTTCACGATCCCTTACCTGCCGGCAGCGATCGACAAGGCGCAACAGCCTGCCGGGCAGACGCCGAAGATCCCGCTGGGCCGGAAGGAGATCACGATCCTCGTGGCCGAGGACAATGAGAGCAACTTCCTGCTGTTCAAATCTATCCTGAAGCAGGAGTACAAGCTCCTGCACGCCTGGGACGGACGCGAGGCGGTGGCGCTTTGCCGGGAGCACAATCCCCAGTTGGTTATCATGGATATCAACATGCCGAACATGGACGGCTACGAGGCTACGCGGGAGATCCGCAAATTTTCCAAGACGCTTCCCATTATCGCCGTGACGGCCTACGCCTTCGCGTCGGACAAGGAAAAGATTATCAAAAACGGCTTCAACGGCTATGTCGCCAAGCCGATCAATCCGACCAAACTGGGCGCCGAGATCCGCAGCATGCTCGACCGTAACTTTACGCTGGTCTGACCTCCGGGGCTTCCCGCATCTGCATCTCCTTTTTCGTTTTCAGGGATAATATGTTATTCCGCTCTGAATATTGATTTTGTGGCCAAATGCGTATTATCTCTGTCGTGACATCCGGTTTATGATAAAAGATTTAGAAAAAGAATACAAACGCCTGCTCTTTTCCCAGCGGCTCGACGAGAAATCGCTGGATTACGATCTGTTGCGGCGTCATATCGAGACCTATTCCCGTTCGAACGAATTGCGGAGTTCCGCCGTGACGATTTATGACAATTGCCGCATGGAACACGCCTACGTATCGGAATACCACCGTCGTCTGTTCGGCGACGGCGAGATGGAGGTACATCCCGACGATCTGGCCGACGTACTGAAAAATGTGATCGCTTCCCTCAAGCACGTATTCCAGGGCAACAAAAACTTTGCCCACGTGAAGACGATACGGGAATACAGAGCCAAGGTGGGAGACCGTTTCCGCCGCGTTACCGAGACGTTGCAGGTACTGGAGACCGATTCGAGGGGCAACATTTGGCTGGCATTATGTATTTTGGAGATTTCACCCAACCAGCTGCCGCCCTTTACGGTCAATTCCCAGATCGTCAACACCGCGACGGGCGAGGTGTTCTCACCGCTGACCCGTTATTATCAAAGCGAATCGATCCTGACCAAACGCGAACTGGAGATATTAACCCTTGTCGCCCAAGGTAAGTTAAGCAAGGAGATATCGAATTTGTTGCACATCAGCGTACATACGGTCGATACCCATCGCCAGCATATCCTGGAGAAACTCGATGTGGACAATTCGCACGAAGCCGTGCGTTACGGACAGTCTCTCGGTCTTATAGAATACTGAAAAATCCGTATTTACCCGCTTCGGACAGCAGCCTAATTTTGCGATAAAACAGGCTGCAATGTATTTTAATAAAGATTTCAAAACGACCATTGCCAAAGAGGGTCGCTATGCCCTCGTCACGGGGGCGAGTTCGGGTTTGGGACGCTGCTATGCGCTCGAACTGGCCCGGCAGGGTATCGACACCCTGCTCGTCGCGCTGCCCGGCAGCGGTCTGGATGAAGTGGTCGCCGCATCGCGGCAATACGGTGTGAACTGCATTCCGTTCGAAGCGGATCTTTGCAACGAGGAGGCATTATACGAACTCTGTTGGAAAATCGATACCCGCTATTCGCTTTTCATGATTATCAACAATGCCGGAACCGGAGGAACGAAGCGTTTCACGACTTGTACGCCGGAATATCTCGACCGCATCCTGCACCTGAATATTCGGGTGCCGACACTCTTGACCCGCTACCTGCTTCCGAATCTGCGGCAGGCCCCCGAAGCCTTCATCCTCAATGTGGCGAGCATGGCCGCCTTTTCGCCGACCGGCTTCAAGACGGTCTATCCCGCTTCCAAACGGTTCGTGTTCCACTTCTCGCTCGGCTTGCGCGAAGAGTTGCGCGGCACGGGAGTTTCGGTGAGCTGCGTCGCGCCCGGTCCGATGAAAACCAATGCCGAGATTACGGGCCGTATCGAGCGTCAGGGCGTCTTCGGCCGGCTAGGGTTGCTCTCTCCCGAGGAAGTCGCCCGGATCAGCCTGCGCGGCCTTTTCCGTCGCAGGGCCCTCATTTTGCCCGGCTGGTCGAACCGGATCAACCGCCTGCTGTTGTCTCTTATTCCGCAGCCTGTCCGTATCCGGTTGATGTCGCGCGTCATTGCGCGCGAACTCGAAAGCGGGGAATCGCGCGGCGAAACGGCATGCAAATTTGCGGGAACCGACCGATCCCCTACGGCAAAATCCGTTATATAACGACGCGATACAATAACGATGTTTTCGACAGACCGAACGCGACGGTGCTCGGTTCGGGCGAAAACATCTTTGTCGAACGAACGATTCTTTATGCAGGAAAAAGTACTTATTACCGGCGCCAACAGTCTTTTGGGGGTGCATACGATCCGCGAACTGCTGGCCGCTGGCTATGCGGTACGGGGACTGCTCCGCCGTCGTGAATCCTACGTGGGCCCCGAGAATGCGTCGTTGGAGCTCGTCGAGGGCGATTTCACCGAGGAAAAAACGCTCCGCCGCGCGATGCAAGGATGCGCTTACATAGTCCATTGCGCCGCCAAGACGGGGCAGTCCGAATTTTATAACTCCTATCAACGGGTCAACGTAACGGCGACCGAACGGTTGGTCGAAACGGCGGCCGAATACGGCGTGAAGCGCATTGTGCATGTGGCCAGCGCCAATGTATTCGCTTACGGCAGCAAGGAGCGGCCGGGCGATGAGAGCCATCCGATCGCCTTTCCCTTTACCGGATCGGGCTATGCGTGCAGCAAGTTCGAGGCGATGCAACGACTGGAGCATTTCCGCGACCGCGTCGAAATCGTGACGGTCTGTCCCACGTTCATGATCGGGGCATGGGATTCGCGGCCCAGCTCGGGACGGATCATCCTGATGGGCTACGGTCGCCGCGTGAGGTTCCACCCGCCCGGCGGCAAGAATTTCGTCGCGGCGGGTGACGTCGCCCGGGGCATCGTGGCGGCGCTCAAGCGCGGACGCAATGGGGAACGATACCTACTTTCGGGCGAGAATCTCACCTATGCGGAGTTTTACCGTCTGCTGGCTGCACGGACGGGTTGCCGCCAGCGTCTTGTCCGGATTCCGGCTTGGGCGCTTCGCGCCGCCGGAGCCGTCGGCGATCTGCTCGCTAAAATGGGTATCCGAAACGAGATTTCGCGCACGAACATGCGCATCCTCTGCATCGGTAACTACTACTCGAACGCCAAATCCGTCCGGGAATTGGGTCTGCGATACCGGCCGCTGTCCGAAGCCGTCGACGAAGCCGTGGACTGGTTTATCCGGCATGGCCTTTTGCCGGAAGACCATTAGGTGCGGCCTGCTCCTGACGTGTATGGCGGCGTACCTATACTGATTTATCAGTATTGACCGCAAAAGGTGTGCGATTTTACTTTGTACGATCAATCATTCGAACCCCCAAAACGGATCATTATGAAAAAAATCTTGATTTTCGGAGCGCTGCTTTTCACGGTTTTCAGTGCATCGGCACAATTCTACGCCGACTTACGCGTCGGCGCAACGGCCTCCTCATTCGGCGACCAGCACCTCAAAATGGGTGTCCGTGCCGGCGTCGGCGTCGGGTATCTTTTCTCGGAACGCTGGGGACTTCGTTCGGGCCTTTTCTACTCGATGAAGGGCGCCACGACGTCGAACAACGTCTTCGACTACGATTCGGATAAAGCCACGCGGCTGTCGTACTTCGACCTTCCCGTAGAAGCGCTCGTGTCGTTCCGCCTTTCGCAGTGCTCGCAGCTGGAACTGCACGGAGGTCCGTATGTCGCCTGCCTGCTTCATTCGTCCGTACCCGACGGTTCGGGTATCGGCATTCACCGCTGGGACGTCGGTATCGGCTTCGGCGCGGACTTCGTGGTCGGACATTTCGTCGTCGGTCCCGAGGTGCAGTACGGATTGACGCGACTGACCAAATCCGGGAACAACCATAATACGACCTATGCCCTGACGCTGGGGTATCGGTTCTGAACGCGTTTGTACGGAATAGCGCTTTCTTCAGTAAGCGAAAACGGACGAACTTTCGAGGTTCGTCCGTTTTGCTTCAGGCATTCAGCGTTCGGTATTCATTGGGCGTGCACCCGGCCATTTTCTTGAACCAGCGGCTGAAATGCTGCGGGTAGGGAAATCCCAGTTCGTAGGATATTTCGCCGATGGATTTCGAGGTGTCGAACACCCATTCTTTCGCCACGTCGAGCATCTTTTGCTGGATGTGTTTCAGGGCGGACATTCCCGTTTCCTTTTTCACGAGGTCGCTGAAATAGTTGGCCGAGAGGCAAAGCGTGTTGGCGCAGTATTGTACCGAGGGCATCCCTTGTTTCGCAGCCTTGCCCGATGCGAAATAGTCGTCCAGCAGGTTCTCGAAACGGGTCAGGATATCGTGGTTGGCGTTTTCCCGGGAGATGAACTGACGGTCGTAGAAACGGATGCAGTAGTCGAGCAGCAGTTTGATGTTGTCGGCGATCAGCGACTTGCTGTGCTTATCGACGGGGTATTGCAGTTCCGTGCGGATCTTCTCCATACATTCGACGATCGTACGCCGCTCCTGCTCCGAAAGGTGCAGCGCTTCATTGGCATTGTACGAGAAGTAGGAATACTCCTTCATCAGGCCCGCCAGCGGCGTACCGCGCAGAAATTCGGGGTGGAAAGTCAATATCCAACCTTCGGGCCGGTGCAACTGTCCGTCGTCTTCCGAGCCCATCACCTGACCGGGAGCGAGAAACAGCATGGTTCCCCGCTGGTAGTCGTAAATGCTCTGCCCGTATTTCAAGCTGCCGCACACGGCATCTTTCAACAGGACGGCATACACGCCGTATAACTTCCGGCCGTAACGCAACGGTTTCGCCTTGCTTCCTTCGATGACGCTGACCAACGGGTGGCAGGTCTCCACGCCGAAATAATCGTTGTATTGCTGGACGGTGTCTATTTTTGTTATGTCGCTCATAATCATTTCTCTTTAATCTTATTACAAAGATACAGCTTATTTTTCACAGCGGATTTCCATTCCGCTTTCAATCCTTGCAAAGGTATGACTTCCCGGCGGTACGGGATGTATCGAAATCACCTGTCCGATGACCAATTTCACAGATATGCCGGCAACGCATTTCCGCAACCGGTGAAATTGGTCATTCAATCCGTGGAATTGATACCGGCGGGATGAAAGACACGCTGTAATTTTGTAATATGGAAAAAGAGCAGAACAAGGAGATCCGTCCGGCCATGAGCCGCCGGGGATTTCTGAAACGGACGGTATTGGCAGGTGCAGCCATTTGTATTGCGCCGACATGGGAGAGAGTAACGGCATCGGAAAGAATCGTTGCCGGTAAGTTATCGGGTTCAGCAACCGCTGTTCCGGCAGGCATGGCGGCGGTACGTGCGCAACGCACGTTGGGCAGCGGCGGAGCGGCGTTTACCGTTTCGGCCATGGGCTACGGCTGCATGGGGCTGAACCACCACCGCAGCCAGTCACCCGACGAGAGGACGTGCATCCGGCTGGTTCACGAAGCCGTCGAACGGGGCGTGACGCTCTTCGACACGGCCGAGAGCTACGGCTACCACAAGAACGAAATCCTGACGGGAAAGGCGCTGAAAGGCTATACCGACCGGGTATTCGTCTCGTCAAAGTTCGGACACAAGTTCGTGAACGGCGTTCAGGTCAAGACCGAAGAGGACAGCTCGCCTGCCAACATCCGCCGCGTGTGCGAGAACTCGCTCCGCAACCTCGGCGTGGAGACGCTCGGCCTATTCTACCAGCACCGCAGCGACCCGAATACGCCTATCGAAGTGGTTGCCGAGACGGTTAAGGAACTAATTAAGGAGGGAAAGATACTGCATTGGGGAATGTGCGAGGTGAACACCGATACGATTCGTCGCGCCCATGCCGTCTGCCCCGTCACGGCGATTCAGAGCGAATACCACCTGATGCACCGCACGGTCGAGAAGAACGGCGTGCTGGCGCTCTGCGAGGAGCTGGGTATCGGTTTCGTGCCGTACAGCCCGCTCAACCGGGGATTCCTCGGCGGGCTTATCAACGAATACACACAGTTCGACGCGACGAACGACAACCGCCAGACGCTGCCCCGTTTCCAGCCCGACGCCATCCGCGCAAACACCCGCATCGTGGAGGTGTTGAACGCTTTCGGACGGACGAGAGGAATTACCCCGGCGCAGGTGGCATTGGCCTGGCTGATGAACAAGCGGCCGTTTATCGTTCCCATTCCCGGCACGACGAAACTCTCGCACCTCGAAGAGAATCTGCGCGCTTGCGACATCGTGTTTACGGCAAAAGAAATGGCCGGATTGGAACAAGCTGTCGCCGCCATTCCGGTTGTGGGCAGCCGCTACGATGCCTTGCAGGAATCGAAGATACAAAAATAAGGCAGCTATGGGAAAGAAATTTGTTATATTTATGGCTGTAACTGCGCTATTGACGGGATGCGGAAAGCAAAACGGCATTCTGCGCATCGAGGAACAAGGCAGTTTCGCCGTAGGCGGCACGGTGCTGACCGATTCGTTAGGGCGCACCTTTCACGGCGATCACGCCTATGTGTTTTACCAGAAACCGGCCGGTGCGCGGCAGTATCCGCTCGTATTCGTCCACGGCGTGGGACAGTTCTCCAAGACATGGGAGACGACGCCCGACGGACGCGAGGGATTTCAGAACATCTTCCTGCGGCGCGGTTTCCCGACCTATCTTGTCGATCAGCCCCGTAGAGGCAATGCCGGACGGAGTACGGAGGAGACGACGATTTCCCCCGCTTTTGATGAAGAAGTATGGTTCAACCGTTTCCGGGTGGGCATCTACCCCGATTATTTCGACGGCGTGCAGTTCAGCCGCGACAAGGAGGCTTTGAACCAGTATTTCCGCCAGATGACACCCAACGTCGGTTCGGTCGATTTCGAGGTCTATTCCGATGCCTATGCCGCGCTGTTCGACAGGATAGGTCCGGCGATATTCGTCACCCACTCGCAAGGCGGTCCAGTCGGCTGGCGGACGCTGATGAAGACCGACAATATCCGGGCGATCGTCTCCTACGAACCGGGCGGCGGCATTCCGTTTCCCGAAGGACAGGTTCCCGAAGAGGGAAAGATATTGACCCTGTCGAAGAAAACGGAAGGTATCGAGGTTCCGATGTCCGATTTCAGGAAGTATACCGAAATCCCCATCATCGTCTATTACGGCGATAACCTTCCCGAAACGGACGAACGTCCCGAAATCTACGAGTGGACGCGCCGCCTGCACCTGATGCGCCGGTGGGCGGAGATGCTCAACGACTTGGGCGGCGATGTGACGGTGATTCACCTGCCCGAAATCGGACTGCACGGCAACACCCACTTCCCGATGTCAGACCTGAACAATGTTGAGGTGGCGGATCACCTGTCAGAATGGTTACACGAAAAAATGTTAGACTAAAATAGAATTAAAATGGAAACAGTAAAATTACACAACGGAGTAGAGATGCCGATTCTCGGCTACGGCGTTTATCAGGTGACACCCGAAGAGTGCGAACGATGCGTCGCAGACGCTCTGAGCGTCGGTTATCGTTCTATCGACACGGCGCAAGCCTATTTCAATGAACAGAACGTTGGCGATGCGATCCGCAAGAGCGGAATCGACCGTGAAGAAATCTTCCTGACCACGAAGGTCTGGATTACCAACGCCGGCGAGGAGCTGGCGGCACGTTCCATCGACGAATCGCTGCGTAAATTACAGACCGGTTACGTGGATCTGCTGCTCATCCACCAGCCGCTGGGCGACTATTACGGGACGTGGCGGGCGATGGAGGCCGCCTACAAGGCGGGTAAGGCACGCGCCATCGGCGTGAGCAATTTCTATCCCGACCGCTTGATCGACCTGGCGGAGCATGTGGAGATCAAACCGATGGTCAATCAGGTGGAGACCCACGTATTCAACCAGCAGATCGAGGCGCAAAAGATCATGGAACGATACGGAACCCGTATCATGTCGTGGGGACCATTCGCCGAAGGGCGGAACAACCTGTTCACGAATCCCGTGCTGGTGAGCATCGGTGAAAAATACGGCAAGAGTTCGGCGCAGGTCGCTTTGCGCTATCTGATTCAGCGGGGCGTGATCGTGATTCCCAAGTCGGTGCGTATTGAGCGGATGCGCCAAAATATGGAGGTGTTCGACTTCGCGCTCGCGGACGACGACATGGCGGCAATCGCCGCTCTCGACGGAGGCAAGAGTCTCTTCTTTTCGCACTACGACCCGGAGTTGGTCGATTTTCTGATGACGATCAAAGTCTGAATGTATGAAAAAGATCATTTTAGTATTCGCCGCACTGCTCGCGGCATTCAACGGCACGACACTTATGGCACAGGAAAAAATCACGCAGACCGCCGGGCGCACCGTACTCGGCGAGTTCGCTCCGAAATTCGCGGAGCTCAACGACGATGTCCTTTTCGGCGAGGCCGTTTGGAACGATTCGACACTTTCGCTGCACGACCGCAGCATGGTTACCATCTCTATCCTGCTCGGCAAGGGGCTGATCGATTCCTCGTTCCGGTCGCACCTCGAAATGGGCAAACGGCACGGTATCACCCGCAAGGAGATCGCCGCCCTGCTGACCCAGGCTGCCTTTTATGCCGGCTGGCCCAACGCCTGGGCCGGGTTCCGCATGGCGAAGGAGGTTTGGGCAGACGACGATGCGGTGACGGAGAAGGAACGCTTCCAACAGGAGATGATTTTCCCCGTTGGCGAACCGAATACGGCATACGCCAAGTATTTCATCGGCAACAGCTACCTCGCAAGGATCTCGACCGGACAAATTCCGTTTTCCAACGTCACGTTCGAGCCGCGCTGCCGCAACAACTGGCATATCCACCGTGCCACGAAAGGCGGCGGACAGATGCTCGTCGGCGTAGCGGGTCGCGGCTGGTATCAGGAAGAGGGCAAACCGGCGCAGGAGATTCTGCCCGGCACGGTCATCCACATTCCCGCGGATGTGAAGCACTGGCACGGTGCGGCAGCCGACAGCTGGTTCGCACACCTCGCTTTCGAGATTCCCGGCGAAAACACCTCGAACGAGTGGCTCGAACCGGTCACGGACGAGGAATACGATAAACTTTCAAAATAAAACGAGTATCCGAGATTAAAGAAACTGCCTGAAGTTGTTTTTCAGGCGGTTTTTTTTGATGACCTCCCATCGAAAATTCATTCAATTATTTCCACCCTTGAATTGCTTTCTAAATTTAGCCGGCGACATACCCATTTCGCGCGTAAACACCCTCACGAAATGAGGCATATCGTTGAACCCGACCGTATAGCATACGATTATTTCAAAATGTTCCTTGCCGACACGGGATTGTTCGTTACGCTCGCTTTCATGGACCGCGACTATACGGAGAATGTGATATACCGAGAACTGCTTTTCGATAAACTCAGTGCGGATTTGGGATATGTATATGAGAATGTGCTTCTGCATTCCAGTATTCACGTGCTACGGAAACACTTAAACCGACCGACTTTTTGTGTCCGTCATGGAAAAATACGAGGCATAAGGGGCTGGTGTTGTTCTTATAGATTACGTTCTTGCGGAGTATTACTTTGAAAGTCATTGTTTTGCATCTTTAGATGCAGGAGGGAAAACACATTTCCAATGGAAAGTTTAATAGAGAGTCTATGGAGAGTCATGGCCGTGAAAAGGCCTTTTCAGTCCTGTTTTTCTGCCATACAAAACAAAAAATCAGCAACTTCATTTCTGTAAGTTGCTGACTTTCTGAGCGGAAAACGAGACTCGAACTCGCGACCCCAACCTTGGCAAGGTTGTGCT
>ERZ791865.1860-NODE-1860-length-17788-cov-4.144194_pt1 | contig 17788 bp, 17 predicted proteins | sample MGYA00509942_ERZ791865 | MGnify/ENA primary metagenome ERZ791865 (study PRJEB30046, sample SAMN00792098) | human gut metagenome | study: EMG produced TPA metagenomics assembly of the A metagenome-wide association study of gut microbiota in type 2...
AATTCACACCCCTGGCAGTTTTAAAGCTTGAGTCAACCCCAAGTCTATTTAATTACTCGGTATTGCTTTATGGTTAAGGTTTGACTGTAAAGTAACAAGTGTAGAACCACAATACTTAACAACTTATACAAAGACTATTATTATTTATGCTTTGTTTTGTTTAGTTGTATTCTGGTTCTTACGTTTATACAAGAGTATTTGGCGTTTTGCGAGTTATTCAGAGTTATTGAGAGTGATTCTTGCAACTGTAGTGACTGGTGTAATTTACACTGGTTCACTACTTGTATTTAACTTACATATGCCTATCTCTTATTATGTGATTGGTATTACAGTACAGTTTATTGCGACATTAGGAATTCGTTTCTTCTATCGTTTTGTATTACTACTTCGTGGTAGAACAAACGATGAAGTACAAAAGAAGAATGTCATGATCATTGGTGCTGGTTCTGCAGGACAGATGTTATTTAGAGATATTAAACATGCTAAAGAAACAAATGAAACTGTAGCATGCTTTATCGATGATAACCCTAATAAATGGGATAGATACATTGATGATGTTCCTGTATTTGGTAGTAGAGATCATATCCTAGAAGCAGTAGATAAGTTCAATATTGAAAAGATCTATGTTGCTGTACCGAGTGCTAATCCTCAGGATAAGAGAGATATTCTTAGAGTATGTAATGAAACATCTTGCGAACTTATGAATCTACCTGGTATGTATCAGTTATATACTGGTCAGGTATCAGTAAGTAAGATGAAGAAAGTTCAGATTGAAGATTTATTAGGTCGTGATCCAATTAAGCCTAATATGGATGAAGTGTTTGCGTATGTAAGAAATAAGGTCGTTCTTATTACTGGTGTTGGTTCTATTGGTTCAGAACTTGCTAGACAGATTGCATCACATAACCCTAAACAGTTAATTTTATTTGATGTATATGAAAACAATGCCTATGATATTCAGTTAGAGTTAAGAAAGAAGTATCCAAACTTAGATCTAGTGACTCTTATTGGATCAGTAAGAGATAGTAGAAAGATGTTTGATCTTTTTAAGAAGTATAGACCTCAGATTGTATATCATGCAGCAGCACATAAGCATGTACCATTAATGGAAGATAGCCCATGTGAATCTATTAAGAATAACGCTATGGGTACTTATAAGACTGCTTATGCAGCTATGGTACATGGATGTGAGAAATTTGTATTGATTAGTACAGATAAAGCAGTTAACCCTACAAACATCATGGGTGCTTCTAAACGTTTATGTGAGATGATTATTCAGGCTTTTGCAGCTAAGATTAAAGAAGGTAAGGCTTATGAAATCCCTCAGTTATTTACTCATGAGAAGGATATGATTGAAAAACCTGAAATCAAAGAAGTATTAAAGACTACAACTACTGAGTTTGTAGCTGTACGTTTTGGTAATGTATTAGGAAGTAATGGTTCAGTTATTCCAATCTTTAAGAGACAGATTGAAGCAGGTGGACCAGTTACAGTCACACATCCTGATATTATCCGTTACTTTATGACTATTCCAGAAGCAGTAAGTTTAGTATTACTTGCTGGTACATATGCTCATGGAGGAGAAATCTTCGTATTAGATATGGGTGAACCAGTTAAGATTACTACTCTAGCTCGTAACTTAATTAGATTATCAGGTTATACGCCTGATGTAGATATCAAGTTAGAGTTTACAGGACTTAGACCAGGCGAAAAGCTTTATGAAGAAAAGCTTATGGCTGAAGAAGGTTTAAAGAAGACTAAGAATGATTTAATTCATATTGGTTGTCCTATTCCATTTGATATCAATGAGTTCTTAGGTGAGTTAGATGGATTACTTGATGCAGCATATAGAAATGAAGATGATATGAAAGAAAGAGTACAGAAGATTGTATCAACATATCATCCAGCATAACACATGTGTGTGGCACTTAGTGATAAGTGCCACCCCATGTATTTATTCATAGAGGAGGGAGAAAGATGGAAATGAATAAAAGAAAGATTCCTTTTAGTCCACCTGATATTTCTGAATTAGAAATAGAAGAAGTTGCCGAAGCACTTCGTTCTGGTTGGATTACTACAGGACCAAGAACTAAAGAATTAGAAAGAAGACTTGCTGAATATTGTCATACATCTAAAGTGGTATGTTTAAATTCTGCGACAGCAGCAGAAGAGTTAAACCTTAGGGTATGTGGTATCCAAGAGGGAGATGAAGTGATTGTACCTGCTTATACTTATACAGCTTCAGCTTCAGCAGCAATTCATTGTGGTGCAAAAGTTATATTTGTAGATAGTCAGAAAGATAACTGTGAAATGGATTATGATAAGGTCGCAGAGGCAATTACTGAGAAAACTAAGGCTGTCGTGGCAGTAGATCTTGGTGGTGTTATTTGTGATTATGATAAGTTATATCAGGCTATTGAAAGTAAGAAGAACCTATTTACTCCAAGAGATGATAACACTTTAGGATCTAGAATACAGAAAACTCTTAATAGAGTCATGGTATTTGCGGATTGTGCACATGCACTAGGTGCAGTAAGAAAAGGTAAGATGGCTGGTGAATGGGCTGATTTTAGTAGTTTTTCATTCCATGCAGTAAAGAATTTTACGACTGCAGAAGGTGGAGCAAGTACTTGGAAAGATATTCCTGGTATAGGCAACGAAGAAATCTATAAGTTATTCCAGTTATATAGCTTACATGGACAGAATAAAGATGCATTAGCTAAGACACAGTTAGGCGCTTGGGAATATGATATTATTGGTCCTTGGTATAAGTGTAATATGACTGATATTATGGCAGCTATTGGATTACGTCAGTTAGATAGATATCCTGGAATGCTTGCAAGAAGAAGAGAAATCGTAGGTAAGTATGATAAAATGTGTGATGAGTTAGGTGTGAAACACTTAAATCATTGGGGTAAGGATTTTGAATCTTCTAAACATTTATACTTAACTAGAATACCTGGTATTAGTGATCAACAGAGAAGAGAAATCATTATTAAACTAGCAGAACGTGGTGTAAATACAAATGTACACTATAAACCATTACCTATGATGACTGCATATAAAACCTTGGGGTGGGATATAAAAGATTTCCCTAATGCATATGCATATTATGAAAATCTTATTACTTTACCTTTACATACTAAGTTAAGTGATGAAGATGTAGAGTATGTGATTGAAAACTTTAAAGAAGTTGTAAAGGAATATATGTAATGTTGAAGAAATGGGAAACTTTACCTGATTATATGCAGAATGATCAAGTAAGAGTGTATTACGAAACATTGCAGAAGAAGAAAGTAAGTATGTTTCTTAAGAGAGTCATGGATTTAGTAGGTGGTTTGATTCTACTTTTTCTATTAGCTATTCCTATGATTGTTATTTCTATTATGATTAAGTTAGATTCTGAAGGCCCTGTATTTTATAGACAGGAAAGAATTACGACTTATGGAAAACATTTCAAGATTCATAAATTTAGAACAATGGTTAGCAATGCAGATAAGATTGGTTCTACTGTAACAGTAGGGAATGATAGTCGTATTACTAAAGTAGGAGCAAAACTTCGAGGTTGTAGATTAGATGAGTTACCACAGGTATTAGATCTTATTTCTGGTAATATGAGTTTTGTAGGTACAAGACCTGAAGCAGTGAAATATGTTGAACAATATAAACCTGAATATATGGCTACATTATTATTACCTGCAGGTATTACGAGTGAAGCAAGTATTAGATATAAAGATGAAGCTAAACTATTAGATGCAGCGAGTGATGTAGATAAAACATATATAGAAGAAGTACTACCTGGTAAAATGAAATATAACTTAGATAGTATTAAGAACTTCTCGTTTTTTGGGGATATAGCAACAATGTTTAGAACTGTGTTAGCTGTATTAGGAAAGGACTATGAGTAAGGAGGGGAAGAATGGTTACTATCAGAGAAGTAAAGTCAAATGAAAAAGAATTGATCAATGAAATAGTGACAATCCATTTAAATACCTTTACTGGATTTTTCCTTACTTTCATGGGTCGTGGTTTTTTAAAACAGATGTATCAGTCATATTGTGATCATGATGAATCTGGTTTATTAGTAGCTGAAGAAGATGGAAAGGCTTTAGGATTCTTAGCTTTTTCATCTAACTTTAGTGGATTATATAAGTTTATGATTAAAACTCGTTTGATTCAGTTTGGTTGGTACAGTATTGGAGCATTCTTTAGAAGACCTTCAGCATTTATGCATATTATTAGTGCTTTCTTAAAACCTGGAGAAGCTAAACGTGAAGAAAAGTATGTTGAACTTTCTTCAATTGGAGTTGATCCTAATGTGAAATCAAAGGGTATTGGTTCTAAGTTAATTGATGCACTTAAGGATAACGTTGATTTCAATAAGTATGCGTATATTAATTTAGAAACTGATGCAGTTGATAATGAAAGTGCAATTCATTTTTATGAGAAAAATGGATTCGTGAGAGAAAGAATGTTTGAGACTGATGAAGGACGAAAGATGTACGAGTATAGATTTGTAGGAGAAAAGAAATGAATATATTATATTTTGCTTCAGTTGATTTTTATCAAAAACCAAATCCTTCATTTCATTTAATGCATTCAATGATTACTGATTTATTGGAAAGTAATAACAAGATAAATTATGTTGGATTAGCTTTAGAAGGAATCGAACAACATATACCAATAGAATTCATCAATAATCCCAATTTTTCGTATGATCTTATAGATATGCCAAATACAAAAAAATCTAGCTTTGTTAAAAGATATATAGATGGTATAAAATATGCAGTTGCCGCAAAAAAACATATAAAAAAGATGATTAATGATAGTGATGTAATTTTTATTCAATCATCTCCAACAGCACTATATAACATTTCCGTTGTAAAAAGATTTGCTAAAGACAGTAAAAAAATCATATACAATGTACAGGATATGTTTCCAGGAAGTAGCATTGCAAGTGGTGTAATGCCACAAAAATGGATGCAAATAGTATTCTCATCACTTCAGAAAATAGCATATAGAAAATCAGATATTATTGTAGCAATTTCTGATGATATGAAGGATAAACTAATTGAACAAGGTGTTCCAAATGAAAAAATTGAAGTTATTGTCAATTGGTTTGATGATAGAACAGTTTCAGAAGTCTCATGGGATACAAATAGATTTGTAAAAATTGCAAATATGGATAAAGAACACTTCTATGTGCAATATGCAGGAACAATGGGATATGTATTTGATTATCATATGATAATTAAAGTTGCAGAAATTTTACAAGATGATAGTAAAATCATTTTCCAAATGATTGGAGAAGGCAGTCAAAAGCAAGAGTTCGTAAAAACTGTAAAAGAAAAACAATTAAACAATATTGTTTTTTTACCACTCCAGCCACAAGATATGGTTTCTGATGTTTATAGTGCATGTTCTACTTGCATTATTCCATTAAAACATGGTGTGATTGGTAATTCAGTTCCTAGTAAAGCAGGATTACTTATGGCATGCAAAAGATCAATAGTCACTTCAACTGATAAGGGATCTAAATATAATTCTATGATTAAAGATAATGGAATTGGTTTTGCTTTTGGTGATAATGAACCTGAAAAAATGGCTGAAGCTATCTTAAAACTTAGTGAAAATACTGAACTATGTAAACATATGGGAATAAAAGGATATGAGTTTGGACATAAATTATACTCTCGAGCAGAAAATATGAAAAAGTATGTAGATTTATTTGAGCGTATGTTAAGCGAAGGAGGAAGATTATGAGTAAAAAACTTATAAAAATAGGTGTTTGGGGACAGTATGGTGATGGTGGTCCAATTGCTGACGGACAAGCAGTAAGAACAACTATCACTACTCAAGAATTAATAAAAAAATATGGAGAATCTGAAGTATGTATTTTAAATACCAATGCATGGAGAAAACATCCAATTAAGTTTTTCCTAGATACGGTAAGTTTATTAAATAAATGTGAAAACGTAATCATACTGCCAGCTGATAATGGACTTAAAATAGTTGCACCAATTTATGATTTATTTAACAAAATGTATAATCGTAAATTGTTTTATATTGTAATTGGAGGTTTTTTACCAGCCTTTTTAAAGAAAAATCCTTCGTATATTAAAATGTTAAATAAATACCAAAAACTATTTGTTCAGACTCCGAATTTAAAAAATGATTTGTATGATTCAGGAATAAAAAATATTGAAATGATGACTAATTTTAAATTACAAGAAATTAGAAATATCGAAGATATTCATCTTAATGAAAATGAGAATCTAAACTTGTGTATTATGTCTCGTCTTACTAAAGATAAAGGTATTGAGGATGCAATTGAGGCTATTAATATTGTTAATTCTACCCTGGGAGGTCAAAAAATTCATTTAGATTTATATGGAATTGTTCCAGATTACTATAAAGAGAGATTCGAAGAGATTATTGCAAATAATTCAAATATAGTCACATATAAGGGAGTTGCAAACTACAACGAAACCGCTTCAGTTTTAAAAAATTATTTTGCTATGCTTTTTGCAACATATTTCCATGGCGAAGGGTTTGCAGGTTGTCTAATAGATGCTTTTTTTGCAGGTATACCAGTCATTGCCACTGATTGGTTATATAACAAAGATGTTATTAAAAATCAAATAAATGGATTATTAGTACCAGCAAAAAATCCGGCTGAGCTTGCAAATGCTATACTTAAACTTTATAACGATAGAGAATTAGCTTTAAAGATGTCTATAAATAACATTGAAGAGGCTAAAAAGTATACTGCGGATCAAGTATTGGATGGTCTTTACAGATATCTTGATAAGTAAAGGAGGCACTAATGAATAGAAAATTTGAGTATGTAATACGTATAATTATAAATTTTATCAGATTCTTCTTATTGAAATTGGTTCATTGGAATAAGATTAAATATTCAAAAAAATTGTTAGTCAGCCCTAAGGCAGATATTTGTATTATTAACAAAGGAACCATAGAACTTGGAAATATGTGTAATTTAGAAAAAAATACACAAATTAGATCTAATGGTGGAAATATATTTATTGGCAACAATGTGTATGTAAATAGAAACTGTAATATTGTATCACATAAATCTATTATCATTGAAAATAATGTTACGATTGGACCGAATGTTTGTATATATGATCATGACCATAATTATAAAAGTGATAAAAACGAGAAACAATATATATCAAATGAAATAGTTATAGGTCACGATACTTGGATTGGAGCAAGTTGTATTATTACAAAAGGCGTTAAAATCGGTGCAAATTGTGTAATAGCTGCGGGTACTATTGTTACAAAGGATGTTCCAAGTAATGTAATATTAAGATCTAAATGTGAATATATCATTAAGAAAATAGAGGACTAATTATGAAGAAAGCAATAATAATTACAGAAAATAATTATCCTGAGGGTGATGCGGGTGCAGTGCGTCAGCATGCATTTGCTAAAATGCTTTCTGAGATGGATTATGATGTTATGGTTATAGGATATGGAAAGCCAACTAAAGGGAATGTTGAAATTTATGATGGAATTAAATATATTTCCTTCAGAGAAAATAGTAATAATAAAGCATTTAGAATATGGAATAGAATGATGTTCGGTAATAAGTTTTATAAATATATCATCAAAAATTATCTGGAATTAGATTTATTGTTTGTGGTTGATTTGATGCCTAATGCATTTAAGAAAATCATTAAATTAAAAAAGAGATATAACTGCACTTTAATTCATGATTCAGTTGAATGGTATTCCAAAGAGGAATTTAAATTTGGTAAATATGACATAGCATATAAACGTAAAGATTTTACAAATACTAAAGTAATAAATGAAAATTGGAATGTTATTGCTATTAGTACATATCTTAAAAAGCATTTTCAGAAGTTAGCTAATAAAACCATTCGAATTCCTGTAATTATGGATATTAAAAAAATTGATTTTAGAATAAAGGTTAAACCGAATGATAAAATTGTCTTTTCATATGCTGGTGGACCAGGAAAAAAAGACTTCTTAAGAGAAATAATAAATGGGTTTGCTCTTTTAAATTCTAATGAACTAAAAAAAATAGAAATAAATATTATAGGTGTTAACAAACAACAATTAATTAATTTATGTGAAGTGGATGAGAAGGCGATTGATGCATTAGGCACATGTTTAAAGATTCATGGTAGAGTAGAGAGAAGTAAAGCCGTTGATTATATTAAAAATTCTGATTATTCTTTGCTGATAAGAGATGAAAATTTACGTTATGCTAAAGCAGGTTTTCCGACTAAAATTGTTGAGAGTTTAGCTTGTGGAACACCGCCTTTATGCAATTATTCTTCAGATTTAGAACTATATTTAGAAGATAAGAAGAATTCAATAATTGCAAATGGACATACTTCAAGAGATGTTTATGAAGCAGTAAAAAAAGCTTTGCTCATTACTAATGAAAATGATCGTTCCTTAATGAGAGAAAATTCAAGAAAACTGGCCTTGTCATCTTTTGATTATTCAGTGTATAAAGATATACTTTCATCTATTTGCAAGTAAAGATACATAATTATGAAAAGAAGGGAGTGATTAGAAAACAGTGTTAAATCTTTCTAAAATAAATAAATATTTATTATTGGTATGGATAATTATCTTATCAGGTGTTTGGTCAATTAGTGTTCCTCCTTTATTAACAATTGTCTTGAATTTTACACTATCTATATACATGTTAATAAAATTATGTAGCTTAAAAGAAAAAAGAGGAACACCAATTATTATACTATTTGTTATATTGTTATCTTTTACATTTTTTCTAAATTGCGATTTTTCATCATGGATGTCTTATGCCTTCATAATTTGCTTTTGCATCATGGGGCTTTATATTAGTGCTTTTTGGAAAGAAGGTGAATTTTTAGATAAATATTCGAATATTATGACAATTATAGTTGTAATATCATTAATCATGTATTGTTTTAGAAGCTTCCTAGCGACACATCAAACAGGATTTCCCATAATCCAAGGACAAGCAGTTTCTTATACAAATTATTTTATGTATTTATATTGCCGCGAGTTACCAGATCGTAATTGTGCAATATTTTGGGAACCAGGAGCATTTGCTGTATTTATAGGTATAGCATTATTTTATATCTTGGTTACAAATAAAAAGAATAAATTATTAAGGATTTTCTTGTTTGTTATTGCCTTGTTAACAACTCAATCAACATTAGCGTATACAATTATTTTATTTGCAATATTAATGTCTTTGACAATGCACACTGATAAAGGTGGATTTTTGCAAAAGATGGTTATTGGTATCTTATCCACTTTTATAGTTTTAATTATTATGAATGAGTTTGGTATTTTTCAGAATATTCAAGAAAAATTATTTACTGGAATCCAAACCAATGCATCTAGTCGAGCCAGAAACGTAGCCCAAATGATTGATCTGTTTATAGCAACTAAATCGCCCGTAGTAGGAGTAGGGTTTAATGGATATTTTGAACAAGTACATTCTATTGGTACGTTGTTTGGGCAAAAGTGGACTATGGCGGCAAATACCTTTACTTTTATGGCTGCAATATTTGGTATTCCATATGTATTAATTAGTGTTAATGGAATTATTAAAATATACCCTAAAAATACAAATGTGATGTTCAAGATTGTTAGCTCTTGTTTTTGGATTTGGTTATTTGTCACTCAAAATTTTGTTCAAAAACCAATATTCTACTGTCTGATTTTTTTAGGATATATGGCTAGTGCTTTTGAAAAAGGAGGTTAATATTAATGAATAGAAGTTTTGATATTCCAGTTGTTTTGTTTTTATTCAAAAGATCTGATACTGTTTTAAGAATAGTTCAGGTTCTTTCTAAAATAAAACCTAGAAAGATATATCTTTTGTCGGATCAAGGAAGAAACGAAGAAGAAATACAAATTGTAGAACAAACCAGAGAGGCAATAGAAAAAAGTATTGACTGGGATTGTGAAGTAATAAAAAACTATGCAATAGAGAATCGTGGAGTGTATAGAAATATAGGAGAAGGCGCAAGATGGGTTTTTCAAAATGAAGAACATGCCATATTTCTAGAAGATGACAATCTTCCAGAAATAAGTTTTTTCCAATACTGTGAAGAGTTGTTAGAAAAGTATAAGAAAAATCAAAAGATTTTATGGATATGTGGGACTAACTATTTAGGAGAATATGATTCAGAATATAGTTATATGTTTACACAACATTTATTGCCATGTGGATGGGCATCATGGTCAGATAAATTTTTAAAGTATTATGATGGTGAAATGTTAACTTATGAAGATTCTTCAAAAATGGAAAAATTTTGCAAATCTTATAAATCAAGGGCTTTATTGCATCAAAGATTGGAAAGTTTAAATGGAGAATATCGACGTAAGGGAGAAAATAACAGTTTTAAATCATGGGACTATCAAATGCTATTTTCAATACGAAGTAATGAGATGTATGGTATTTCACCAATATATAACCAAATAAAGAACATTGGTGCAGATCAATTTTCAATTCATGGTGGAACTAGTTTAGATAAAACTATGACTAAAAGATTTTGTGAAATTCCTACTAAGGAATTGGTATTTCCATTAAAACACCCAACGGAAATAAAGATTGATGAAAATTATGAAAAATTAATAAGTAAAATTATTTTGCTACCATTAGATATGAGAATTAAATTAAGGGTTAATTTATTTATTAAAAAGTTATTACATATAGATCCTTATTCAAGTTTATCTGATGAATTAAAAAAAAGATTAAATAAAAAGTAGAAACAATTAGGAGGAATAAAAAATGTCATTATTTAAAGGAAAAACATTAATGATCACTGGAGGAACAGGATCATTCGGAAACGTAGTATTAAATCGTTTCCTCAAAACAGATATCGGAGAAATTCGTGTATTCTCAAGAGATGAGAAGAAGCAGGATGATATGCGTCATGACTTCCAGGTAAGAATGCCTGAAGTTGCTGATAAGATCAAGTTTTACATCGGAGATGTAAGAGACTTACAGTCTTGTAAGAACGCTATGCATGGAGTAGACTACATCTTCCATGCAGCTGCATTAAAACAGGTGCCATCATGTGAATTCTTCCCAATGGAAGCAGTAAAGACAAATATCATAGGTACTGATAACGTCTTGACTGCAGCTATTGAAGAAGGTGTAGAAGCAGTTATCTGTCTATCAACAGATAAGGCTGCTTATCCAATCAACGCTATGGGTAAATCTAAATCATTAGAAGAATCTGTAGCTATCGCTAAATCAAGATACAGTGGCAAGACTAAGATCTGCTGTACTAGATATGGTAACGTTATGTGTTCTAGAGGGTCTGTTATTCCTCTATGGATTGACCAGATCAAGGCAGGTAACCCAATCACAGTTACTGAACCTAATATGACAAGATTTATCATGTCACTAGAAGAAGCAGTAGACCTAGTACTATATGCATTTGAACATGGTGAAAATGGTGATTTACTAATTATGAAGGCTCCCGCATGTTCAATTGGATTACAGGCAGAAGCAGTATGTGAAATGTTTGGCGGAAACAAGGATGATATCAAGGTCATCGGTATCCGTCATGGAGAGAAGATGTATGAAACATTACTTACTAATGAAGAGTGTGCTAAGGCTATCGATCTAGGAGGATTCTATCGTGTTCCTGCTGATAATCGTGGCTTGAATTATGACAAGTACTTCAAAGATGGTGATGCTGAAAGAAATAAATTAACTGAATTTAACTCAAACAACACTAAGCTATTAAACAAGGAAGAAATCATTGAAAAGATGATGCAGCTTGACTATATCAAGGGAAGACTTGCAGAAGAATAAATATTAATATATAGGAGGCACTATTTTTGAAGAGAATAACAAACAAAATTAAAAATATTCCCATAGGTGCAAAGTCAGCTGTTGTTTATACCATTTCTTCTGTTTTCACTCGCGGATTAGCCATTATTTCTGTTCCAATTTTCACAAGATTAATGACAACTGATCAAATAGGAGTGGTTAACATTTATAATTCTTGGTATTCATTGATTAGTGCTTTTGCAACACTTTCGCTGACATCTGGAGGATTTGCGGTGGCTATGAAAGAGTACTCAGATAGAAGAGATGAGTATGAATCCTCAATTTTAACATTAACATCTATAGTGGCAATTGTAATAGCTTTAATATATGCAATTGCTCCAATGTTTTGGCAGAAAATGCTAGGTTTGCCTAATGCTTTGATAATTCTTATGTTGATTGGGTTTCTTTTTGCACCAGCTAGAGATTTTTGGCTTTCTAGACAAAGATATGAATATAAGTATAAATTAGCAGGAGCAGTTTCTGTATTAACAGCTATTGTAGCAACATTTGCATCAATATTTGCTGTTATATTTGTAAGTAATAGACACTTTGAAGAAACATCCTTGGTACGACTATTCTCTAACTATATTATCATTTATGGTGTTGCAGCAGTCATATGGATATATATACTACTAAAAGGGAAAAAATTCTATTGTAAAGAGTATTGGAAAATGTCTCTTGCAATAAGTATTCCTCTTATTGGGTATAATATTGCTGGACAAGTTTTAAATGTATCAGATAGAATGATGATTGGGCGCTTAGTAAATAATAGTGCAGTTGGCATATATGGTACATTATATACAGTAAGTTCGCTCTCTTTATTAGTTTGGCAAGCAATTAATGCGTCATTCGTTCCATATTTATTTCAAAATATCGATAAAAAGGAACATAATATAAAGCAGATTTCTAATATGCTTTTAGAAGCTTACGCAGTGATAGCTGTATTATTAACTTTCTTTGCTCCAGAAATAGTAAAGATATTAGCAACTAAGGAGTATTATGAAGCTATTTATATTATGCCTTCTATCGCGGCTGGTGTTTTCTTTACATCATATGCAAATCTTTATTCTAACATAGCTGTTTATTATAAAGAATCTAAATATGTGATGTATCCAGCTATAGTAGCAGCTATACTTAATTTAGTGTTAAATTATGTATTTATTAAAATGTTTGGATATATGGCAGCTGCATATACTACATTATTTTCTTATATCATTTTAGCAATCCTACAAGTAATCTGGAGTGCAAAAGTATGTAAAGAAAATAATAACGAAATTAATAACATTTACGATAACAAAAGAATGTTGCTGTTAGCTATTGTTACAACTGTAGTATCATTAATGGCTATTCCATTATATTCAAATACTTTTGTTAGATATTTATTTATTGCTATAGGGATTGTAGTGGCTTCTATTATAGTTAGAAGATTATTAAAAAGCGAAATGTTAAAAAAATAAGTTTTAATTAAATTAAGGAGATGTTATAGGTGTCAAGAAAGCTAATTATATTAGGCTCAGGAGGATATGGAAGAACAGTATATGATGTTGCTGAACAGTTAGGATATTCAATTACTGTTCTTGATGACTCCGATAAAGGACATCCTCTTGATTCATTTTCTCACTATATAAGTGATGATACTCAATTCATTCCTGCATTTGGAAACAATGAATTCCGCCTTGGCTGGCTTGAAAGAATAGAGAAGGCAGGTGGCAAGCCTGCCACTCTGGTTCATCCATCTGCTTATATATCACCAAGAGCACATGTCTCTGAAGGATGTGTTGTACTTCCCGGTGCTATCATTAATGCTGGAACCAGGATAGGAAAAGGATGTATCATTAATCTAGGTGCTACAGTAGATCATGATGTCCTTGTAGAAGATGGAGTACATCTATGTATAAGATGCATCATTAAGGGTGAAAATAGAATCTCACGCTGTGAGAAGATAGAAGCAGGAGAAATCATAGAACGAGCTACAAGAAAGTAGTTTTCTTAAGGGAGAGATATTGTAATGGTAGAACATAAATTTAAATGGAAGAATGACGGCCGTACAAAGGTGATGATTGGGTGTGGAACACGTCCAGAAATCATCCGTCTTGCAGCTGTCATCAAGAGATGCAGAGAATACTTTGACTGCTGTGTTGTATATTATAACCAGAACTGGGATAGAAACCTTTCTACAGTATTCTGGGAAGATTTTGAACTCAAGAATACATTTGGTGAATTCGGACCAGATATCCTGGTTCCAGTAGTAGGAGATAATCTAGGTGTTACCTGCGGTAATATCCTAGGTAGAAGCTTTGAACTGTTAAGTGAACTACAGCCAGATGGATACCTAGTACTAGGAGATACAAACTCATGTCTATCTGCAATCTCTGCAAAGAGACTGCATATTCCTCTATTCCATATGGAGGCAGGAAACAGATGCAAGGATGAATGTCTTCCAGAAGAGACTAACAGACGTATCGTTGATGTTATTTCAGATGTAAACCTATGCTATTCTGAATTCGCACGTAAGTATCTGGCTGATACAGGACTTCCGAAGGAAAGAACATATATGACAGGTTCTCCTATGGCAGAAGTATTACACATGAACTTAGACAAGATTCAGAAGAGTGATGTACTAGAAAGACTGGGATTAGAAAAAGATAAGTATATTCTATTATCAGCACATCGTGAAGAGAACATCGATTCAGAAAAGAACTTCCTTAGCCTCTTCACTGCAATCAATGCATTAGCTGAAAAGTATGATATGCCTATCCTATACTCTTGTCATCCAAGATCAAAGAACCGTCTAGAAAAGAGCGGATTCAAGCTTGATCCAAGAGTAAGAGTCAATGAACCATTAGGATTTAATGACTATAACTGTCTACAGATGAATGCATTAGCTATCGTATCTGATTCAGGTACATTACCAGAAGAAAGCTCATTCTATCTATCAATTGGTCATCCAATCGCTGCAGTATGTATCCGTACATCTACAGAAAGACCAGAAGCATTAGAAGCAGGAGATTTCATCCTAGCAGGTATCACTACCAAGGAACTTCTTAATGCGACAGATATGGCCATTGAGATGAAACAAAAAGGTGTATTAGGCAAGCCATGTCCTGACTATATAGATGAGACAGTATCCATGAAGGTGGTACGCATCATCCAGGGATATGTGAATGTAGTAAACAAGATGGTCTGGAGAAAGGACCAGTAAAATAACAAGGGCAGGTGCTTTATTAACTGCACCTGCCCTTAAATCATAGAAGGGAGAATTTATTATGAATATACTAGTTACCGGTGCAAAAGGAATGGTAGGAACTGCACTCGTAAATAACCTAAAGAACATCAGAGACGGCAAAAACAGAACAAGAGATATAGAAATCAATGAAATCTATGAATATGATATCGACAGTACAGGAGAACAGTTAGATGAATACTGTACAAAGGCTGATTTCGTATTCAATCTTGCAGGAGTGAACCGTCCTGAAAATACAGAAGACTTCATGAAAGGTAACTTCGGCTTTGCATCAAAGCTTTTAGACACATTAAAGAAGCACAACAACAAGGCACCAATCATGCTTTCATCTTCAGTACAAGCTACACTTGCAGGCAGATTTGGAAACAGCGAATATGGTAGAAGCAAGAAGGCAGGAGAAGAACTGTTCTTTGAATACAGCAAGGAAACAGGTGCACCTGTCTATGTATACCGCTTTGTGAACCTCATGGGACACAGCCGTCCTAAATACAATTCAGCCATTTCCACATTCTGCTGGGCAGTAGCGAATGATGAAGAATTCACGGTCAATGACAGAAGTACAGAACTAGAAGTACTTTATATTGATGATCTTGTAGAAGGCATGTTTGACCTCTTAGAAGGCAAGGAAAAGCACTGCGAGTTTGATGGAGTAGAGACAGTATTAGATGAAAGTGGTCGTTACTGCTGTGTACCTGTTACACATAAGGCAACACTAGGTGAAATTGTAGATTTATTAGAAGAATTCAAGTCACAGCCTGTATCACTCATGATGCCTAAGTGTCCTGATGGATCATTTGCGAAGAAGCTCTTTAGTCTATATCTCTCATACTTGCCTACAGACAAGTTCAAGTATGCAATGAAGATGAACTGTGATGAGAGAGGATCATTTACAGAACTAGTGCATACAGAAGACTGCGGTCAGGTAAGCATCAATATCAGCAAGCCAGGCATCACAAAAGGACAGCACTGGCATAACAGTAAGTGGGAGCAGTTCATTGTAGTGCATGGACATGGACTCATTCAGGAACGTAATATCAATACTGGAGAGACAGTAGAGTTTGAAGTATCAGGAGATAAGATTGAATCAATCTATATGATTCCAGGATGGACTCATAACATCATCAATCTATCTGATACAGAAGATCTAGTAACAGTGATGACATGTAATGAAATATTTGATCCAGGACATCCTGATACTTTCTTTGAGAAGGTATAAATTGTAATTATTACTTAATATATGTTATTAAAAAAAGTCTAGTTATCAAAAAGGATAGAAAGTCTAGTAAAATGGATTTTCTATTCTTTTTTGTTATAAAGAGACTTAGTATGAAATCTATACATATTAATAAGATAATAGTGATATAATTGTTTATAATAGATATTAAAGATTTTCGATTAACAATCTTTTTATTACACTATAAAGATTGTTGTGATTTTTTAATATAGATAGGAGGAAAATGCAAAATGGCCGATAAAATTTTGAAAATAGTTTTAGCAGTATTAGCAAGTTTCGGAGGGATTAGTGGGATTTTTTATTTAGTTGTTAAAAAATCTTCTGAAATCATTGCTGAAAGACTTAAAAAGAAATATGACTTAAAACTCAATGAAGAATTAGAAAGATACAAAGCTAATATTGACAACAAAATTTATATCAGTAAAACAAAATTTGATGCTGAATTTGATATATATAGAAGGTTATCTAAAGTTTTTTTTGATCTAGTGAAGAATATTTCAATTCTTATTCCAGCCGGAGTTGTTTATTTACCAGTCGACCAAGAAAAACAGAGACAACTTGACAACGAAAATTATTTAGCAGCAAAAAAATCTTATATAATAGCACAGGTTGAATTAATTAGTAACGCACCATTTATTCCAGAAAGGTTCTATAATGAATATAAAAATATTCAAAAACTGTGTAAAGAACAGTTGGATGAGTTTGATTTACGTAGTATTCCCTCACTTTCTACACAAGAAGAAAAAGAAACTATATCTAAAGACGCTCGTAAAATAACAACTGATATAAATGTTAAATTTAAAAATCTTAACAATGAAATTAGGGAATATTTGAATAGTTTGGACGTTATTGAATAAGCGTGAAGAAATCAATAGATTATAGGTAACAAAAATTTAATAAGGAGTCATTTTATATATGTATTGGTTTCTCTGGTTAAAAAGTAATAAACAATCAGTATGAATATTTTTTATATCAAAGTATAGATATGAAAGTAGTGCTATAAGTGAGTCTGCTAGTTCTATTCAGGAGGAAAGTATAATCATACTAAAAAACGAGATGTTTAAGAATAAAATAATATGAAATGTATTTTATATAATGATTGTAAAGGAGGTAAAAATGAACTCATTTCAAAAATCTGATAAAGGCGCACAAGCTGCATGGAAAGGATTCTCTTCTCAAACATTATATATTGCTTCTAGATTAATTTCTGATAAAGAGGATTACGAGTACTACCCAGAAGATGTTGAAGATTTAGTTATTGATTATTCGCAAGGAACAGCACCACTAATCGCATAAAGTGCACCACCTATATCACCAACTGCACCACTAGTCTAAAAATCAGAATATACACAACCGCACCACCTCAAGGGTGGTCTTTTTGTACTATCATGATATTGGAGACAATGCCTCTAATATTATGAAAGGAGCCTTAAAATTATGGCCGTAAAATTCAATCTGAGAATGTGTC
>ERZ791865.1878-NODE-1878-length-17668-cov-4.667064_pt1 | contig 17668 bp, 16 predicted proteins | sample MGYA00509942_ERZ791865 | MGnify/ENA primary metagenome ERZ791865 (study PRJEB30046, sample SAMN00792098) | human gut metagenome | study: EMG produced TPA metagenomics assembly of the A metagenome-wide association study of gut microbiota in type 2...
TTGCTTCGTCCTCTAAACGCAGTCTCCTCAGTTCTTTTAAAAAAGCATTCTCTATCCGGAGTTTGAGATTTTCATCCTCTAACTCCTGGACATGTTCCACACTGGTATCGACGACTGGTTTCTGACCCTGAGTATCTGGTTTGCTGGTTCGTGATTCGCTCAAAGTTCTTTTCCTGCCTTTCTTATGTGGCCGTAATGCATCCGGCCCAGCTATTTTAAATTCATTGACCCATCTGGCAATCATTGTCGGATTGTTGATTCCTACTTGAAGGGCGAGTTCCTGATATGAAAATTCGCTTGTTAAGTAAGACTGTACCACAGAAAGTTTCTCTTTGAAAGAGTATATTTTTCGAGAGCGAGATCTTTTCAATCCATCATCTCCAAATGCTTTGTAGGCTGCAGTCCACTTTAGCAATTGGCTGCTACTTTCCATTCCATATTTACGTGAAATAGAAGTACACCCTTCATGGCGTGGCTCCTCTTTTTGTTTCTCGTGATTCTTGTTATAATAAAAGACAAAGAACAGGAGAAGGCCCCCGCCTATGAAAGAAGGTGATGGTATGAAGTGGCAGATGCCGATTGGTGTCGATAATTTTTTTGATATACGGAGTAAGCATTATTATTTCGTCGACAAGACGGATTTTATCCGCCAGCTCATCGACGGGCACAGTGCGGTGACGCTGATTACGCGGCCGCGGCGGTTCGGTAAGACCTTGACCCTGAGTATGCTGGAGCATTTCTTTTCTGTCGAAAAAGAGGCACAGAGCCGCCGTCTCTTCGACGGACTGGCTATCGAAGGAGCCGGCGCTGCCTACATGGCCCATCGCGGCCAGTATCCGGTGCTGTTCTTGTCTTTGAAAGATTTGAAGGACCTTACTTGGCCGCAGATGCTGCAATCCCTGAGTTCCTGGATTAGTTATTGGTTCATCGACCATGAGTATTTGGCAGAGAGTCCGGCTGTGAACCCGGATTTACGCAGGCGCTTCCTGGCACTGAAACAGCAGGGGGCCGGGCAGAATGAAATGCAGCTGGCCCTGACACTATTGGTCAAGATGATGCATCAGCATTTCGGCAAGCCTGTCATTTTATTGCTCGATGAGTACGATGCGCCGATTCAGCAGGCTTGGGAACATGGCTTTTATACAGAGTGCATCGCTTTTATGAAACAGTTCCTGGGCAGTGTCCTGAAGGGCAATCGCGACTTGGATTTTGCCGTACTGACGGGGGTCCTGCGGGTGGCCAAAAAGAGTATTTTCAGCGATTTGAATAATCTCGACGTTTGCTCCGTCATGGATGCTGCCTATCGGGATGTCATTGGATTTACGCCACAGGAAGTGGCCCAGATGGCAGAAGACCTTTCCATGACCACGGCCCTTCCGGCCTTGAAAGCGTGGTATGATGGCTATCTCTTCGGTGGGGCGGAGATTTATAATCCCTGGTCGATTGTCAATTTTTTCCGTCACGGTGATGTCAGAGATTATTGGGTCAATACGTCGGGAAATGGCATTATCCGGGAAATGCTGCGCCATGTGACGGCTGAAACGGAGACGGATTTACTGTCTCTTTTACAGGGGCGCCATGTGACGGCTTTGATACGGGAAGGCGTCATTTATGAAGATATTGGCCGGGATACGGATGCCCTCTATACGATGCTGCTGACGACGGGCTATTTGACGGCTGTCAGCCGCAAGCGGGGAATCGGCGGCATACGCTGTGAATTGGTCATTCCCAACCGGGAAGTACAGGATGTATATCGTTTTGAAATCCTTGACAAGATGAGAGGTCGATTTTCCGTGTCCCGGCTGGAAACCATGTTCGATGATTTACTTTCAGGCAACGGAAAGGCCTTTTCGGAACTGCTGGGAGGCTATCTCCGGGACCTGGTCAGCGTATATGATACGGCCAATAAAGAAAGTTTCTATCACGGCTTCGTCCTTGGCATGACGGCGTTATTTGTATCCGATTATATTATCGAATCGAACCGGGAAAGCGGGTACGGCCGCTTTGACCTGGCAATTATTCCCAAGGATGTGTCTAAGGCCGGCGTCATCATGGAATTCAAAGTGGCTTCGAGGGAAGCTGACATGGCGGCGAAGGCCAAAGAGGCGTTGCAGCAGATTGAAGAAAGAGAATACGTGACGGAATTCCGCCAGCGGGGAATTCAGCGTGTATGGAAATACGGTATCGCCTTTTGCGGGAAAAAAATCCTTGCATTTCAAGGGCCAATGTGCTAAACTATTCTAGCATAGGTTTTGAATGATTGATACAGAAAGAGGTGTAAGTGGTGAAAGAAGGTATTCATCCGAAGTACTACCCGAATGCGAAAGTTACTTGCGCATGCGGCAATACGTTTGAAACAGGTTCTACGAAACCGGAACTGCGTGTTGAAATTTGCTCCAAATGCCATCCGTTCTTTACGGGGCAGCAGCGCGCTCAGCAGGCTCGCGGCCGTATCGAACAGTTCAATAAACGTTATGGTAAAACAGCTAAATAAGCAGCAGTACAAGTGGGCAGCAGAGCAGAAATGCTCTGCTCTATTTGTATGTACAGAAATGGAGGCAACTCTTTGAAGAAACCGAAGACGTACGTCGGCGGCCAGGCCGTCATCGAAGGGGTTATGATGCGCGGTCCTGTCAGCATTGCCACAGCAGTGCGGACGCCGTCCGGTGAAATTACTGTAAAGAAAGACGCCGTTCACTCCATTACCGAACGGTATCCGATTTTGAAGAAGCCTTTTTTGCGGGGCAGTGTTGCCTTGTGCGAGTCCCTGGTATACGGCATGAAGAGCCTGTCCTATTCGGCCCAGGCTGCCGGCGAAGAAGATGAGCAGCTGTCGAACACGCAGATGGCCCTGACTATGGCCGTGTCTGTCGTCCTGGCCATCGTCTTTTTCCTGGCCATCCCGACGTATGCAGCCAAGTTTATTCCCGGCGTGGCTGACAGTGCCTTTCGCCTGAACGTCGTCGAAGGGGTCCTGCGCCTCGCTATATTTCTATTATATATATGGGGGATTTCCCTGACGTCGGACATCCGCCGCGTCTTTGAATACCATGGTGCCGAACACAAGACCATTTGGACGTATGAATCGGGAGAAGAGCTGACCGTCGAGAACGTCAAGCGCCACAGCCGCCTCCATCCGCGGTGCGGTACGAATTTCCTGCTCATCGTCATGGTCGTGTCGATTTTCGTCTTTGCCTTTTTGGGCTGGCCGAATCTCGTCGAACGCATCGCATCCCGCGTGCTGCTCATGCCCGTCGTCGCCGGCATCAGTTATGAAATGATACGCCTCGCCGGCCGCACCCAGAATCCGGTCATTCAAGCCTTATTCCGTCCGGGCCTGTGGCTCCAGTATCTGACGACGCGGGAACCCCATGCCGACCAGATCGAAGTGGCTATCGAAGCCCTCAACGCCGCCAAGCCGGCTGATGAAGAAAATGAATCGAACGAATTGAAATGAGGAGGACCTTATGAGCTCTTTTATGGATAAAGTCCAGGCCGTAGAGAATAAATTCATGGACCTGGAACAGCAGATCAGCGACCCGTCTGTCATCGCCCGTCAGGACGAATGGCAGAAACTGACCAAGGAACACGCTTCGCTGATGCCGATTGTCGAAACATTCCGCAAATACAAAGACATTACCAGCACCATCGACGGCGACAAGGAAATCATCGACGATCCCGACAGCGACGATGACCTCATCGTCATGGCCAAGGAAGAAATGAACGGCCTCACTAAGGAACAGGCCGATCTGGAAGACCAGCTGCACGTCCTCATGCTGCCCAAGGACCCGCGGGATGACAAGAACGTCATCATGGAAATCCGCGCCGGAGCCGGCGGCGACGAAGCAGCCCTCTTTGCCGGCGACTTGTTCCGCATGTACATGAAATACATCGAAAAACAGCCGGGATGGAAGACGAGCATCATCAGTTCCAACGCACCGGAACTGGGCGGCTTCAAGGAAGTCGTCTTCTCCGTCGAAGGCTCTGGCGTCTATGGCAAGTTGAAATATGAATCGGGCGTCCACCGCGTCCAGCGCGTGCCCGTCACCGAAGCCGGCGGCCGTATCCACACGTCGACGGCAACCGTTGCCGTCCTGCCGGAAGCGGAAGACGTCGAAATCGACCTCAACATGGACGACGTCCGCGTCGACTATTTCCGCGCCTCCGGTGCCGGCGGCCAGCACGTCAATAAGACGAGTTCTGCCGTCCGCATGACCCATATCCCGACTGGGATGGTCGTCGAATGTCAGGATGAACGGTCCCAGCTGGAAAACCGTGCCAAGGCCCTGCGCGTCCTGAAAGCCCGCCTCCTCGACCAGGCCCAGCAGAAGGCCGATGCCGAATTGACGGAAGAACGGCGCAGCCAGGTCGGTACGGGCGACCGCAGCGAACGTATCCGCACGTATAACTTCCCGCAGGGCCGCGTGACGGACCATCGCATCAACCTGACCCTGTACAAGCTGGATAACATTCTCAACGGCGATATCGACGAATTCATCCAGGCCCTGGCCGAAGCCCGCCGGGCGGAATTGATGAAAGAAGCCGAAGATGAATAAGATTTGGACTATCGGTGCCTTGCTGCAATGGACGCAACAGTACTTTGCCGGCAAAGGCATCGATTCGCCGCGCCTCGATGCGGAAATCCTCCTGGCCCACGTCTTGCATAAAGAGCGCATCTACCTGTACGCCCATTATGACGAACCCATGAACGGTGAAGAACTGGCCGCCTACCGGGCGATGGTCAAACAGCGGGCTGACCGCCTGTCTGTAGCCCACATCCTGGGTACCAAGGCCTTCATGGGCCTCGATTTCAAGGTCAGTGAAGACGTCCTCATTCCCAGGCCGGAAACGGAAATGCTCGTCGAGACTGTCGTCGCCGCTGCCGAAGGGACGGCGCCGGCCATCATCGACATCGGTACGGGCAGCGGGGCCATCATCCTCAGCCTGCTCCACTATCTGCCGCAGGCCACGGGGAAGGGCGTCGACATTTCGCCCAAAGCCCTGGCCATAGCCGCTGAAAATGGCCGTACCCTGGGCCTAGACGGCCGCGTGACCTGGATCGAAAGCGATTTATTCACCAAGGTTCCGCAAGGCGCTTGTGACTGGCTGGTGTCCAATCCGCCGTACCTGACCAAGGGCGATATGGAACATCTCCAGCCGGAAGTGCGCCACGACCCGGCCCTGGCCCTGTACGGCGGCGACGACGGACTGGAATTCTATCGCCGCATCGCCGCAGAAAGCCCGGCTTACGTCAAAGCCGGCGGCCACTGTGCCGTCGAAATCGGCGCCGGCCAGGCCGACGCCGTGACGGCTGTTTTCTGCCGCCATGGCGCCTATGACCACGAACAGACCGTCAAGGATTACGGCGGCATCGACAGGGTCCTCGTATTTTCCAGAAAAGAGTAGAGACGATGAAACAGACGAAACTTGTAGAAATTACGGATATAGAGAAACAGAAAGCCATCCTCGAAGAAGCGGGCCAGATCATCCGCGACGGCGGCCTGGTCGTCTTTCCGACGGAAACGGTCTACGGTATCGGTGCCAATGGCCTCGACGCCGACGCGTGCCGCAGCATTTACGTCGCCAAAGGCCGGCCCAGCGATAACCCGCTCATCCTGACCGTGCCCGACGAAGAAGGGGCCCGCCAGGCAGCGGCTGTCATCCCGCCGACGGCACAGAAGCTCATGGACCGCTTCTGGCCGGGACCGCTGACCATCATCCTGCCGCGCAAGCCCATCGTGCCTGATGCGGCGACGGGCGGCCTTGATACGGTAGCCCTGCGCTGCCCGGACCACGATATCTGCCGGGCCTTCCTGCGCTGTGCCGGCGTCCCCATAGCCGGTCCCAGCGCCAACCTGTCGACCCGGCCCAGCCCGACGACGGCCGAAGAAGTCATGCACGACATGGACGGCCGCGTCGATATGGTCATCGACGGCGGTCCCTGCCACATCGGCGTCGAATCGACGATTGTCGAATGTAACGGCGACGACGGCGTCACCATCCTGCGTCCCGGCGGCGTCACTGTCGAGATGCTTCAGGAAGTCGTACCTCACGTCCAGCTCGATACGACGCTGGTCACGGGCAAGGGCGTCCCCAAGGCGCCGGGCATGAAATACCGCCACTATGCGCCATCGGCACCGATGACCGTCGTCGTCGGCCCTGTCGACAAGGTGACGGAAAAACTGCAGGCCTTATACGACCAGGCCAAGGGCGAAGGCAAAACCGTCGGCTTTTTGGTCAGCGAAGAAGTAGGGGCCTCGTTCCCACATAAAGATATGTATATCTGGGGTCGCCATGGCGACAAGGAAGCCCTGGCCAACCAGCTCTACACGGGCCTCTTGTCCTTTGACAGCGACCAGGTCGATATCATCCTGGCCGAAGGCATCGACGATGAGGGATTGGGCCTGGCTATCATGAACCGCATGAAAAAAGCTGCCGGCGGCCACGTGGTCATTGTCGGTTAAACCTTTTCACATGACTCCGAAAGGGGTATAATAAAACTGAATTTATCAGCATATATGGGAGGAATTGATTATGAAATTAGTACTCGGCGCCGATCACGGCGGATTTGACCTGAAAGAAAACATCAAAGAATATTTGAAGGAACAAGGCATTGAATTCACCGATTACGGCACCCTGACGGGCGAACGCTGCGATTATCCGGACATTGCCAAGAAAGTCGCTGAAGCCGTCGCTGACGGCACTTTCGACCGGGGCATCCTCGTCTGCGGCACAGGTATCGGCATCGGCATTGCTGCCAACAAAGTCCACGGCATCCGGGCCGCTCTCTGCCACGACTGCTTCTCGGCAGAATACTGCCGCCGCCACAATGACGCCAACATCCTGACCATGGGCGGCCGCGTCATCGGCCCGGGCCTGGCCAGAGAAATCGTCCGTATCTTCCTCTCCACTGGTTTTGATGGCGGCCGCCACGCTGTCCGCGTCGCCAAGATTGCAGAAATGGATAAATAGGAAAGGGGATTTCACACATGCACGTACAAGTAATGGATCATCCGCTCATTCAGCACAAAGTCACACTCATGCGGAAAAAGGAAACGGGTTCGAAGGATTTCCGCAACCTCCTGGAAGAAATCACCATGCTCATGGGCTATGAAATCACACGGGACCTGCCCTTGGAAGACGTCGAAATCGAAACGCCTGTTGCCAAGATGATAGGCAAACAGATCAGCGGCAAGAAACTGGGCATCGTCCCGGTCCTGCGCGCCGGTCTGGGCATGGTACAGGGCATGCTCAACCTCATCCCGACGGCCAAAGTCGGCCACATCGGCCTCTACCGTGACCCGCAGACGCTGGAACCGGTCGAATACTACTGCAAGCTGCCCGATGTAGAAGACCGTGATTTCATCATCGTCGACCCCATGCTGGCTACCGGCGGCAGTGCATCGGCTGCCATTACGCTGCTCAAAGAAAAAGGCATCGAGAACATCAAGCTCATGTGCCTCGTCGCAGCGCCCCAGGGCGTCCAGAAAGTCAACGCCGACCATCCAGACGTCCGCATCTACGTCGCTGCCCTCGATGATAAACTCAACGACCAAGGCTACATCGTCCCCGGCTTAGGCGATGCCGGCGACCGCATCTTCGGAACGAAGTAATCGTTCATTGTAGGTCGTTTAGCGAAAATAAAGATCGTTTGTAGTTTATTGTAGGGGCTCGCACGTGGCGAGCCCGCCCTGGAATCTGTGTGATTTTCTGTCCAGTTTAGAGAATCATCCACATTCACAACGGGTTGCCCACGTGGCGCCCCCTACGGTGTAAAAAAGGCCTGTCGCAAATGCGACAGGCCTTTTTTCAATGCGCACAAGGATGGACCTTGGCGATGGCTTGTAAATCATAAGGTGTTTCCTGATAGACGATGTTCAGCCAGTTGTGATAGAACAGGTGAGCGTAGCTGCACCACGTGAAGTACGGCTGCTTGGTATCGTTGTCACCAGGATAGTAGTTCTTGGGCACGGCAATGGGCAGGCCCTTTTTCTTATCCCGCAGGTATTCCTCTTCCAGGGTCCGCCGGTCGTACTCGAAGTGACCGAGGACGAAGAAACGGCGGTGATCCGGCGTACCGATGATGTTGATGCCGTTTTCGACGGACCGTGAGAGGATGTCGAGCTGCGGCGTATTGTAGACTTGGATGTCGTTAATCGCCGTATGCCGCGACTGGGGGATGAAGTAACGGTCATCGAAGCCCCGCAGGAGGGGATGGTGCTTCTGGGTCAGCTGGTATTCAAAGATACCGAAGAGCTTGGCCGGCAGGAGACGCTTTTCGATGCCATAGTAGTAATACAGGGCTGCCTGGGCGCCCCAGCAGAAGTGGAGCGTCGAGAAGGCATGTGTCTTGGCCCATTCAAAGTAAGTCTTCATTTCCGGCCAGTAGTCGACAGACTCGAAGGGAATCTGTTCGACCGGGGCGCCGGTGATGATGAAACCGTCGTAGTAGTTATCCTTGATTTCATCGAAGACGTAGTAGTTTTCTTCTAAATAAGACGGGTCGGTGTGGGTGCTCTCATGGCTGTCCGTATGGCAGAAGTCCACTTCGACCTGGAGCGGTGAATCACCGAGGAGGCGGAGAAGCTGCAGCTCTGTCGGTTTCTTCAAAGGCATCAGGTTGAGGATAAGGATGCGCAGCGGCCGTATATCCTGATGGAGGGCCAGCCCCTTATCGATGGTGAAGATACCTTCTTCGTGAAGTTTTTCCTTGGCGGAAAGACCGTCAGCAATTTTAATAGGCATAGTGCATTTCTCCTTACAATAGTCTTAGATGGTTTCCAGTGCTTTTTCAACAGCGGCGAGGAGGTCTTCGATGTTTTCGAGGCCTACAGAGATACGGATCGTGCCCGGTGTGATACCGCAGGCGCGCTGAGCTTCTTCCGAAAGCTGCTGATGCGTCGTCGAAGCCGGGTGAACGAGGAGGGACTTGGAGTCGCCGACGTTAGCCAGGTCGGAGAAGATGTCCGCATTGTCGATGAATTTACGGGCAGCTGCATAGCCGTCTTTCAATTCAAAGGAGAAGATCGAACCGGTTCCCTTGGGGAAGTATTTCTGAGCCAGTTTGTAGTACGGCGAAGACGGGAGGGACGGATAGTTGACTTTAGCGACTTTCGGATGGTTTTCCAGGAAGTCGGCGATTTTCTGGGCGTTAGCGACGTGGCGTTCGATGCGCAGGGACAAGGATTCCAGGCCCTGGATGAGGAGCCATGCGTTGAACGGGCTGATGCAGGCACCGAGGTCGCGGAGGGCTTTGGCGCGGATACGGGTTACGAAGCCGGCACCAGGGATATCCTTGGCGAAGTTGACACCATTGTAGGATTCGTCAGGCGAAGCGAATTCTTTGAAACGGCCCGAGCCAGCCCAGTCAAATTTGCCGTTTTCAACGATGAGGCCGCCGAGGGTCGTGCCGTGGCCGCCGATGAATTTCGTAGCCGAATGGACGACGACGTCAGCACCGTGTTCGAGCGGGCGGAAGAGGAACGGCGTAGCAAAGGTGTTGTCGACGATGACCGGAAGGCCGTTGTCGTGTGCGATTTTGGCGATAGCTTCGAAGTCCGGAATGTTGATGGCCGGGTTGCCGAGGCTTTCGAGGTAAATGGCTTTGGTCTTGTCGTTGATGTATTCGGCAAAGGACTGCGGGTCGTCGGGATCGGCGAAGTGCGTCGTAATGCCGAGGTGTTTGAAGGTTTCGCTGAACAGTTCGACTGTGCCGCCGTACAAGGTCGGAGCAGCGATGATTTCGTCACCAGCACCGGCGAGGTTGATGATGGAGTAGGCGATAGCCGAAGCGCCGCTGGCTGTAGCCAAACCGGCTGTGCCGCCTTCGAGGGCTGCGATACGTTTTTCCAGGACGTCCTGCGTCGGGTTGGTCAGACGGCTGTAGATGTAGCCAGCGTCTTTCAAAGCGAAGCGGTCTTCGGCCTGCTGTGTATCTTTAAAGACATAAGATGTGGTCTGGTAAATAGGAACGGCGCGGGCACCCGTTGCCGGATCCGGTACCTGACCTGCATGCTGCTGTAATGTTTCGAATTTGTAGTTTGTGTTTTCGCTCATAATACATTTCCCCCTAATGCTCATAATACATTTCCCCCTAATATTAAAAAATATATAATGTAATATAAACTTGAAAGCCTTGTAATAAAAAAAGCTTCCGTCCCAAGTAAGGGACGGAAGCACCGTGATACCACCCAATTTTACTCATCCCTCACAGGATGAGCCTCTTCAGGTACGCAGGCAAATGAGCCTTGAATACCATAGTGCTGTAACGGGCACGCCCGGACGGCCTAACTGTTCGACCAATCTGCTCGGAGTCCATCTTCCACGATGACCCTTGCATTCCCTTTCACCAAATGGGAACTCTCTGTGCCAATTCCTATCGTGTACTCTTCTCTTCATTGCAACACTATCAAGTTGTTGACGTAAGTCTACCATCAAAAACGGACTTTGTCAAATGATTTTCGCAAAAAAATTCAAGTAAATTGACGTTAAACGTTATATGTTTCAACAAAACGCAGTGAATTATTAGGAGGCAGTTCGCTGGCCGCCGCGGTCCTGCGGACCGAAAAAATACACGGACAGCGGCCTCGTGCATAGGGGCCGTCCCAGAGCCTTTTTGAACCGTTAGGGCCGACAGGACCGAATTTCGATGAACGAATAATCAGTACCGTATCCACTTTGAGCTGTGAAATTCATGGTTATTCCGGGTATGCGCCTTCCATATAGTCTGAGGCGAAGGGTAATAAAGTAGTCATAATGGGTCCTCATTTGGGTCTAATCCTTTACGGATGGCCTTATTATACGGTACAATAAGATATGACACAAACGGTGATTTAGCATGTATGTCATGACGAAATGGGTGAATAAGTGATATGGATAGTATAAAATGTCAGGCTTTGCTCCTGGCGATTCAATATGGCAGTCTGACGGCGGCCGGCAAGGAACTGGGGTATACTCAGTCGGGGATGACCCGTATGATCCGTTCGCTGGAGAAGGAAATCGGCTTCCCTCTGCTCGTGCGCAACAAGCAGGGCGTCCGGCCGTCGGCCAATGGCCAGCAGATGGTGCCGGTCTTTCAGGAAGTCGTCAGGGCTTCGCAAAAGGCCGCCGACTTGGGGGCGGCCATTCAAGGCGTCCTGGCCGGGGTCCTCAATATCGGCAGTTATTATAGTGCCGCCGCGGCGTGGCTGCCGAAGATTTTGCGCCGTTTCCAGGCCCAGTATCCCAAGGTGGAAGTCCATTTGTTAGAAGGGACGAATCAGGAATTGGCCCAGTGGCTCAATGAGAAGGCCGTCGACTGCTGTCTGGCCGCCAAGCCCGGAGCGGATGTGGCCTATGACTGGATTCCCTTGAAGGACGATGAGCTCGTCGTCTGGCTGCCGCCGGATCATCCCTGGACGGCGGAAAAGGAGATTCCCGTAGAATGGCTGAACGGGGCGCCTTTTATCATCCCTCTGCCGGATCACGATACGGATATCGACCGCTTCCTGGCAGCCAATCAGGTCCAGCCCGATGTCCGCTTCACGACGACCGACCCGTATACGGCGTACTGCATGGTCGAAGAGGGTTTGGGAATCAGCGTCAACAACCGCCTGACGACGGAGAAGTGGGCTGGCCGCGTCGAACTTAGGCCTCTGGCCCCGGCCCAGTCGATTTCGCTGGGCATCGCCGTCCCAGACATCCAGGAAATGTCCCCAGCAGCGGGCAAGTTCGTCGCCCAGGTCTGGCAGGCCGTCAACGGCAGCCCGGAAAAATAGGAGTTTGACGACTAAAAGACTATAAAATTTGGATATTCTATGATATAATTTATTGTTATGTGATCTGATAAAATACTTTGATACTGGAGGTATAAGAATGGCTACAGTTCAGGAAAAGATTGACCAGCTCCATGAAAAGCTCGCGAAAATCGAGATGGGCGGCGGTCAGAAGCGAATTGATTCGCAACATAAAAAAGGCAAGATGACAGCCCGCGAACGGCTGGCTAAGTTATTTGATGAAGGCAGCTTCACGGAAATGGGGCAGTTCATCCATCATCGCTGCATGAATTTCAACATGCAGGAAAAGGAAATCCCCGGCGACGGCGTCGTTACCGGCTACGGTACGGTACGCGGCCGCCTGGTCTTCGCTTATGCCGAAGATTTTACGGTCGAAGGCGGTTCGCTCGGCGAAATGCACGCTCATAAAATCGCCCAGATGCAGGAAATGGCTCTGAAGATGGGAGCCCCTGTCATCGGCATCAATGACTCCGGCGGTGCCCGCATCCAGGAAGGCGTCGATGCTTTGTCCGGTTTTGGCCGCATCTTCATGAATAATACGGCCGCATCGGGCGTCATCCCGCAGATCGCCGTCATCATGGGGCCCTGCGCCGGCGGTGCCGTATACAGTCCGGCCCTGATGGACTTCGTCTTCATGGTCAAGAATACGTCGGATATGTTCCTCACGGGCCCGGCCGTCATCAAGTCGGTCACGGCCGAAGAAGTGACGGCCGAAGAATTGGGCGGCGCCATGACGCACAGCTCTATTTCCGGCGTGGCTCACTTTGCCTGTGAAAATGAAGACGACTGCATCGAAAAGATCAAGGCCCTCCTCGACTTCCTGCCCAGCAACAATATGGAAGAAGCGCCGGTCGTCGAATCGGACGATGACCCGAATCGCGAAGACGAAAGCCTCAATTCGGTCATCCCCGACGACAGCAGCATGCCTTACGATATGCTCGACGTCATCAAATCCTGCGTCGACGACGGCAATGTCTTCCAGGTCCTGGAAAACTATGCCCTCAATATCATCACCTGCTTCGCCCGCTTTGACGGCCAGACCGTCGGTATCATCGCCAACCAGCCGAAGTTCCTCGCCGGCTGCCTGGATATCAACGCATCGGACAAGGCGGCTCGTTTCATCCGCTTCTGCGACAGCTTCAATATCCCTGTCGTCACCTTCGTCGATGTACCGGGCTTCCTGCCTGGGACGACTCAGGAATACGGCGGCATCATCCGCCACGGTGCCAAGATGCTCTATGCTTACTGTGAAGCGACGGTCCCCAAGATTACCGTCGTCACCCGCAAGGCCTACGGCGGTGCCTACATCGCCATGTGCTGCCGCCAGCTCGGCGCCGACATGGTCATGGCCTGGCCGTCGGCAGAAATCGCCGTCATGGGCCCCGATGGTGCAGCCAATATCATCTTTAAGCACGACCCGGAAAAAGAAAAGAAGAAACAGGAATATATCAATGAATTTTCGACGCCCTATAAAGCAGCCGAACACGGCCAAATCGATTGCGTCATCGAACCGAAGGAAACGCGTCCGCGCATCATCAGCGCCCTGGCTATGCTTTACAGCAAGCGGGAAGAACGGCCGTCGAAGAAACACGGCAACATGCCGTTATAAGGAGGCTGCTGTATGATAGAAATTCAATTTGCCGTCATCGTCCTGCTGGTCGCCATGACATTGGTCCTGAGCCGGTACTATAATACCCGCTTCCGCGCTCTGGAAGACAAGATGAAGGACGTTGCCGACTTCCAGCAGAGCGTCAAGGAACTGGCCGAAGCCGTCCAAAATTTGAAGGACCCTGTCAAGGTTGAAAAAACGGTCCCGTCGGAACCGGAAGAAGCGGAAAAATCGGAATTGACGAACCCCGTCGTCCCTGTCGGCCAGCGCCAGCCCGCCGTCGTCGCAGCCCGGCCGATGGCTGTCGTAAAAGAAACGGCCCCCCAAGGTTCTCAAGATGGCCTAGACGATGAAGTCGTCGCTGTCATCATGGCCGCTGTTGCCGCCTATGGCTATCCGCTGTCGGCAATCCGTTCTATCCGTCCGCAGAAACGCGGTTATAAACGCCATCGGGAAAGCTGGGCTATGGCAGCCCGCCTGGGTGGTATGAGTCGTTAATGAAGTGAATATTTAAATCCAGGAGGATTATATATATGAAAAAATTCAAGGTTACCGTCAATGGAAAAGCATATGAAGTAGAAGTCGAAGAAATGGGAGGCGCTCCGGCAGCTCCCGCACCGACACCGGCAGCGGCTCCGGCTCCGGCTGCCACGCCGGCTCCCGCCGTAGGCGGCCCGATCCCGGAAGGTGCCATCACCGTCAAGGCCCCCATGCCGGGCAAGATTTCGGCCCTCAAAGCTGAAGCTGGCAAAGCCGTCAAACGAGGCGACATCATCCTCGTCCTGGAAGCCATGAAGATGCAGAACGACATCACGGCGACGGCAGACGGAACGCTCCACGAAATCCGCGTCAACCCCGGCGATAACGTAAAGACCGGCGACGTACTGGCTGTTATTGTAAAATAGTGGCTCGTAGGGGACGCCCAAAGGGCGTTCCGCAGGCCGCAAGCCGTAAAAAAAAGTGGCTGTCGCATGAAGGTTTTTGCCATCATGCGAGGCCCCTTTTACTTTATAGTTTGTAGTATGGAGTTTGTAGTTTGTAGAAGATGGTTTTAAATTTTTTACCATTTGCTGCAAACTAAAAACTACAAACTTAAAACTCAAAAAAGGCGCTGTCTTCATGCGACAGCGCCTTTTTTTACGAGCCACGAGCTTGCAGGCCGCCTTGACAGGACGGCCCCTACTAGCCACTACTTTGCTGCAGCTTTTTTGGCTTCGGCTTTGGCGAGGAACGGTGCCGATTCGATGATGAAGCGGTCGTGGGTGGCTTCGCCTACGAGGCCGGCTTCGTCGTGGGCTTCGATTTTGAAGGTCAGTTTTTTGCGGTCCTGTTCGATCAGGGTGGCTTTGGCCGTGACGGTCAGGCCGATAGGCGTAGCGGCGACGTGTTTGACGTTCATGGCGATGCCGACGGTGTTATAGCCTTCCGGGAGCTGAGGGTCGCAGGCGTTGATGGCTGCGTTTTCCATGAGAGCTACCAGGGCCGGCGTTGCGTAGACCGGGGATTTGCCGCTGCCCAATTTGATGGCCGTATTGTTTTCCGTGCATTTTTCAGAAACTTCTGCTGTCGAGTTGGCTTTGATGTTGAATTCCATAGTGGTATAACCTCCTAAATAAATGGGAATATGCCTGAACCGTATAGATTGAGGCGATTTACATAACTATATCATATCATACTTTCCTCTTTTTTGACAGACAAAGCGTCATGAGATACAATGGACGTGTCATTGTGTAAGAAAAACGAGGAGTGAAACCATGAAAATTAAAGCAATCGTGCTGGTGGCAGCCGCCGTCTTGGCGATGGGGACGGCTGCCCTGGCCAAGGATAAAGGGACGCTGTCGAAGTTCCCCAACTGGGGCGTCATCACGGTCCCCGATGATATCTACATGCAGTCAGGGCGGCAGCCCATGCTGACGGCTGCTGATGAAGGCAACGATGTCATCGCCCTGTTTGAACGAATCTTTCCTATCCAGCCGGAAACGTATCAGGTCGTCAAGAAGGACGATGCCGATTTCCAGTATGCCTATCTACTGCATTATACGGCGACCATCTGGGACGTCAAGGCGGCCGTCTATGGGGAGAACCGGGAAAACTCTTATCTCCGCGATATCGGCAGCCGGCCGGATATGCGCATCCTCATGAACCGGCTGAACCAGAATATGCCGGGACGCCTTCCAGAGGGCTTCCACGTCGTCTCGCCGGTGACGGCGAAAAAGACCAATGGCCATCTCTTTTATGAATGGACCATCGCCAAATCCCTGGTCATCAACGGCAATCCCTTCACGGAAACCATCCACTGCCTGGCCTGGCAGCACGGCGATACAATGGAAGTCGCCGCCATCCTGGGCAACATCGCCAAAGAAGGCGATGACGACATCATCAGCGCCGTCACGGATATGTTGAAAAACGCAGAAAAGATGCCTAAGAAATAGTTTATAGTACGGAGTTTGTAGTTTGGCACCCGATATCCAGGCGGGCCGGATCCCTGCGAAGGCCGGGAACATTGTCGCCGAACTCTGGGCGGGCTCGCCACGTGCGAGCCCCTAGCCACTAACTACTAACCCCTAGCCTAGCTTGCGGGCCGCCTTGATAGGACGGCCCCTACGGGCCACTAGCCACTAAAAAGGCGCTGTCTTTATGGGACAGCACCTTTTTCTTATAACGTTTTCATCAGTTCTTCCAGATGTTCTGTGAGTTTCATGTTTTCATCGTAGTCGATGGGGCAGTCGATGATGACTGGTTTGTTCTGCTGGAAGGCTTTTTTCAGGGTCGGCAGGAGGTCTTCGGTCTTGGTGATGCGGTAGCCGATGGCGTGGAAGCTTTCGGCCAGTTTCACGAAGTCCGGGTTGGTGAAGTCGACGTACTGGTGATGGCCGTACTGCATGTCCTGTTTCCATTTGATCAGGCCATAGCTGCAGTCGCTGAAGATGAGGATGACGAAGTTCGTGCCCAGGCGGTAGGCCGTTTCAAATTCCTGGACGTTCATCAGGAAACCGGCGTCGCCGGTGATGGCCAGGACTTTCTTGTCCGGATGGACGAGCTTGGCCGAGATGGCGCCGGGAACGGCGATGCCCATGGTGGCGAAGCCGTTGGAGATGAGGCACGTATTCGGTTCGTAGCAGTTGTAATGGCGGGCGATCCAGACTTTATTGGCACCGACGTCGGAAATGACGATGTCGTCTTTGCCCATGACGCGGCGGCAATCGATGAGGGCTTTCTGCGGCTTGACCGGGAAGGCCATATCGTGGGCGTAGCTTTCGTGTTCGTCGACCATCTTCTGACGGATATCCAGGAACTGTTTCGGTTCAGCCAGGCGGGCGGCTTTGGCCATGATGCGTTCCAGCGAGTTGGGGATGTTGCCGACGACTTCGACTTCGGGCTGATAGTTCTTGTTGATATCGGCCGGCATGGTGTCGATGTGGATGATGTCGGCATTGGTCAGATGCCATTTGGCCGGAGCGTATTCGATGATGTCATAGCCGACGGCGATGACCAGGCTGGCCTTTTCCAGCATTTTCGTCTGGTAGTCGTCCATAGGGATGCCGACGGTCCACATGGAATATTTGTTGTCAAAGGGAATGGCACCTTTGGCCATCATCGTGTTGATGACAGGGAGCTTCAGTTTTTCCGCAAAGGCCGTGAGCTGTTTGGCCGCTTTGCTGCGGATGACGCCGCTGCCGGCCAGGATGACCGGGTTCTTGGCATAGGAAATCATGGAAGCCGCTGCTTCGATTTGCGATTCCAGGGCTGTTTCCGGCAGGATGCTCTTATGCTGCAACGGTTTTTCATCGTCGGCGACGGGCATCTTGCTGATGTTGACCGGCAGGTCGATGAAGGTAGCGCCCGGTTTTTCCCGTTCGGCATATTTGAAGGCCAGGCGGGTGATTTCAGCCATCGTGTCCGGACGGACGACGGTGTAGGCCCGGCGGGTGATCGGTTCGAACATGGCCCGCAGGTCGAGGTACTGATGGGCCGTGATGTGCATTTTATCGGTGCCGACCTGGCCGGAAATGGCGACCAGCGGGGCCCCGTCGCAGTCGGCATCGGCGACGCCGGTGATCAGGTTGGTAGCCCCCGGGCCGAGGGTGGCCATGCAGACACCGGCTTTGCCGGTCAGACGGCCATAGACATCGGCCATGAAGGCTGCGCCCTGTTCATGGCGGACTGTAATGAATTCAATCTTTGAATGTTCCAGGGCATCCATGACGGCGAGGTTTTCTTCGCCGGGAATACCAAAAATATAATGGACGCCTTCTTCTTCCAGATGCCTGCGACGACCAGTACT
>ERZ791865.1889-NODE-1889-length-17528-cov-7.838494_pt1 | contig 17528 bp, 10 predicted proteins | sample MGYA00509942_ERZ791865 | MGnify/ENA primary metagenome ERZ791865 (study PRJEB30046, sample SAMN00792098) | human gut metagenome | study: EMG produced TPA metagenomics assembly of the A metagenome-wide association study of gut microbiota in type 2...
TATGAAAAAGCGGGAGGCCGCGATTCGGTTGGAATCGCGGCCTCCCGCTATGCGATTTAAAAAATCGGAAAGAAGAGAATCGGTGCCGCAGCGTTCGCTGCGGCGGTGCCTTGCCTCACGCGGTCTGTTTCAAAGAGATGGCCTGACGCGGTTCGGCTTGCCTTCCTGCTTGAAGGTCTTACTTGTTGAGGACCTTCTTCATCAGATCAGCGGAAGCCTTGGCAAGTGCGAACTGGCCGAAGCCCGGATCGATGGAAGCGAGGTTGGAGTTGAGGATCTGGTTGAAAGTGTCGTTGTTCTTCATGATGTTTCCTTTCGGACGACCGCCTGGTTTCTTGCTTCTTTTTTTCTTCTCTACATCGTGCGGTGCGTCGCTATTGTGTTGTTTTTCTTGTTCTTCGTTCTTCTGTTGTTTTTCTGTTGTGCCTTTACTATACGCACGTCGGTATGCGTCTGGCATGCCGCAATCGTCATTTCTATTGTAAAATCATCGGGTTATCTTGAAGAAAATGTGATTACTGTGCCCGCATAACAACACAATCGCCGTATCGTACGCTGACACGAGACGGAACATATCCATTCCCATGTCAACGCACGATACGGCGATATCGGCGTAAATCAGCGGAATAATCGTAAATCAGCGGGGCTGACGGAAGTGACGGTCACCGATTGGATCGAACGGCGTGTGCGGTTCAAGCTGGTACCAGTATGCCACCGACGCGACGTCATCCTGCCGCTCGAAATTGCCGGCTTCCTCGGTGCCGATCTGCTGCCAGGTGACGCGCAGGTCAGAATCGAAATAAATCGGATCCGGAATGTGCCAGCGGTACAGGCCGCGCATGACGGGTGTGGCCACATCCCAGTAGTCGCTTTCGCGGTGCGCGGCAAGACGCTGCGAATAGAACGGGAATCCCAGGTACGGTCCGGTGAACGTGTTCTCGCGCATGCGGCCATGCTCGTCGAAGTCGGCGAAGCTCCACGCGCCGCCGAAGTAGTCTTCCGCTCCGGTGCTGCACCACGTCGGGTACTGTTCATCGCCGTCGATGTACATCTTGACTTCGCCTTCGCCCCACCAGCGGCTTTCCAGCGCGGTCAGCGCAAGGTAGGTGCCGATGTACGCGCCATGGCCGTGCACATTGTCGAGAATCGTGTAGTCACGGGCAATTTCGGTGACGCGTTCGCGGCGCCACTGCGCATGGAAGCGCATCGCATCGGCTGGCAGCGCGTCGTATTCCGTGTAGTCGATTTGGTAGAAGAAGGCCGGCACGTCCTCGTTGTGATCGTTGCGCAGCACAATGCGCGCGTGCTCGAACGGCATGGCGAAATAGCAGTTGAAACCTCGATTTGGCACCACCATGATCGGGATGGAATTGATACGGCAGGCCTGTGCGTGACCGCAGCAGAAGAAATCGCCGATCGGGCACTGCACGGACGGCGTCTCCTCGCCATCCCAATAGAATTCGAGGATGAGATTGCGCAGTACGTTCGGACCGGTCGGGGAAGTGCGGTCGGTGACCGTCATCCAAATGTGGCGAATCACGCCCGGGCCATCGACGTCCATCAGCGTGACCGAATCGCCCGCCTTGATCGTCTGGATGCAAGGGCTGCCCTTACGTGACGGGCCGAGCGCGCTGGCGGCGGTGGCTGCAGTGCCCTTGCCGCCGGTCGGGTTTTCGGCGTTGACGCAACGTGTACGGCCGTGGTCCGTCGCGATTGCTAGCGAATCGAGGGCACCGTTGCCGAAACCGGAAGTCGCCATAGTATTCATATTTGTTCTCCTTACTTGGAAATCTGAAAATCTTGGCAATCGGCCGAACGGGGCCGGCCGATGTTGAAACGTTTCGATTATCCGTATGAAATTATGCTGCCGATATTGCTTGGCCTTGCGATTGGTGTCCGACTGCGGTGCTGGCAATCGCAAGAAAATTTATTGTGTGCCGCCGGACCCCGCTTCCGCAACGGATCCGCGGCGCTTCAGCGCGGGTTCGATGAGCTTGACGGAACCGTTGATATCGGCGCGTTCCTCGATGGCGGAAGTCAGCAGATTCACGGCTTCGGCGCACAGTTCCTCCGGCATGACCGGCATTTCGGTGATGGGGAAGCGCGTAGGCTCGCCCTCGAAATACGTGCCGCACGACAGCACCGAAACGTCCTGCGGAATCGTCATTCCATTGTCGTGCAGCTCCACCAACACTTGGCTGAGCACGCCCGCATTCGCCTGGTTGATGATGGCGGATGGGCGGTCGGGCCGCGCGAAAATGGTGCGGACGAACCGCTTCGCATCGAAACTATCTTCCTCGTAATGCTCGGATTCGATGATTGTCATGCCACGCTCCTTCGCGTGCGCCAGCAGGCTTTCGCGGAAGAGGATGACGTAACCGGAACGGCGGTCGTAATCGGATTCGTTGTTGCGCAGGAACGCGACGGTGCGATGCCCCTTTTCGTACAGAAAATCGACGGCCTTGCGGCCCATCAGCGCGAAATCGATGTCCACGCAGGCGCAGCCGGCATGCGATGACGGATAACCAATCGCCACGCACGGCTTGGGGAAGGTCATGGCCGCGGCCGCACGTTCGTCGTCCTGTTCGACGTCAAGCAGGACGACGCCATCGACGAGATTGCTTTGCGTCACGCGACGAATGTCTTTCGTGGCGTCCGGGCCGGTCAGCAACATCACGTCATAGCCAGCGTTCCTTGCGGCCCATGCGGTGTGCAGAAAGTAGGCGTTGTAGCGGGCTTTGTTGATGTCGCCGCGAATCGGGGAGCTCAGCGCGATGAGCTGGTTGCGCATGCCGCGCATCTTGCGGGCGCTGGCGTCCGGAGTGTAGCCGAGCTTGTCTACGGCAGCCATGACTTTTTCGGTGGTTTTCGCGGAAATCGAACGCTTGCCGGACAGCACGTAGGAAACGGTGCTGGCGGATACTCCGGCTTCGCGGGCGACGTCTTTGATGCCTGTCATTCAGCTCGCTTTCTGTGGTTGTTCCGTACTGTGCGCGTCTGTGCGTCGAATCGTTTCGTCGAAACGTTTCACCTAGCATAACGCAGCGTTACGATTGCTGTCAATCTTCCGTTGCGTCTTTGGTTTCGTATCGTATTTTGCCGGCGATGCGGGGCGGCATAAAGAAAAAGTTGCACGATTCGGCGTCTGTATCGAAACGCCGAATCGTGCGACAGAAAAAGGCAATGCGACTGGTGGTGTGGCCGGCGTTGCGATTGCGGGAAATCAGCCCTTCTTGCCCACCTTGCCGAACGTGAACGCGCGGACGATCGCCACAATGCCGAGCACCACCAGCGCGCAGCCGCCGAAGATGATCATCCAGCCGGTGGACGCCACCGGGCAGAACAGCATCACGCAGCCAGCGATAATCGAAATCAGCGCGTAAATCACAGCCCATGCGGAACTGGGCATACGCCACGATTCCACCAGCGCCATCACGCCTTCCATCATCCAGCCGACGCCCACCACCATGGTGACGACCACTGCCAGCGTCGCGCCGGACAGCGCCGAATTCTTCAGCATGACCACGCCGCCGACGGACAACAGCAGGCCGACCAGAATATCCAGCACACGCCAGCCGCCCGGCAGACCGAGTTCCACGATCGCCGTGACGATACGAACCACGCCGGAAACCACGAAATACGCGCCCAACGCGATCGCTGCGATTTTAAGCGTCGCACCCGGCCAAATAAACAGCGCCAAGCCGAGTACGATGGCGATCACGCCGATGATGCCGTACGCGCCGCGAATCGCGTTCTTCGCACGCTGCGGCAGCCACGATTCCATCAGTTTGAAGGGGCTTACGGGCTTCCATTCGCCGTTGGAATCGTTCGGATTGGGTTGGCCGGGACCGTATGGATAGCCATACGGATAGCCGTAAGGATTATCGAAATAACGCGAGGTTTGCGCGTCGTCCTGTCCGCCGCTTTGCGGGTTCGGATTCATGTTCGGGTTGCTCATAATGTCCCCCTTTTTTCTTTGAGATGCGCCTTAAAACCACTGTTGTTTTAAAGTCGTGTCTCATATTTTAGTCATCATGTCCAATTTCAGCTTTCAACAAAACGCCGAAAACTGTACGGCAAGGCGCAGGACGCACTGCACTGCGCGACGTAAGGCAGCGGGGAAGAAGGACGTGGCGCGACCGGCGATTGTCTCGCAGGCCGCGCCACGTTGCGTAAGTGCGGATGTTGCTGATGTGCGAATACGCTTCCACAACATCCGCGCGAACCTAGAACAGCTTGAGCTGAACGTTGAGGCTGAGCGGCTGGTCGGCGGGCAGCTGGTACTGCTCATGCACCGGCGACATCCACGAATCGTCGCCGCCGACGCCCATTTGCGCGGCCAGCAGACGCAGGAACATGTGACGCGGCTTCGGCAGCTCATCCTGATGCAGCGCCTCTTCCAGCATCGTGCTCGAATACGGCAGTAGGCTCATCGCGAACGGCTTTGCGCCGGCACCGCGCTTCACGCGCACACCGTGGCCGGAATCGTCCGTGATCTCCGCCCAACGCACATCCTCATGATTGCCGGTTTCCTGCGGCAGCAGGTACGGCGCGCAATCATCGCCAGCCGTCGTGCTCCATACACCCAGCTTCGCGTGCCTGCGGTCGGCGTACGTCTCTTCCGGACCGGCGCCGTAGAATCGCAGGTTCGCATATTCCACAGGCAGCGCCCATTCGATACCGAACGCCGGAATCGTTGGCAGATCGCCGTTCTTCTCGCCTGGATACTCGACGTCGAGCGAAACGAGGCCGGCCGTGTCGGCAACGTAACGGACCGTCACTTTCGTGCGCTGCGGAATCGCCAATTCGTACGTATACGTGGCTTCCACGGCATTTTCTCCACGATTTGCGATCGCGCAGTCGACGCAACGCGCATACTTTCCTGCGACCGCCCACGCGGCACGTTCGAAAGCGTGTCCAGCACCGCGATCGTTGTCCGTCAGCGGACGGAACGTGGTGATCGACGGGCGGCGCAGCACGAATTCGCGCTCGCCGAACGTATATGAAACCATACCCCCTTGTGTGCGGGAGAACAGTGCTTCACGACCCTGTCCGCGCACGCCGGCGTTCCAGCGGCCAAGGGTGACGGTGCCGTCGGCCGGAGCTCCGGCCGCGTCAACGGCATCTGCAGTGGTCTTCGCACCTGCCACCACGCACTGGCCGAACGCCAGCTCGTAGCCGGCCGGTGCCCAATCGCAAGCGTTGCCAAGCTGCTGCGATACCTCCAAAACCAGTTCTTCGGCGTTGCTGCGGTAGTCATCAACCGGCCAATCGACTTCGAATGAAGCGCTCTCGCCGGCGGCCACGTCGAAACGGCGCGTAGTCGACCATACCGGCTTGCCGTCGGCCAAAATCCGCAGCACGAAGCGATAATCGCCCGTAGACACGAACAGATTGTCGTTCGTAATACGCGCTTCATCGACCGAAACCGCAATTTTCACGTTCGCATACAGCTGCTTGACTTCCTGCGCTTTCGGCGAGGGGGTGCGGTCTGCGAACAGCAGGCCGTCGCCGGAGAATTCGTAATCGCTTGGACGATCGCCGAAATCGCCGCCGTAGCACATGCGTGTCGTGCCGTCGGGCAGCTTGGTCTCGATTGCCTGGTCGATGAAATCCCAAATGAAACCGCCCTGGTACATCGGGTAGCGTTCCAACGCCGTGTATTCGTCCATATTGCCGCACGAATTGCCCATTGCGTGCATGTATTCGCAGGAAATGTACGGCTTCTTTGGACCGTCCGTATGTGCCGGGCTGCCGTCGTTCAGATAGCGTTCGATTTCGTCAGCATGCGCGTACATACGGCTTTCGATGTCCGTCACATCCTCGAATTCGCGCATGTGCACGGAACCCTCGTAATGTACCGGACGATTCGGATCAATCGTGTGCGCGTGGCGATACATCGCACGAAAAACCTCGCCCGCGCTCGACTCGTTGCCAAGCGACCAGATCAGCACGCTCGGATGATTGTAATCGCGGCGCATCATGCTGTTGATGCGGTCCACGCACGCGCCCTCCCATTCGGGGCGGCTGCCGGGGATGCCGTCTTCAGGACGCTCGACATTGTTTGCCACCCACGTGCCGTGCGTCTCCATATTCGTCTCGTCGATCAGATACAGACCGTACTCGTCGCACAGGTCGTACCAATACTCCTGGTTGGGGTAGTGGGAGGTGCGGATGGCGTTGATGTTGTGCCGCTTGCAGAAGACCACGTCGGAAAGCATGTCCTCGCGGGTGATCGCACGCCCGCGCTTCGCGTCGAATTCGTGGCGGTCCGCGCCCTTGAACACGATGCGCTTGCCATTGAGCGTCATAATGCCGTTTTCGATGCGGAATGTGCGGAAGCCGATCTTCTGCGTCACGGTTTCGATGATGGCGCCGTCATGTCCGACGACGCGTACGGTCAGCGTGTACAGCGTCGGCGATTCCGCGCTCCACGGCGCGATGTTCGTCATTTTGCCGGAATTAAGGGCGATTTCGCCGTTGCAGGCCTGCGTTGATTCCCATACGACATTTCCGTCGCCGTCGCGCAGCGTGCTTTCGATAGTCATCGCGTCGGCGGGGTTGCGCAAGGTGAGTGCCGCGTTGAGTTCGGCGGTGTCGGCCGTACCGGCGGTGTCGGCTGCGGTGTAGTCGGCTTCAAGCTGCACGGTTTCGACGTGCGTATGCGGCTGGGCGGCGAGCTCGACGGTGCGGAACAGGCCGTGCAGTCGCCAGAAATCCTGGTCTTCCAGCCAAGAGGCGCTCGAATATTCGTAGCAGGCGACGGTGAGCGTATGCTCGGCTTCGGGGGAATCGGCGGCGTTGCCATTGCCGTTTCGCAGCGCTTCCGTCACATCGAATTCGCTCGGCGTGAATCCGTCCTCGCCGTAACCCACGAACGTGCCGTCAAGCCATACGTAGATCGCGGTGGCGGCACCGTGGAAGGTGAGGCTGACCGTGCCGTCGTTTTCCAGCGTGCGCGCAAGCTGCGCGTCGAGCGCGAATCGACGGCGGTAGATCGCCACATGGTTGTTTTCCGGAATATTTGGCGCCTGCGGATCCTCGTGACCGTCCCACGGATATTGGATGTTGACGTACTTGTTCTTGAGATAGCCGGCCATCTGCAAGTGGCCCGGCACCTCGATCGCGCCGAAATCGCCATCCTCGAAATCGACGGCCGCGAACGGAGCGCTTTCCACGTCCACGTTGCGCGCTTGTTCGATACGAACCTTCCATTCGCCGTCGAGGCTCTGCTTCGGCTCGCTCGTCTCGCCGATGACATATCGGTGGCTGGAATGTGCCGGCTTGCGGTTCGCTGCGAACACCGTCGGATCGGTGAGCCAGCTTGCACTTGCCGTGGTTGCATGTACGATTGCGAGTTCGGCTGTATCTGCCATCTTGCATCCCCCTGTATTACTTGATGTCACTGCATCGTTGCGGTTGCGCCGTGCGATGTTGCACGACCGTTTAGTAATGAATTTTACTAACTACCGATAATATATCACACTTCATGGTATCGTGCACCCGTCGCGTGCCATGCATCGTTCCGCCACATGTCCATTTTTCACACGCCGAGGATGTGCGATAATAACAGGATGCGCCGATGGCGTCCGCCCGGTGCCCACAACCGCGCAGCGTTGCCTCGCCTTTGCAAAATGCTTGCGATTCCGCGGATTTTCGATTTCCGCGATTCGAGGCATACGTAAGACGGGGGAGAGCTGACTACTCCGCGGCGCTCCCAAGGAGATCACCATGGATGATCGCAAGAAAGATCAGTCCATCCAGTCCCATGCCAATTTTGACGGCGATTCCGCTACGGGCGATCGCACGCAGATTCGGCAGGATCAGCAAAACCAGCAGCCGCCACAAATCGACCCGTCGCTTGCCGACGCGCAAGCCGTGGCCGCATCGCTCGGCGTCGATCCGAACACCGGTCTGAGCCAAGCCGAAGCTGAACGCCGACTCGCGCAATACGGGCCGAACGAGCTCGCATCCGCACCACCCGTGCCAAAATGGAAGAAGTTCCTGGCGCAGTTCAAAGACCCCCTCGTCTACCTGCTGCTCGCTGCCACCGGCATCTCGCTCATCGCATGGTTCATCGAAAAAGCCAACGCTGCGCCAGGCGCGGAAGGCGGCGAAATACTGCCGTTCGACGCCATCGTCATTGTGCTTATCCTTATCGTCAACGCGGTACTCGGCTACATTCAGGAATCGAAAGCGGAAGAAGCCGTCGAAGCGCTCTCCCAAATGACCGCGCCGCAAACCAACGTGCTGCGCGACGGCAAAATCGCACGCATCAACACCGTCGACGTGGTGCCGGGAGACATGGTCATGCTCGGTGAAGGCGACTCCATTCCCGCCGACGGACGTCTGCTCGCCGCCGCCAGCCTGCGCGTGGCGGAAGCGAGCCTGACCGGCGAAAGCGTACCGGTCGGCAAAAACGTCGACACACTCGCTGAAGCCAAGGCCTTGGGTGATCGCGCCAATATGGTGTTCAACGGCACGTCCGTGACGCAAGGCACCGGCCGCGCAATCGTGACGAGCACCGGCATGCGCACGCAGGTCGGTAAAATCGCGGACCTTCTGCAGGCCACGGATGATGATGACAGTCCGCTGCAGAAGGAAATGAACTACGTTTCCAAGATTCTCGGCATCGCGGTGTGCATTATCGCGGCGGTCGTGCTGGTGGCGCTTGCGCTGACCGAAGGCTTCAACGACATCCACGACGTAATCGATTCGCTGCTGCTATCCGTTTCGCTGGCCGTCGCGGCCGTGCCGGAAGGGCTCGCCGCGATTCTGACAGTCGTGCTCGCGCTCGGCGTGCGCCGCATGGCCGAACATCATGCGATCGTCAAGAAACTGCATTCCGTGGAAACGCTCGGTTCCGCGTCGGTGATCTGCTCCGACAAAACCGGCACGCTCACCCGCAACGAGATGACGGTGGAACGCGTGGTCACGCCGAGCGGTGAGGTGCAGCTGACCGGCACCGGCTATGCGCCAGAAGGCAGAATGATTGCGATTGACGCGGCGGAAGCCGCGGGAATTACGGGAGCCGCCGAAGCGGCGCAGGCCGAGGCCGTCACCACGCTGGCCGTGGGCGCGATCGCAAACGACGGCGAGCTTCGCGAGACCGCCGTCGAAACCGTGCGGAACGGCGCGGATTCCGCTTCCTCTGCCAATACGTTATGGGAGGCCGTGGGCGATCCGACTGAGGTGTCGCTTATCGTCGCCGCACGCAAGGTGAAGGCCGATCGTAAGTACGCGAACTACACGCGCGTGGGCGAGATTCCATTCACCTCCGACCGCAAACGCATGGCCGTCGTCGCGCAGGACAACGCCGATGCCGGGCGTCTCACCGTCTTCGCCAAGGGTGCCCCCGATGTACTGCTCGGCTACTGCAGCCGAATCGCAGTCAACGGTGCCGTCCGCCCGATGACGCAAGGCGATCGCCAGCAGATTCTCGCAGCCGTGGAACGTCTGTCCGCCGAAGCGTACCGCACGCTTGGCCAGGCATACCGTCCGCTCGGCACCGCGTCGCTTGCCGATGTGCCGGGTGTGGCGATCAACGCCGCCGGCCATGTGGTCGATATAGCCGAGCAGAGCGACGTGCTGGAAAACGATCTGATCTGGGTCGGCATGGTGGGCATCATCGATCCGCCGCGCACCGAAGTGCGCGATTCCGTCGCCGAAGCGCACCGCGCCGGCATCCGTACTGTCATGATCACCGGCGACCATCCGCTGACCGCGGCACGCATCGCCAGCGATTTAGGCATCATCGACGCGACCGGTGCCGCGGACCTCGGCAGCACCGTGCTTACCGGCACCCAACTCGACGAGCTGCCGGACGAAGCCGCATTCGACAACGCCACCCGCAACATCTCCGTCTACGCGCGCGTCGCGCCGGAACACAAGCTGAAGATCGTCGAATCGCTGCAACGGCAAGGCAATATCGTGGCCATGACCGGCGACGGCGTGAACGACGCGCCCGCCGTCAAAACCGCGGATATCGGCGTCGCGATGGGCATCACCGGCACCGAAGTGACCAAGCAGAGCGCCAAGATGATCCTCGCCGACGACAACTTCAGTACCATCGTCGAAGCGGTGCGCGAAGGCCGTGGCATTTTCGACAACATCCGTAAATTCCTGCGATACCTGCTCAGCTCCAACGTGGGCGAGGTCTTCACGGTTTTCGGCGGTGTGATGCTGGCCGGCTTCCTCGGCATCTCGCAGCCGGGCAGCCAAGGCGTGACCGTGCCGCTGCTCGCCACGCAGCTGCTGTGGATCAACCTGCTCACCGACGCGGCACCGGCCTTGGCGATGGGCGTCGATCCCTCCACCGACGACGTGATGGCCCGCAAGCCGCGCAAACTCACCGACCGCGTGATCGACGGGCAGATGTGGGGCGACATCATCTTCATCGGCATCATCATGGCCGCCGTCACGCTGATCGGCATGGACATGCACCTCGCCGGAGGTCTGTTCACGGACCGTTCCGTGGATGCCATCGGACATGACGCGCAGATGACGGAAGCGCGCACGATGGGCTTCACCATCCTGGTCTTCGCGCAGATGCTTAACGCGTTGTGCTCGCGCTCGCATGACCAGTCGGTGTTCGTGGGGCTGTTCGCCAACAAGTGGCTGTGGGGTGCGATCGCACTGTCCACGCTGCTGCAGCTTGCGGTGGTCTACGTGCCGTTCCTCAACACCGCGTTCGGTACCGTGCCGCTGTCCGCGGGTGCGTGGGTCGAATGCCTCGGCCTGGCGATGATTGTGCTCGTCGCCTCCGAGCTGCGCAAGTGCGTGCTGCGTGCGATGCATCGGCGGTGATGCTGGCTTATAGCGTCGACGGGCTAGACTGGACGACAGTTGGTGGGCGCGCGTTGGCTGCGCGCCCGCTCATATGACGATTGTTCCGGTGATGTTTGGAGGAATTTCGATGCTGCTGTCCGATCGCGACATTCTCGCCGCACAGGCTGACGGCCATATTTCGCTCGATCCGTGGACCCCGGAAATGGTGCAGCCGGCGTCGATCGACGTCCGTCTGGACCGCTTCTTCCGTCTGTTCAACAACCATGCGTATACGTATGTGGATCCGGCGGAGAACCAGGGCGAGCTGACCGAGCAGTTCGAAGTCCGGTCTGATGAGCCGTGGATCTTGCATCCGGGCGAGTTCGCGCTCGGCTCCACGTGGGAGTATGTGAAGCTTGATTCGACGGTTGCGGCACGACTCGAAGGCAAGAGTTCGCTTGGACGACTCGGCATCCTCACTCACTCCACCGCGGGATTCATCGACCCGGGTTTCGAAGGGCACATCACGCTGGAGCTGTCCAATGTGTCGACGCTGCCGGTGAAGCTGTGGCCGGGCATGAAAATCGGACAGATGTGCTTCTTCCAGCTGAGCTCGCCCGCCGAGCATCCGTACGGCTCCGCCGGCACCGGCTCGCACTACCAGGGCCAGCGCGGTCCGACCCCGAGCCGCTCCTACGTGAACTTCTACAAGGCCGATATCACCGACTGATGCATCACAGAATCCCCGGCGCGATGTCATGCACGGCGAGCCATCCGCGTAGGTCGCTGAACTCGTCGAGGCTGACGGAGTGGTCGAGCCCACGGTAGCTTTTCGCGGTGAGGAACGTGTGCTCGTCCAGCCAGGCGCTCATGGCGAAAAGCTCCGGCTTGGCGATCACCGTATCGCTGTTGCCGTAACCGAAGAACGTGGGAATATTGAGCGGCGCGATACGGTCGTCGGCAGGCGCGGTGCCGCGGACGAGCCCAGGCGCAAGGAATCCGGACAATGAAATCGACGCACGGTAGCGTTCCGGATGCATGCGCAGCAGATGGATCGCCAGCAAGCCACCTTGGGAAAAGCCGATCGGCACGACGGCACGGTCTTCGGGAACGTTCTGCGACACCCAATCGTCGATAGCCATGGATGCGGCGAACGCGTCGCGGTCGAGGTCTTCGCCGGACGGCACGCAATCATGGAACCAGGAGTACGCGCCTGGAGTGAACGTGCCGGCCGCCTGCAGCGTCAGCGGCGCGCGCAGTGAAGCGTAATCGTTGTATGGTGCGATGTATCGCATCATATCGGCAAGGTCAGCCTCATTCGATCCCCAGCCATGCAGGCACAGGAACAGCGGCCGTTTCGGTGCCGCGTTGCCGCCGCCGCGCGAATACTGGACGTGCGTCACCTGCAGCGGTTCGCCGAAACGGCCCGGCACCACATCCGATTCGCGTCCGATCAGCTCCGTTTTGTTGCTGTTGTCTGCGGTTTGCGGAATTTCATGTTCGATTGCGTCGCTCATACCTTCCCAATATAGCGTGCGTCGATAGCGTGAGAAGGTGGTCGTGAAAAAAGAAGACCCCGGTGGGATTGGCCACCGGGGAGAGAAAGGAGAGAGAGAAGAAGAAAGGGTTCAATTGTCGGGAACTTTAAGGTTCCTGGTCGGCTTGTTTCTGCTGACAATTCATATATAAACACCTGATGCTGAGCGCATGTCTGGTGTTTTCTGAAAACTTCCTGAGAATCCGATGGCGATTTCGTTCAGGCGCAATTTGGCACAGTTCCCGACGAACACGATTTCGGCTGGATGCGATTCCAGCCGATCGTCCGCCATTGCGCAATCGTCCGTCGCCACGCGATCCGAACGCCGGAAATCGAAAAAACGTCAGATCTGCGCGTCCGCATCCACGCTCATCACATACACGTTGCGTCGCAGCTGCTTGCTTTGCGCACGCGTGATGTCGCCGGCCTCATACATGTCCTGGATCACGCCCAGCTCGATGCCGTAGCTTTCGCGCTTGACCTCCTCGGCCTGTTCCTGCGCTTCGGCGCTGATGCCCATATTCGGACGCGCCCTCAACGCGGATTCGCTGCGTCGGTAGTCCAACAGTAGGCCGGAGCAGTGCTCGGTGTTGTACGTGTCGCCGCCCATCTCCTCATACAGTCGGTCGATCACATACTCGATGGCGTCCACCTGCACCACGCGCGTATGCGCGAACAGTTCGTCGTCGGAGAACAGCGGGGTGGTGCGGCGGATGCGGCTGTTCACGCGGCGCACCAGCGTGCCCGTACGCCTCTGCAACGCGCGGAGACGTCCCTTGAGACGCCAGATCGTGCGTCCGGAATTGTGCTCCGTCTCGATGTGGCGCAGCGAGCTCATGATCTGGTCGAGCAGGCGCTCGCAGGCCTCGGCCTCCAGGTCGTTCGCGGCGCGGTTCTCGGTCGGATTCGCTTTGATGGCCGCACGCACGCCCGCCAGACGGTTCTTGACGTATTCCTTCTCCCAATTCAGCGCGTCGATCTGCAGCCTCATATACCCCTGCGGATCGATTTCGCCGGTGCGTTGCTTCAGTCGCGTGATGCGTTTCGTATACGAGTCGATGACCATGAGCACCGCACGTCGGTTGTCGGGCGTGACGCGTCCCGTCAGCTCCTCGACGGTCCGCCGCAGCACTTCGATGGTGATTTCCGTCATTTCCGTGGACGTGTCCTTATTGCGATTCGGCGCGAGCAGCGGCAGCAGGAAATTCGCCAGCAGCAGCGTCATCACGATCGCACCGCCGGCGATGAAGATCAGTTCGTTGCGCATCGGGAAATTCGCGCCCGCCGCGATTGTGTACGGAATCGTGAACATCAGCGACAGTGTGATGGTGCCCTTCGGCCCGCCGAACGTCATGACGGCCGCCGATCGCCAGCGCTTCGCCGTCATCTTGCGTCGCTTGCCGGTGGTGGTGTCGCGCGCCAATCGCAGCATCAGCGAAATCCATAGGAAACGCATGGCGATCACCACGGCCGAAACGGTCAGAATCGCAATCAAAAGCAGCCAATTGCTGACGCGTGGATCGTCCCAGCTGGCGGTCATCGCGGTCGGCAACAGCATGCCCAGCAGAATGAATACGGTGCCGTTCAGCGAAAACGACAGCACTCCCCATACGCTGGACGAGACGATGTTCGTGCGCGCCACGTTCGGGCCGATGCCGGTGCGGTCGAAACGGATGATCAGGCCGGCGGCCACCACCGAAAGAATGCCGGAAACGTGCACCGCTTCCGCGCCCAAATACAGGATGAACGGCAGGAACAGCTCCATCAGAATACGTGTGGTCATTGTTTCCCAGCCGAGGGAACGCATCGTTTCGAACACCACGTCAGCCACCATGCCCACGACGATGCCGAAGAATGCGCCGCCGAAGAAGGACGCCACGAATTGCATGGCCGATTCGCCCACTTCGAATACACCGCTGACGGCCGCCGCGATGGCGAACTGGAAGCCGACGATGCCGGACGCGTCGTTGAACAGCGATTCGCCTTTCAGCACGCTCGTCTGCCGTTGCGTCAGCGCCGCTTCCTTGCCGAGCGACGACACTGCGACCGCATCCGTCGGCCCAAGCGCGGCACCGAGCGCCAAAGCCGCTGCAAGCGGAATCGCCGGCCATACGGCATGCAACGCGAAACCAACCGCCACCATCGTCGCGATTGCCAAACCGATCGCCAATGACAACGACAGTTTCACCGATTTGAGCAGTTCCGATTTATCGATTTCGTGCGCTTCCAAATACAGCAGCGGCGCGATGAACAACACCATGAACAGTTCAGGGCTGAGCGTTACGTCCGGAAAGAACGGCAGTTGTGATGCCAGCGCGCCCAACGCGATCTGCACGAGCGGCGTGGAGACCTTGGGTATGAAACGACTTAAGAAGGAAGATAATACGACGGCAGCGATGATGCATAGAATCAACTCGAATACCGCCAACGTGCCTCCTTCGCGCGTGTTTTCAACCTTTTCCAGCCTACCAAGAGGCGGTTATGAGCGTGTTTCGCCATGGGCTGACGTTCGTGCCGCTTCGGTTGGGCGCGCAGGTCGGACGTGCGGACCAGTCGTGCGGAGCGGTCGTATGGCCGCCGCTACACTGTGGCGTATGCGATGGGACGATGATATGGAACCGGCGATCGCGCTGGCCCGCGAAGCCGCCGCGGATGGCGAGGTGCCGGTCGGTGCCGTCGTGCTTGCCGCTGACGGCCGGGTGATTGGCCGCGGGCGGAACCTGCGTGAGACGCATGCCGATCCGCTTGCCCACGCTGAAGTCAAGGCGATGGCTGAAGCGGCCGCCTCGCTTGACACTTGGAATCTCGCTGATTGCACGCTTGTCGTTACGTTGGAGCCGTGCCCTATGTGCGCCGGTGCCTGCCTGCAGACGCATATCGGACGTATTGTGTTCGGTGCGTGGGATGCCAAGTTGGGTGCATGCGGTTCGGTATGGGATATTCCCCGCGATCCGCACGTCGGACTTGTACCGGAAGTGATTGGCGGTGTGCGCGAAGCAGAATGCGGGCGATTGATGACCGATTTCTTCGCGCGCCGACGCTAATTACTTTCCGAAAGAAACAAACACGCAGGGCGACGAGAAGAAAAGCGGTATGCAGTACCATCAAAGCGTCATACCAACCAAGAATCGCAAGAAAAGGATGCTGCAATGACGCTCATTCAGACTTTCCACGGCACCGCTTCCAACGGCACACCCCTTACCGCCGTGTATGCCGAGCAGCCGGCTGCCGCCGCAGCTTTTGCTCTGGTGTTCCCCGGCAGCGATTTGCCGAGATTCGTGCATTGGGGTCGCCCGCTCACCGCACCGGAAACCGTGATCAACACGTTCGACGCGCTCGCTCCGCAGCGTGTTTCCGGAGCCCTCGACTACACCGCATGGCCGAGCGTGCTGCCGACACAGTCCGAAGCGTGGTCCGGCTCTGACCGTTTCGACGTGCGCCGTGACGGCGTGGAACTGTTCTGCAAGTTCCAGGTCACCGACATCAAAGCCGAAACCGTGGCCGCCGGCAAAACCTACACCATGGCCGAAAAAGACGGCTACCCCAGCTGGAGCGTGGCCTCCGAGCCCAAGCAGACGCCTACCGTCACCGTCACTGCCGAGGACGTGGAACAATGCGTGAAACTTACGTGGACCTGTGAGCTCGATGAAACCGGCCTCATCCGCCAGCATGCGGAGGTGACGAACACCGGCGAGGGACGACTCGAGATCGGCAAGATCGAACTTGCATTCAGCGTGCCCGCCGACGCCAACGAGATCCTCACCACCACCGGTCACCATCTGCGTGAGCGTTCCCCACAGCGCCAGGACTTCACCATCGGGCGCTTCGCCAAATCCTCCATGATCGGCCGCCCCGACTTCGACGCCACCCTGCTGCTCAGCGTTGGCGAACACGGCTTCGGTTTCACCCACGGCAACGTCTACTCCGCGCACGTGGCATGGAGCGGCAACAGCGTGCTGTCCGCGGAACGACTGCCCTACACCACAGGCGTGATCGGTGGCGGCGAAGTGCTCTTCGGCGGCGAAGTCGGTCTGGAACACGGTGAAAGCTATACGACGCCATGGCTCGTCGGTTCCTACGGCGAAGGGCTCAACGAGGTCGCCTCCCGCTTCCATGGCTACATCCGCCGTGTGCACCGCGACTGGCTCGTGGACCATGGCATCGCGCCCAAGCCGCGTCCGGTCATCCTCAACACGTGGGAAGCCGTCTACTTCAACCACGATTACGACACCCTGACCGCCCTCGCCGACAAAGCCGTGGAAAGCGGCGTCGAACGATTCGTCGTGGACGATGGCTGGTTCGGCGCCCGCCGTGACGACACCGCCGGCCTCGGCGACTGGCAGATTTCGCAGGACGTCTGGCCCGACGGAGACAAGTCCCTGAAGGCGCTCGCCGACTACGTGCACGGCAAGGGCCTCGAATTCGGCCTGTGGTTCGAGCCGGAAATGGTCAACCCCGATTCCGACATGTTCCGCAACCATCCGGACTGGGTGCTGAAGCCCACCGCCGGTCGTCTGCCGATGCAGGGCCGCACCCAGCAGGTCGTCGACCTGACCAACCCGGACGCGTACGACTACATTTACGGTGCGATGGACAAGCTCGTCAGCGAGCTGGGCATCGACTACATCAAGTGGGACCACAACAAGCTCGTCACCGAAGAAGTCTCGCCGCTGACCGGCCGTCCGGCAGCGCACGCGCAGACGCTCGCCGTATACCGCATCTTCACCGATCTGAAGGCAGCGCACCCCGGCCTGGAAATCGAAAGCTGCTCCTCCGGCGGCGGCCGTATCGATTTGGGCATTCTTGAAGTAGCCGATCGCGTTTGGGCGTCTGACTGCGTCGACCCGGTGGAACGTGCCGACATCCAGCGCTACACGTCGCTGCTTGTGCCGCCGGAAATGATCGGCGAGCACGTGGGCGCTTCCCCGGCGCATTCCACGCATCGCGCCACTTCGCAGGAAATGCGCATGGCCACGGCCTTCTTCGGACACATGGGCATCGAATGGAATCTGCTCAAGGAACCGCAGGAGGATATCGACAAGCTCTCCGAATGGACTGCCGAATTCAAGAAGCATCGTGAATGGTTCGCTGTCGACACCGTCGTGCATTCCGACGCGGCTGATCCGGCCGTGCGCGTGGACGGTTGCGTCATGCCGAACAAGGCCGCCGCGATCTACCGCTTCACACAGCTGACCACATCGCAGACCTATCCGTCCGCCCCCGT
>ERZ791865.1892-NODE-1892-length-17488-cov-3.201744_pt1 | contig 17488 bp, 9 predicted proteins | sample MGYA00509942_ERZ791865 | MGnify/ENA primary metagenome ERZ791865 (study PRJEB30046, sample SAMN00792098) | human gut metagenome | study: EMG produced TPA metagenomics assembly of the A metagenome-wide association study of gut microbiota in type 2...
CTCTAAAGATAAATACTTTTTAAAAGGTCTGGAAGTTTGTAATGCGTCAGCCCTGACTACTATTGTCGAAAAGCTTTAGCACATATATGGAAAAGCTTTACGACATCTGTCAAAAATATAAATTCCAGTTATTTTTTGCCTTTGAGTTCATATGAATACATCAATAGACCTGTGGATCAGTGATTGGAAAATATCTGAAAAGAATGAAACCTTTGTATATTTTTTTTACATTTGCCTTGAAAATAATATAAAATGAAAGACAAAGACTTTGCAAAGGTATATGAGCGGAATTATAAACGTTCGTTTCTGTTTGCCAAATCGTATGTACACGATGATTTGGTAGCAGAAGATATTGCTGCCGAATCTTTGTTTAAATATTGGCAAATCTGCCGGGAATCGAAAGAAAATGTTTCCGAAGCGATGCTGGTCACTATACTGAAAAACAGAGCGATCGACCATTTACGGGCAGAGATGCATAAACAGATAGCTTTGGAAAGTATGGCCGAAACGGCTATGCGTGATCTGGAAATACAAGTTACCGCTTTGGAAGCCTGTGACCCGAATGAACTGTTTTCGGAAGAAATCCAGCGGATTATCCAGCAGACTTTAAAAACGTTGCCAGAACAAACACGGGAAATCTTTTGGTTAAGCCGATATGAAAACTTGTCGGTAAAAGAAATTGCCGAAAAGAAAAAACTGACACCCAAAGCTGTAGAGTATCACATCACAAAATCATTGAAAGCCATGCGTATCGCCCTGAAAGATTATTTACCGCTGTGGCTTATCTGGTTCTATTGGTATCAGAATTGATCAGATTTCACACCCTTCACAGGAAATTGCTTATTCACAGGAAAATAGACAGGTGTGTGAACCCTATTTTGTTTTTTAGAAATAGTAGTATGCTAGTATGAGGAAAAGGAAAACCACTCGTCTCATCCAATTTTTTCTCAAAAAAAATCTATTTTTGTTTAGGGATATCTTTTCGTGAATCGTTATAATAGAAAATTCGGTAAGAATATGGATGAATTGTTGATGAAATACATAAAGGGAGAAACTACACCGGAAGAAAGAGAAAAGGTGGTGCGTTGGCTGGACGAAGATCCGGAACACATGCATCAGTATCGTTCTTTACGGAAGCTTTATGATATTTCTTTGTGGAGTCCGATTGAAGAAACCCAGCAAGAGGAAAAACAAACACGGACATTCAAGCCGATTTGGATTGAATTCTTGAAGGTGGCAGCCGTTATCCTGATTACCTTTTTAGGAACAAAAGCTTTCTTTGACGGAAAAGATGATCCGGTAAATATGCAAACCGTAATTGTTCCGGCCGGACAACGGGCCGAACTGTTATTGGCCGATGGTACTAAAGTCTGGTTAAATTCTCGTTCGAAGTTAAAATTCCCGGATCGCTTTCAAAAAGACGCCCGGAAGGTAGAATTGGATGGAGAAGGATATTTTGAGGTGACCCATCAGGAAGAAGCTCCTTTTACAGTTCATACCTCCAAATATGATGTGAAAGTATTAGGTACCGAATTTAATGTAAAGGCATACAAAGATAAAGAACAGTTCGAAACCTCTTTGTTGAAAGGAAGTGTTGAGGTATCAAATGCGAATAAATCGCAGACGATTCGTTTAAAACCGGATGAACAAGTGGTTAGTGATGGAGATCAGCTGGTATGTTCAACCATTCAGGATAAAAATTATTTCCGTTGGAAAGAAGGATTGCTCTGCTTGGATGACGAGTCTATTGGTAGTCTGATAGAGAAGCTGGAGTTATATTACGATGTTAATATTGTAGTTCAAAGACCTTCGCTGATGAAATACCATTATTCCGGTAAATTCCGTATTCGGGATGGTGTAGAACACGTATTGAAAGTATTACAACTAAAGCATAAATTTACCTATACGAAAGATGAAGAATTGAATCAAATCATTATAAAATAAGTAACCAAAAATCAAATTAATCCATGAAATTGACTTATATTTTACTCTTTTATGAATATATATTTCAGTATTGTTTTAAAAGAATATTGGATGTATTGGAATATAAACATAAAGTAGTACAAAAAATATTCTTATTGTTAATTATGAACTGCTTATTTGCTGAAGCTTCGGAAAAACAAATATTTGATTTTCGAGCTAGGGCCGGTTTACCCAACATATGCGAAAAAATAAATCAAAAAGATACAGTTCGTGTTGCTTATTTGGGAGGTAGTATCACAGCTCAAGCAGGTTGGCGTGTACAAAGTTTTACTTATTTAAAAGAACAGTTTCCAAATACTCCCTTTGTTGAGATTAATGCAACAATGGGAGGAACTGGATCTTTGTTGGGGGTTTTAAGAATGGATAAGGATGTGCTAAGGTATAACCCTGATTTAGTGTTCGTGGAGTTTGCTGTAAATGACTCAGAAACTGCATCACAGGTGGTTCTACGGTCTATGGAAGGTATTGTGCGTAAATTATGGAAACAAAATCCTTTTTGTGATATCTGTTTTGTTTACACAGTAACGGAATCAATATTGGAAAAAACGGGGTTAGAACAAGTTCATCATACAGTAATAGAGATGGAGCGTATCGCTGATTATTATGGAATCCCTTCGGTTTATTTGCCTCGACGAGTAATAGATTTATTGCAAAATGGTCAATTGATAATGCGGCCTCCTTTAGGGCAGATGTTAAAAGTTTCAGGTGATGAGTTAAATGAGAATTCGATCCCTAGAAAAGAAGATGATGGTAAAATTTATTTTTCACCGGATGGAGTTCATCCTTTTTTAAATACAGGGCACGTATTATATATGCAGATGTTACGGACTGCTTTAGATACAATGTTGTGTAAGGAAGGAACTGCTTTTACTCATTTGATGAGATCTCCATTATCTGTTGGTAATTATGAGGGAACAAAAAGCATTTCCGTTGGTTCTATGCAACCGAAAGGACCTTGGTTGAATGTCCCTAAAGATTCTTCTTTATATAAAAACTATCAATATAGGTTTGATGAGTTGTGGATTGGTGAAGTGGGAGCAACTTTAGAGTTTACATTTAAAGGGAGCGGATTAGTTAGTTATGATATAATTTCTCCAGAAGGTTGTCGATTAGAAATAACAGTAGACGGAAAGAAATCCTATGTTGATCGGTTTGATGGATATTGTACTTACCCTAGATTTCATTATGCAGAATTGATCTCTAATTTGGATAGATCAAAGAGTCATAAAGTATTAATACGAATAGTGGATACAGGGTTAGATAAGTATAATATTTTATTTGAGCAAAATAGAAAAGATTTGCAGAGTAATCCGGATAAGTATGAACCTATACGTTGGTATTTAAATTCTTTATTTATCATTCCATAAAACTGATTGAATACGGGTTTTCTTAAATTTTATAAATATGATAGAAAAGTCATGTATTTATTTAGGGATATGTTGCTTTAAATCGTTTTTATACAAAATGACTAGATAAAATAATAATAGAAAGACGTATTATATTTTGTTTGGATCAAATAAATTGAAATGTAGAATGATTATTAATAAATAACCTGTTAAATCGAATGCCTATGGTAGAATGACGAAAAGAAACTAAAAATTCGGAAGATGCTGCAACATCTCCCGAATTTGTAAGTCAGTTTGTGATTGACTTCTCCTTAAATCAATTTTTTATTACTAACTTAACACTACAAATGTATGAAAAATATTTGTACCAGGCTGTTATTGCCTAAAATTAAAACACCTATAAAAACAAATCGAGCCATGAAATTAACTTGTGCTTTGTTACTTACCGCCTCTATGGGCGTCTTCGCGACGGGTAATGCACAAACCATGCGTGTAAATATTCAAGCAGATAATGTATCTACTGAAAAAATTCTTTCAGAAATAGAGAAGCAGACCGATTATCTGTTTGTCTATAACAAGAAAGAAGTAGATCTGAAGAGAAAAACGAGTGTCAATGCAGTCAACAAAACAACTGCCGAAGTTCTATCAACCATCTTTGACGGTACGGATGTCATCTATGCTATCGAAGGAGAAAACATCATGTTGATGCGGAAAGAGAAAAACTTGACTGTTGTACCGGATGCTGTTCAGCAGGATAACAAAATTACAGGAACCGTATTAGATCCAACCGGTATGCCTGTTATTGGTGCTAATATTATGGTAAAAGGGACTACCAACGGAACCATTACAGATATGGATGGAAAGTTTTCGTTGGAAGCCCGTGAAGGTGCAGTTTTAGTTGTGTCTTATATTGGATTTGCTAACCAAGAGATCAAGATTGGTAAGCAGAAACAATTGTCAATTGCATTAAAAGAAGACTCTCAGGCTTTGGATGAATTGGTGGTTGTGGGATATGGAACACAGAAGAAGGTGAATTTGACAGCAGCTGTAGCTACTGTAGATACTAAAGATTTAGAAAATAGACCGTCTATTTCTTTGAATAAGTCCTTACAAGGAGTAGTTCCTGGTTTAAATATTAGTTTTGGAGATGGTAGACTAAACTCATCAGCCAATATGGATATCCGAGGTGTTGGATCTATTAGTGGATCTGCTTCTCCTTTAATCTTAGTGGATGGTTCCGCGGTAGAGGCTGCTGATTTAGCCAATATGAATCAACAGGATGTTGAGTCTATATCCGTATTGAAAGATGCTTCTGCTGCTTCAATTTACGGAGCAAGAGCTGCATTTGGCGTTATCTTGGTTCAAACGAAAAGAGGTAAAGCCGGTGATTTGACGATTAATTATAATAATAATTTTGAGTTTGATAGTCCTACCAAGTGGTACGACCAGTTGAATGCCTATGACTATATGATGTATGCCAATGAAATTGCGGTCAGAAATGGTATTACACCGTATTATAACCAAGAGCAGGTAGAACGTACAAAACAATTTGTGAATGGAACTTTACCTCTTTCTCCCTCAGGATTCCCGGATACGACAGTTCCCCAAGATCTCTTGATTAAATGGACGAATAATCCATCAATAACTTGGCAAAATGCCTATACATCTGGAGCAACAGGTAATACAAACTGGCATAGAGCTTTATACAAAGACCATTCTTTCTCTCAAACGCATAATATTAGTTTAAGTGGAGGAACTGAGCGGTTTAACTTTTATGTATCAGGTGCATATAAAGACAACAATGGTTTGTTGGCTTTTGGAGAAGACCAAATGGATAAATATAATACCAATATTCGGGTCGGAGGAAAAATTAACAAATGGTTATCGTTCTCTTTTGGTATGCGTTGGCAGCGACAAGACTATGACCGACCAACGGAGCTAGATGGTGGAAACGGTTCTGGAGGTATATTTGCCGCTTTGAATAATGGAGAATGTTTGCCTATGTTCCCTATATATGATCGGAATGGATATCTGATCTCTTGGCCAACACCTCCTTTAGCTTTGCAGGAAGGTGGTGTTACAAGGTCTCGTGTAGATGACCTTTATCAGCAAGGGCAATTGATTATCGAACCTATAAAAGGGTGGCGTATTGTAGGAGATTTGACTTACGTAACCAATACTTATAATAACCATGTGGAAGCTCTGATGATTTATAATCATGATTTCAATGGTTCTCCTTGGGCTTATACTCGTTATCGTAGTAATTCGTACATAGATGAGACGAATACATCGACTAATTTTATGTCAACCAATTTATACACCGATTATGTAAAAAGCTTTGGCAATCATAATTTCAAAATATTATTGGGAACACAAAGTGAGAAAAATTTTGTATCCTCTTTTAAAGCCAGCCGTAATGGTATTATAGTACCGGGTTATATAACCTTAGATACCACCTCGGGAATCGGTATAGATGGATCTGTAATTCCTCCGACTGTAGGTGGATCTAATACGGATTGGTCAACATTGGGTTTCTTTGGACGATTGAATTATGATTTTGGAAGTCGTTATCTATTTGAAGCGAATCTTCGTTATGACGGTTCCTCTCGTTTTCGCCCAGGAAGTAGATGGTGCTTGTCCCCTTCTTTTTCTGCTGGCTGGAATGTATCCAATGAAAGTTTTTGGGAACCTTTAAGTGATTATGTAAATACATTTAAATTAAGAGCTTCATACGGGCAGTTAGGAAACCAAAATGTAAGTAATTATCCCACATATGTAAATATGCCTATTGGTATCAATAACGGAATTATTATTAATGGTGTCAGAGTGAATACGGCAGGGTTACCAGGTTTGGTGTCACCTTCTTTAACATGGGAGAAAGTAAAATCTGTAAATGTGGCATTTGATATGGGACTTTTAGATAACCGTTTGACAACCTCTTTTGACTATTATATCCGAGATACGGAAGATATGATTGGACCTGCAGAAGAATTACCTAATATATTAGGTACAGACAATCCTGATATTAATAATACGTCTTTACGTTCAAAAGGTTTTGAATTAAGTGTCAATTGGCGGGATCGACTTGACTGTGGATTATCTTATGGTATAGGATTTGTTCTCTCCAATACAAGAACGAAAATTACGAGTTATCCGAATCGAACAGAAAGTTTGAATACTTATATAACAGGTCAAGAATTGAATCAAATTTGGGGGTATGAAACAATTGGCATTGCCCAAACTGATGAACAAATGCAGGAACATTTGGCTCACGTAGATCAGTCCAGAATAGGAACAGGTTGGCAAGCTGGTGATATTATGTTTAAGGACTTGGATGGAGACGGTGTTATAACAACAGGTAAAAATACATTGAAAGATCATGGAGACTTAAAGTGTATTGGAAATTCAACGCCAAGATTTCCATTTGGTATCCGTTTGAATGCCGATTATAAAGGCTTTGATTTTTCATGTTTCTTTCAAGGTATTATGCATCGGGATTGGTGGCCTTCCAATAATCATACATTTTTTGGAACCCATGGAGGTGTTTTTGCTGGTTGGCAAGAAACGATGGATTATTGGAGACCGGAAGGTAGCTATTTTGGAGCTAATCCAGATGGTTATTTACCCTTCCCTGCAACCAATAATCGAAATTATCAAAAGCAATCTGGATATTTACAAAATGCAGCTTATATGCGTCTAAAAAATATTCAGTTAGGTTATACATTGCCTGTTAGTTTGACAAAAAAAATAGATATTCAGAAACTGAGATTTTATATGTCATGTGAAAACTTGTTTACAGTAAGTGGACTGAAGGTGGATATGTATGATCCGGAAAATTTGGATACGGGTGGTTATCCTTTGAATAAAGCAATTTCTTTTGGTTTGAGTGTAACTCTATAATTTAAATATGAATATGAAAAAAATAGCAGTATTAACAATATTTACAGGAATAATTGGTTTATCTTCTTGTAATTCATTCTTAGATAAAGAACCTTTATCAACCATTACTCCCGAAGGATATTTTAATGATGTTGATCAACTCGGATATTATGCCATGAATCAATATAATTTTGGAGGATCGGATATGTATGGGAATGATGCAGGAACAGACAACCAATATGGTAGCTATTCTGCAAAATTTGCCAGTAATCAAGCACAAGTATTTGTAGAAACAGAACAAGGTAATGGCTGGGACTTTGGTAGTATTCGGGCATGTAATTATTTTTTCCAGGAGGTATATGATCGGTTGGCAAAGAATCAAATATCTGGTGATCAGACTATGATCAATCATAATATAGGAGAAATGTATATGGTTCGGGCCAATACTTATTTTAGTAAATTACAATCTTTTGGTGATTTTCCTATCATAACAACTGTTTTGCCGAACGATTTACAGATTTTAACTGATTCCTCGGTTCGTCGTCCTCGTAATGAAGTAGCTCGTTTTATTTTGGACGACTTAAAACGGGCTGCAGAATTGATGATGCCAAAATCCCCGGATGGTAGTAATCAACGTTTATCATCATACTGCGCTAAATTATTAGCTTCAAGAGTCGCTTTGTATGAAGCTTCTTGGTTGATGAATTTTGAGGGAACGCCTTTTGTCCCCGGTGGGCCAGACTGGCCAGGAGCTTCTACTTATCCTAACTATACTTATCCAGCTGGTAGTTTAAAAGATGAAGTAAATTATTTCTTAGATATAGCTATGCAAAATGCAAAAGAGGTTGCCGATCAATTCCCTTTAACAACAAATACAATGGCCTCTTTAATCGGGATGGATGCGGCGAATGATTCAATAGTACATATGGCTTTTGCAGAAGCCTGCTATGAGAATGATTTTGTAAAAATGTACAATTCTACTGATCTGTCATCTTTCCCGGAAGTGATGATGTGGAAAGCAGCATCAGTGTCATTAGGTGTTACTAATCAAAATTATATGCGTATCGAACGATCTGCGGCTGTAAATTTTACACGTAGTGGAGTAGATTGCTATTTGATGAAAAACGGATTACCTATTTATGCAAGTGGTTCTGATTATCAAGGAGATGAGTCGATAGCAGACGTGAGGTATAACCGTGATGGTCGATTATGGCTCTTTTTAAAGCAAGAAGGTCAGTATAATAATTTAGACAAAGCGACAACTGGTACTGCTGGAGAATATGCTGTAATTGTTGAACCTGTTCCTCTTGTTTTTGCTTCTGATGGAAATACCCATAATCCAACAGGATATTCATCCCGAAAAGGTTCTTGCTATGATGCATCAAAAAAGACAATGAATTCAGATATGGCATCGTGCTTATTTAGAGCAAACGAAGCGTATTTGAATTATATTGAAGCCTGTTATTTAAAGAATAAAAAATTGGATGCAGATGCGACAATGTATTGGAAAGCTTTAAGAGACCGTGCCGGGGTTGATAATGATTTGGATAAAACAGATAATAATACAAACATTGCTAAAGAAGCAGAAACAGATTGGGGCGCATATACTGCAGGGAAATTATTAACAGATGTCAGATTATACAATATTCGAAGAGAAAGACGTTGCGAACTGATGGGAGAAGGATTCCGTTGGATGGACTTAATGCGTTGGAGAGCTTTGGATCAATTGAAATCTGCGCCTTACTTTATGGAAGGTTTTAATTTCTGGGCTGAATATTATAAACAATATGATCCTGATGTGATTGTTACAGATGGTAGTGGTAGTGCTAGTATGTCTCCTAAATCTGTTAGTACCTATTATCGTTTTATGAATAAAACAGATGTTAACAATCAATTTAAGGATGGTATGAGATGGATGATGGCTTATTATCTAAATGCAATCCCGCAAAAGGTATTTACCATTGCATCTTCTGATGGACAAGGTACTGATTGTCCTATTTATCAGAATCCGTATTGGGAAAAGACGGGTAATACTCCAGCATTGAATTAAAAGCGAAGGATGTGTTACCTGATCATAAAAATAAAGGTAACACATCCTTTTTATTTGGCAATATAAATTTAGTATCATGTATAAACGGTATATATTAATGTTTTTTGTGGCTCTATTGGGCTGTAAAGAATCGGTGGATACAATATATGTAAGTTCATCGGGAAATGATCAGAATAATGGGACTATTTCAAACCCTGTTGCAACAATACAAAAAGCGCAACAATTAGCCCGTGAAATTATTAGGAAAGATTCGGATGCTAAGATTCAGGTGATATTGTGTGCGGGTGATTATTATATAGATGAAACTATTCAGTTGAATGAATCTGACGCATGTGGATCAGCCTCGGTGTCTTATTTATCTGCTGGCGATGAAGCTGTAAATATCTATGGAGGAATACGCCTAACGAATTGGGAAAAATGGAATCAAAATATATACCGTGTTAAATTGGCTGATTCTTTATTGAATAAAGATCTGAATGTGTTGTTGGAAGATGGAGAAGCTATGCCCATGGCTAGATATCCCAATAAGGGAAAAGGTTTTGGTGGTGAGTTAAAGAGAATAGATAATACCACGGTTTCTGTTCCTCAAAATTGGGCAAACTATGATTTTTCTCATGCTCAGGTTTATGGTTGGTTGGGTTCAAATTGGTTCACGGAACTGAGAAAAGTTATGGCTGTTGACACAGAAAAATTATTATTGACAATAGATCCGGGATCAACATCATTCGGAGGGTTGAATTCGAGAATCTATATCCAAGGTGTTCCTGAATTATTGGATGCAGAAGGCGAATGGTGTATTAATAAAAAAGATGGATATTTGTATTATTGGCCTTTGAACAATGATCTTTCTTTACAAGATAAAAAAATTATATTACCTGTTTTATCAAGATTAATTGAAATAAAAGGAACTTCCGGAGATCATCTTGCTGAGAATATAACTTTTAAAGGGTTGAATTTTATCGGTTCAAATTTTAGTTCTTCCTGGAAAATATTTAAAGAAGGGGAAGATGGATCTATGCCTGAAGAATTACAGGAAGGATTGATATATATAGAAAACGCAACTAATGTTTCAATAGAAAATTGTGCAATAATAGGTGCTGGGCATAGTGCTGTATATATTAATAATAAAGCAGAAAAATGCCAAATTAAAGGATGCCACATAAAAGAAGCCGGTTTTTGTGGTATTTATGCAAATAGTTATTTTCCGGGTTCTGGAAATTATGAAAAGACAATGGATTCTTATATAAATAAGAAACATGTTTTCACAAACAATTATATACATGATTGTGGAAAATACATAGGTGGTGGATGTGGAATACAATTATTTCAATCGGGAGATAATACAATTACACACAATCTTATTCATGAAATGCCACGCTATGGAATCTCATACAAAGGTGTTAGAAACGGAGTTTTGGTAGAAAAGTTTGGAGAGGATAAAATTAATTATGAAAATCATTTTGACTATATCCACACTCGAAACAATTATATCGCTTATAATGAAATCTATAATGTTTGTCGTTCCAGTTTTGATTTTGGTGCGATAGAATCATGGGGAGCAGGAAAAGATAATGTATGGGATACCAATGCCATCCATGACATAGATCAAAGTGTAGAATGGGATGGTTGGGCTCACGGTTTGTTCCCGGATGATGCAAGTGATTATTTAACAGTGAAGAATAATATGAATTGAAAGGTGGAAAAGCAACGGGAGCAATCATGGTAAAATCGTTCAACCAAGTAGTAGAGAACAATATTTTCGCTGATAATCAGATTGGCCGGGCATTGACCATGGCTCCTTTTGCTGAACCGGCAGCAGGAAATTGTGTTCGGAATAATATTATATGCAATTCAGGAGTGGATTTATATGATGTGGATAAGAATTCTTTTTCTAAGGGGTTTTATGGTTTTTATGAAAATGCCTTCAATAAAGAATATGTTAAAGGGAAATCTGTATTTGCAGAAGTCGATAAAAATGTGATTTATCCTCATTATAACCAATTGGATTCTATAAAGGAGAAAGGTTGGGATATAGGTTCTATGGTAGCTGATCCTTTATTTGATAAAAAGAATTCACAGGAAAGTGTGACTTATTGGGATTATCAATTGAAGGAAAATTCTCCAGCCTATCAACTAGGTTTTAAACCCATAGCCTATCATAAGATAGGCTTGTTACCGGATTTTGGATTTGAAGTTCTAAGAAAGAGAAATTTAAGTAGAACAATAGAAGCCGAAAGTTATAACAGAATGAGAGGCTTACGCCCGATAGCTGCAACAGGTATTTATCATATGGAATCTGGAGCATGGACAAAATATGAAGCTGTTGATTTTTCTCAGGGAGATTATAACCAATGTGCCATCTATTATTTAGATTCTAAAAGCAAGAAGTCTGGAACCTTGTTTGAGTTACGGATAGATTCACCTTCAGGGGAATTGATTGGAACTGTAAGTTCTACAGATAGCGTGATACCGGTGAAGCAAGTAACAGGTATTCATGATTTGTATTTGGTATTTTCTCAATCCATTGGTTTGGACTCGTTTAAATTTGTAGAAATTAAAGATTGATTTGTTTTTTATTTATATAAGTATGATTTGATTAATATTTGAATTATGTTGAATAGTTTAAGATTAAAAGGAATATTTAAGAACTTATTAATATGTTTATATATAAGTTTGAATATAGAGGGTATAACATCACAAACTAATATTGTAAACCAGTATTCCGTATGTTGGGATACTCCATCGGAAAATGCGGCTGGTTCCATGCCGATAGGTAATGGTGAAGTCGGAGCTAATGTTTGGATGGAAAAAGATGGAAATCTGTTGTTCTATTTGTCTAGAACGGATGCATGGGCTGAAAATTCAGCTTTATATAAGTTAGGAAAACTGAGAGTATCTTTATACCCGTTTACAATTGATTCAGAAACTTCTTTTAAACAGTTTCTAAACTTAGAGAAAGGAGCGATTGAATTTGATATCCAAAAAGGAACAGAAAAAATCGAGTTGTGTTTCTTTGTAGACAGCGAGAGTCCTATTGTTTATTTACAAGGTAAATCAACTTATCCATTACAAGTAAATGTTTCATCAGAGATTTGGAGAACCCAAGTTCGTCTTGTCCCTGAAAAAGAAAGACATTTTGCTATTCAAAATACTCCATATGATTCATTAGCTATGGAGTATGTGGATAAAGTTATAGATATGGAAAATAAATTGATGGTTTGTCATAGAAATGAAAGTTCTATTTATCCGTTTACTATGCAACATCAAGGATTACAAATAACTAGCGAAAGTAAAGATCCTTTTCTTAATCGTACGATGGGGTATTGTGTTTCTGGTACAGGCTTTTCTAAGATTGCACCAACAATTCTTACGTCTGATGAGAAAATGAATAATTTCACATTGAAAATTGTAGCTTATACGGAACAAACTAATACATTAGAAAATTGGGTTGAAAAAGTTGAAACGATAGAGAAACAGGCCCCTTCTTTTGACGTTGCATTACGGCGAACTTCTTTATGGTGGAAGAAATACTGGGATAAAAGCTATATTATAGTTCATACTCCGGATCAAATTACAGGTGATCAAATTACTCAATCCTATATTTTACAGAATTGGATGATTGCTTGTGCGGGTAGAGGTAATTATCCAATTAAGTTTAATGGTTCTATTTTCACTGTCGACCCTAAGTATACAGATTCAAGTAAAGATTATAATCCGGATTATCGTCTTTGGGGACCTGATTATTGGTGGCAAAATACACGTTTAATTTATCATCCCATGTTAAAAACCGGTGATTTTGAAATGATGAAAGTTTTGTTCCAGCATTATAAAACGATTTTACCCATGTTGAAACAGAATGCCAAGGTCTTATGGAATGTTGAAGGGGCAGTAAATCCTGAAACTGCAACTATTTTTGGAGCTACAGTGAATCACGATTATGGTTGGACTCCTCGTGACAAGAAACAAGAGATATTAGAAAATCCTTATGTACGTTATTATTGGAGTTCAGGGCTGGAAATTTCAGGATTGATGTGCGATTACTATCAGTATACACAGGATACTTCTTTTGCAAAAGAAGTCTTAGTTCCTTTTGCGAAAGAAATATTGAATTTCTATATAAATTTTTTCCCTCGTGATGAACAAGGTAAAATACAGATAACACCTACCCATTCGTTAGAAACCTATTGGGAGAATGTGAAAAATGATTTGCCGAATGTAGCCGGGTTACATTATGTTTTAAAGGGTTTATTGTCTTTACCTAAAGAAACTTATTCATTGGTAGAAAGAGAGAAATGGATTACATTGCAACAAGCTTTACCTGATATACCACAAAAGGTTTGTAACGGTAGAGATGTATTTTCTCCAGCTGAAATTTATGATGAAGGCAGAACCAATGTTGAAAATCCGGAATTATATGTTGTGTATCCTTTTTCTTTATGTAACATAGCAACGAAAAATCTTCAGATAGGAATTGATACGTATAAAAATCGAGTTTTTAAAAATACGAATGGTTGGACCCAAGATGGACAACAGGCCGCTCGGTTGGGATTAACGGATGAGGCGAAAAGTAACTTATTAGCGAAATTAAAGAACAAGAATCCCAATCATCGTTTCCCTGTTATGTGGGGACCAAATTATGATTGGACGCCAGATCAAGATCATGGATCAAATTTATTGATGACTTTACAAGAGATGGTAATGCAATCGTATGGAGATGTAGTATATTTATTACCTGCATTCCCTAAAGATTGGGATGTGTCATTCAAGTTGTTTACTCCTAAAAATAATTCTATCACGGGAGAATATAAAAATGAGAAGTGGATTTCTTCTCCTTCATTTGGATATAAGACAAAACAAAAAATTAAAAAATATTAGATAGAGAATATATCGAATAATATTTTAGAGTATTGATTTTCAATAGTACTGTTTCTTATTCTGTATAAATCTAATATTAATTGGGAATTTTAAAGAGTATGAATAAAAAAAGTTTGATTATTGCGGGAATCTTCTTAATACAAATTCCTAATGTCCTTTCCTCACAAACTTTACCTCAGGTAAAGAAGGATTTAGGAAAAGCTTCTGTTGTGGTTGTTGGTGATACACTAATAACATCGACTGGTAATATAGAGCGTAAATGGGTTTTAAATGGGCAAGGGTTACGAACTGTTTCATTGAGAGATGTCTTAACAAACAAAGAATGGTGTAAACCGGAAAAGGGATTGAAATCAGATTGGGATTTACCAGGTGCAATAGGAAATGGAACGAAAGCAGAATTTGTTTCTTTGGATGTCCGAAAGGCAAATGATGATCAGTTTATTAACGATTATCTGGAAGTTATTACTCAATTTAGATATGATTCTGCCCGATTGGAATTACAACATGTAGTATGGGTATTTCCGGATGCTCCCGGTATCCGTACCCAATTGCGGGTAAAAGCATTAGACGGTTTTAAGCCAGACGGATTACCAGAGGATGAAATTACTACAAACTATTTTGGAAGTACAAAAGCAGTGCCAAGTGCTCGCTCTGAATATTTACCTTTGGACTATAGTATTCAAAACCAACGTCGTTATTGGGGATATTACAATGATCCGGGGAATCGCCATGACCAAAGTAAAGATATGTTGAAAGAGGAGGTTGTTGTTGGATATCCAGTATTTCAAAATGAAGATATTCATTGGGCGAATGGGGTAAGTACAGAATATGGCGAGAATGGTAAGGAAGGTGTAGTCGTTGTAAAAGAGTCTCATAAATGTGTCAATCAACAAGGACACTATACAGGTAGCTTTTATGTCGGTCCGGATGGATTAAAAGTAACTGGTTGGGGATTGAAACCAGATGAAATAGTAAAAGATCGTTTTCGGGAATGTTGGGCAAATTGGACGATTGTATATACAGGAGGAAATGATGGAATGCAGCTGGCTTTGAAACGCTTTGATAGAAAGCGTTATCCTGTTTATCCGGAACGAGATATTATGATTATCAATGATACGTGGGGACCAGCAAATCCGGGAGGAGCACAATTTGCTCAAGAGGATTATTTATTAAAGGAAATCCCATTATTAGCAGATTTGGGAATAGATGTATTACGGATAGATGACGGTTGGCAAATTAATCCATGGGGTGGAGAAAAGGAAATCTTTCGCCCCAGTTATCCTGATAAATGGGATAATATAACAAAGGCATGTAAAGAAAATGGCCTGAAATTAGGCCTGTGGGTTGCTATACAACGCGCTAAACAGGAAGATTTGTTGAAAAATTTAAAGGAGGCTCAAGTTGTTACCTGGAAGGTCGATTTTGATCATCTAAATAATCGTGCTGCATTTGAAAATCGTTTCAAGAATATTCGTGAAATTATGAAGTCTGCCTGGATGAAGACTCAATTCTCATTTTGTCCAGAATATGCTGATCCTCGTTATGGTTGGTATTATGCTAAAGAATACGGCAGTATTTACTTTCAGAATATTCAGGAAGCATTGCCGGAACATTTGATAATGGTTCCTTATCATGTTTTGAGACAACATTGGTTGATGTGTAAATACTTTAATAGTAATAAGCTACAAGTTTTATTACAAAATCCAAAACGAGTTGATGATCGCTATAGTGATGCTCCATTACATAAGCATGACTATTGTTTTGCTATGGGCTTACCATTTATACCTGTATTCTTTCAAAGTGCTCAGTATTTGGATATGGAGGGAAGAAAAGAATTAAAAGATCTAATCTCTATTTATAAAAAGAACAGGGAGAAGATGTTTGAATGCTATACTTTCCCGATAGGAGATATCCCATCAAATGAAAGCTGGTCTGGTTTTCAGATGTTGAATGACGAAAAAACAGAAGGATTTTTCTTATTGTTTAGGGAAATCCATAATATGGAGCCAAATAAAACTATTCAAGTGAAATTTTTGGCAGATAAAAAAGTTAGAATAAAAAATCTGAGAACAGGGGTTGTTCAGGAACAAAATGTTGATTCAAATGGGAATTTACAATTTTCAATACAAGATAAAGCGGATTTTTTGTTTTTAAGTTACCAAGTATTATAAATTTAGAATGAACTTATTTGAGTAAGGAGTCAGCTAATTTAATTCTGATTCCTTATTCTATTATGAAACAATAAGATAAATAAGATGGTTAATTGGGAGTATCGTTGTAAACCGGATTTTGCTCAATGTGCAGAACGGGTAGAAGCTTTTTTTCAGGGAGAATTATTAGATAGAGTACCTATTCGCTTTCATCGGCATAACGCAGAATATGACATAATAAGAAAAAGTAATCATTTAACATTAAAGGATCGTTGGATGGATGCAGAGTATCAGGCGGATGAATATATGAATAGCATTCATTCATTTCGTTTTAATGCAGAAACTTTTCCTGTGTATTGCCCAAATCTCGGACCGAATGTTTATGCCGCATTTCATGGGGGTGATATGGAGTTTGGAGAAGTGACATCTTGGTATCATGAGATCATAGAAGATTATGAAAAAGATATGTCAAAGATACAGTTCTCAAAAGATAATGTTTACTATAAAAAGATATTGGAATTAACTCAAGTTGCCATTGATAAATATGCAGAATATTTCCCAACAGGATATACAGATTTACATCCGGGGTTAGATTGTGCTTTAGCATGGCGTGGCTCAGTTGATTTATGCTACGATTTGGTACTAAATCCTGATAAAGTAGAAGTTTTATTGAAAAAAGCTTCAGAACATTTTTTAGAAGTATATAATGAATATGATTCTATATTGAAGACACATCAAATACCCTCATGTGCCTGGATTAATCTTCCAGTCGATGGAAGACTACATATTCCAAGTGCGGATTTTTCATTTATGATATCTCCTGATGATTATGAAAAATATGGTTTACCAATTTTGAAAGAAGAGGTTAAAACAATGACTCATAATATTTTCCATGTTGATGGTAAGGGCGTTGCAAACCATATAGATATAATATTAAGTGAGCCTAAAATTCAAGCGATTCAATGGGTACAGGGTTTGGGAGATGATTATCCTATAATGCAGCACTTAGATTTTATTCGTTATGTTCAGTCTAAAGGGCGGGGGGTAATAGTAGATTTGGATAAAGAAGATTTGGATTCGTATATGGAATGCATGTCCCCGGAAAAAACTTTTTTATGGATAGCGACTGAAAATGAGGAACAGGAGTTGGATATTATTCGCAGAGTAGAAAAGTGGAGTAGGAAATTATATGTTTAGTATTTTAT
>ERZ791865.1897-NODE-1897-length-17440-cov-12.657693_pt1 | contig 17440 bp, 18 predicted proteins | sample MGYA00509942_ERZ791865 | MGnify/ENA primary metagenome ERZ791865 (study PRJEB30046, sample SAMN00792098) | human gut metagenome | study: EMG produced TPA metagenomics assembly of the A metagenome-wide association study of gut microbiota in type 2...
GCGAATGTCCATCAGCTGTTGTGCGCTCGTCATCCACCTGTTGTGCGGTAAGTTTTACATACAGAAATGCGTCTGTATTTAGCGGACGCATTTCTGTTTTTACATATCCTCCATCGACAATCCTTGGTATCCGATATCGAATTTCTTGAATTTTCCTGTAGCCTGGAAGAAATGCTCGGCTTTATCTTTTAAAATGCCGAGATTTATATCCTTAGCTTGGCGTTTTACCTCATAAAAAATAACCTTCTGCTCCAGTTCATCGGCAGCGATAATATCGATTTCATTCTCTCCCTTTCTGTCCCACCAGGAGGCTATCTGGGTATATTCTTCGCTCTCTATCATCTTGGCAATAAAATATCTTTCCAGAACCTTGCCGGTGTATGTGGTGTAGCTCTTATCCATGACCATTTTTAGTTTTTTATTGGCGCCAACCTCTATCATGTATCCATATTTGTAGATGTAGCGAAACCAGACGCGAAGGAAGTTGTCTTCTATCTGATAGCGAATGTTGCGATTGGTCTTTTGGAACATCGGTATATAACGGGAGATCAGGCTATAGTCGTTCTCCAGTTTGGTGAGATAGCCCGAAAGTTCTATTTTCATGATGCTTTCTATTTCACCTCGAGTTGTGTAGCCTGAAGCGATAAGTTGCAGTATCTCGAAATAGCGGGCATAGTCTTTGCCAAATTCTTCTATCAGCATATTTTTTCCTTCGTAGATGAAATAAGAGTTTTTTGCAATAAACCGCTCTGTCATCTGTTCCTTGGTCGTGGCTCCTGCATCCATCATCATTTCTACATATTCTGCTACTCCGCCTGTATAACTGTAGAGAGCCAGTAGGTCATCATTGGTATAGGCAGAATTATATGTAGAGAGAATTTCCTTAATGACAGAAGGGGGAAATGGAGTGACTTTTATTTCTCCAGTCTGCCTACCATAAAGAGGTTGCTTGTTATTTTTAAAGATGATGTTCATAAGTGAATAAACAGAACCGCAGACCACAAGATTAATATGAGCTTCCTGTTTGTTAAGGTCCCATATCTTTTGCATATCTGAAAAGATTGATGGATTAACCCGCTTGAAATCCTGAAACTCATCAATGATGAGAGTGATAGGGCGAATCTTGGATAGTTGAAGCAGATATTTAAAAATGTCAGCAAAGCGTGTTACTTCACCGAGAATAGGAAGCTGAAGTTTGCTCGTCATCTCTTCGATAAAATCTCTGCAGAGTTCTGCTTCTGATTTTCTTGCAACAAAGAAATACAGCATATCCTGAACATCCTCGTATGCTTTTATCAATAAGGATGTCTTACCGCTACGTCGGCGTCCGGTTACGATTGTAAAACGGGCCGTTTGCAAAGATAGATTTCTTATCTCTTGCAATTCTTTTATTTCGTTTTGTCTTCCAAAGAACTTCATATTTCTATAATTTTACAGTTTCTTTTTGATGTTATTTTTCGAAACCGCTGTTTCGGAAATAGCGGTTTCGAATGCAAAGGTAATAAAAATGCCTGAATGTCAGCATGTTTGTTTGCTAATTTAAGTTTTTTTATTTGTTTTGGAGGTGATTGTGTTTCCGAAACCACGGTTTCGGATTCTGATTTTTATCTTCTTTTAAAGTTCTACGAAAAATCAATTCTTTTGATCTTTTCTTTATTTCTTATTTTTTTTTGCTTTTTCCTTTTCTGTTTCGAAGTTTTGCCGTACTTTTGTACCGGAATAGGAAAGAAAGATAAATAAGATGAATAGACGAAAAATGAAAACTGGGTCAATGGTGATGGTGGAAGCATCATTTCTTGTGGTGGTATTTTCTATGGGAGTACTTGCTCCTGCCATTGCCCAGAACGGACAGAACAGGAAACCTCGAAAGAAGCTGAAAGAACTACTGATGATGGCAGATAGCCTGCGACTCCAGTTGCGACAGTCTGCTGATAGGGGACGTATGCTCCAATGGGGCGACTCTCTTCTCATGGCAGAATTGGGTAAGAGCAAAATGAGTGAGAAGAAAAAGCAAAGGTTCATGAAGCATTATGCCAAGATTCAAAGACGATTGAGCCTATACGACCGCCAATTGTTCAGAGGAGATTCACTGCTGGCAGCCAATTATTACAAGATAAAGTATGATACTACCTACATCTCCCGTCCAAATGCCCGATGGACCATTAAACTAAGAGGCAATCTTTCGGGAGCTGATTTGGAAACTACAGCGAAGACGGATGGAACGGAAACGCATACCAAGGTGATGGCAGACTGCCGTGGAACCCTCTCTATGGCAGTGGCTTACCGGGGATTGGGACTTGGCTTGGCTGTGAACCCAGCCAAGTTGGCTGGCAAGAATCAGGACTACGAGTTCAACCTCAATTCCTATAGCAACCGCTATGGCTTTGATGTGGTCTATCTCTCGTCCAAGACATTCCATGGTCATCAGGAAATGGGAGGTAGCGAGATAGATATCCATAAGGGAGAAATCTCGCAGAAGGCTCTGAATCTTAATTTCTATTATGCCTTCAACTATCGCAAGTTCTCCTTCCCGGCAGCCTTCAGCCAGAGCTACATTCAGAAGCGAAGTGCCGGAAGTTGGATGGTAGGCGCCAGTTTTGACGGTTCCAAGACGAAGGTGAAGGGAATGACCATCCGTCTTAACGAGTTGGCGCTCGGTGCAGGCTATGGATATAATCTCGTTCCATCTTCTCATCTGCTGTTCCATCTCTCAGCCTTGCCAACTATCACGGTGTATTCGCATGACTATACCAAGATGAGGGCTGAAGCAGAAGAGGGGAGTAGTGATACAGAAATCCCAACCGTTCGTAACAGCATGAAATATCATTTTCCGTCTGCCATCATTACCGGTAGAGGTGCAGCCGTGTATTCCTGGCGCAACAAGTTTGCCGGTGCCACTGCGGTTTATAATTTCTCAGTAGCAGGAGATGAGGATCACCTGCAGGTGAAGAGAAACAAATGGCGAGTAAGAATGTTTTTCGGATTCCGGTTCTAGGAACATACTATAGCAAATCGCATAGCAGTTGTTGTGTGGTAACTTTACAAAAACAGAAATGCGGCCGTATTGTGCGGACGCATTTCTGTTTTATAACATGGCTGCAACTCTGCGAATCTGCTTGAGCTTTTCAACCAAAGCATTATCTTTTCGGGCAGTATGCATATTGTATTTCATCTGCAGTTTCAGGAGAGAATCGGCAGGAATATCCAATGCAGCCTCAAACATCAGAGCTGAATTTGTGGTAACAGGACGTTTGCCATTCAGAATTTCGTTAAGTACGGAATATCCCATACCGATGCTTTCCGCAAATTTTCTTTGCGAAATGCCACGCTCCTCTAATTCATCTTTCAAAACCTCACCAGGGTGAGTTGGGTAAAAACCAAAACCTAAGTTTGACATAATGCTGTTTTTTATTTATAATGGTTTGATAATTCTAATATATTGCATATCGTGATTTGTTTTTCGTTGCCAACAACTTCAGAGTGAAACTCTATTCTATATTGGTCATTGACTCTAACAGATTCACGATCTTTCTTATCACCCACAAGAGCTTCGTAATGTAAGGCTTTGTAGCGATAAAAATCTTCTGTACTGTTCAAGGATGCCATAAGGTCAATAACTCGAACGTACTTCTTAATGATTTGAGGTTGGAAGCGATATTTCTTATTATGCGCTTTTCCCTCATAATATAATTCTCGGAGATAATCCTCCTCAAATGTTATTTCCATAATTATAATAATTTATTGATTGCAAAGACTATGCAAACGAGCGCAATGAAAACTTGCTTTTAAATTGCCGAGTGCAGCTTTTCTTATGCAAAAATAATGCAAACCGAACGCAGAACAACAAGCTTGCTTGATTGTTATGCTGAGGTGCAACTTATTTTATGCAAAGGTAATACTTAATTATAAACATTCGCTATTTTTGCGAATATTTTAGTCTTTTTTAAGGGATTGAACTTCCTTCTTCATCTTTTCTTCTTTCTATGTCAGTTTTTGACGCATCCGGATTGTACTTTTGCAGCAGAATTGACAATAACTCTATATAATAAGGTATGAATGCAGAAAGAAGAGGGGTTAGGAGTCCCTGAAAAGTAAAATATAAGAGGAATCCATAAGATTTCTTGTTAAAAGTTTGGTGGTTCATCAGATTTTTACTAAATTTGCCATTGGATTAGTGACAGGGCAGGGTAAAGTCCTCGCTTGAAGTCGCTATGATGCAGAGAAACAAGATAATCTTGTGGACACGAGCAAACTATTCAGTTCTGTAGGTTGAAATCTGGTAAATTGAAACGTAGAAAGAACAAGAATTTGTTTGAGCGAGTCTACACCGTCATATGGTGTGGATTCCTCTTTCGCATTTTCTTTTCTACGGGTTTTACCAGAGCCTAACTTACAAGGAAGTGAAGAAAGTAGGGGTTCGCACCATCTTTTTTCATTTATGAACCATTATGGACTTGTTTGGTTCGCAGATTTTTCCTAACTTTGCCCCTTGAAAGTAAATGATTTACTGCACTCGGCAATTTGAAAGCAATCTTTCATTGCGCTCGTTTGCATAATCTTTGCAAAATGAAGTAACAACTAGCTGTTTCGGCAGAAAAGCAGGAACAGTTATATATATGAACTTTAAAAACTGAATGATTATGAGCAAGGTATTTCAAGTAAAGCCTAAGCGCCTTAAACGCTCTAACGGTACCGTCCTCACTCCCGATATGGTAGTGACAGTAACAACCATGCAGCACACCGCCACCCCTTTTTACAATGGAGCCAAGGAGGTGCAAGAAGCCTACATGCGCATCTATGCTTTCGACTATAAGAAAGCATGCTGCAATCCGAATGATTTTGAATTTATAAAGTTGGACTAAAAATATATAGTGTTTTTCTGAAAAATAAAACAATTGTCATGGAAGATAATCACATATATACAGAATTCATGTCAAACAAACAGTTATTTAAACCGTTTGTTTCATGGCCCGATTGTGTACATTTGGGATTGAACAATGTAGATGCTATTTCGAATAAACTTCTTAATGAGATTACATTGAGAAGAGGTGAACATCTGTTATGGGTATCGCGTCATAAAGCTAATTGGAAGGCGAAAGACGATGATGAGAAAACTCCTTCAGGTTGTATCATCACAGATCAACGCATTTGCTATTTCAATTTAAATGATAAGAAAAAAAGTTTTAGTGTAGAATGGAGTGAGGTTGCAGCTATAAAGCACATGATGAATAGTTTCTACATCCAAAAGTCATCAGGAACAACATCCTATGACTTGAAGATTAGCGACTACGCATTGTTGGACAGAAAAGTTGAAAACTCAAGCCCTATTGTTACGTTCTTATCTGGTATAGCAGGTAATACATCTAATGGAAATTACGCAACTAAAAAAAAATCTTCAAATGTAGAATTGTCTAATAGTGAGAAGCAAGTAGCCCAAGAAAAATTAATTTCCGGATTTGAAGAACAACTTAAGCAATTATCCAACAGAGATGAACGAGTCGTTCAGAATAACGAGGAACCAAAAGAGAATAAAGTAGTTAGAAGATCTTTTTTATAATATAAAAATGGAACATATTGAATTTTTAAAAGAAGTGGCTCAGGAACTTGGCCAGCAAAATATCTTGAATAGTTTAAATGCTATTCAGGAACGAGCATCTCAGCAAAATGCAAATTTGTTGATACCATTGGTAGGTGAGTTCAGTTCTGGTAAGACAACGTTATTGAACGCTCTTACAGATAGCAAAAAACTTGAAACAGCAACAAAACCGACAACTGCCACAATTTATGAAATCCATTTTGGATGTAATAAGTGTGAGGCAAATGTTGTCCTGTCAGATGGACAAGTCGCTCATTTTGATGATTTGGGAGAACTTAAAAATGACCAGCTTTCAGATGCACAAATTGTGACTGTATTCGATACATCAACGAAAGTTCCATCATCAACCATTTTGGTTGATACTCCGGGATTGTCTTCTCCTGTTGTTAAACATCGTCAGGTGTTGGTTGATTTTTTGCCGTCTGCCGATGCCATTTTGTTGGTAGTTGATATTAATCAGCAGGTTACCCGTTCGTTGACAGACTTCATTGATATGATAAAGTTGTCAAAGCGTCCTGTTTATATTGTATTGACAAAGTCTGATACAAAGTCTGTATCTGAGATAGAGGCTGCAAAGCAGTATATTGCAGATAACTGTAAGTTGCCTGTACAACAAGTGGTTGTTGTCAGTGCTGCCAAAGACAATATTTCGGAATTGTATGCTCTTTTAGAGACAATACAAAAGTCAAAGAATGAGATTTTAGCAAAAGTTGACGGTCAGCGTATCAAGGATTTAGCTCAAATACTTGTAAATCGCGTAGATGAGATGTTGACGGCATCTTCTTCGGACGAGAATCTTGACATGGAGATTAGACGTCAGCAACTTGATTTGGATAAAATCAAGAGAAATATCAATAGATTGATAGATTCTATGGCAAGTGATATTAGTGAGGATGGATCTAAGATATCACGCAGGTTTGAAGATTCTATGTATGAAAAGTTAGGTGCTCTTGTTGCTGGTGGTAGTGCAAATATGGACAATGATGCTCTTTCTGTTATAAATAATACCGCTTCATTGCTGTTGTCGGAATATAAGAATAACATTATGGGCATTTTGAAGTCAAAGGTTCAAAGCGCACAAGGATCAGAAAGCGAAATTCCTGTTGAGTCATTAATGTCTATAGATCTGTCAGAAATTCAAATTTCAGGACTGAATTATAATCTTGATTTGAATTCTATGGGGCATGAGTATGACGGTATAATCAAAACTGGTGTTATTGCAGTTGCTGCAGTTGCTACCGTTGCAGCAGCTGTTGCTACAGCAGGAGCTGCAGGAGCAGCTGCGGGTGCAGCAGGAACAGCAGGAACAGCGGGTGCTGCTGCGGGTACAGCGGGAACTGCTGGCGCAGCAGGTACTGTAGCAACAACAGTTGCCGCATCTAAGGCTGTAGATATTATAGATACTGCAACCGATGTTGGTAGTATCATATATACACGCAAGATGATGAAACGTATTGCCAAGACAGAGGAGTTTGCTGGTAAAGCTGTTGATAAGTATAATAAGATAGAGAAGGCAGATGAGAAAGGTATTCTTTCTTCTATGGTTGGCTTTGCCACGGAGAGATTGCTTTCTAAGCCACAACGTGTAAGAGCTGTCAGAAATTATGTTGACGGTACTTTGGCGCCTGAATTCAAGTCTCAAATGGAGAACCTGAGTCAGAGTGTAGTAAACATGGTTAGAGGTGGTTTGCAGAATGATGCATCCGAAATGATAGCACAGAAGACTGCAATGTTGAATGAACTTAAAGAGCAATGTTCGGAGCATAAGGCTGAGTTTGCTCGTAGAAAAGAAACTCTGAAGCAATACAAAGAAAAATTATCAACAATTTAATAATATGGATATGATAGAAATTTTAGGTGCATTGGTTGTCGGTGGTGTTACTGGCGCTATTGCAAAAGACAAACTTATAGGTAATCCACAGTTGCAAGCTAAGATTCGTGAGCTTGAGGGTATTTACAAAGAAAACAATAACCTACGTGAAGACAAAAAGAAGCTCTCACGACAGATTGAAGACTTACTCTCTGAACTGAAAAAGTTACGTCAGACCTCACAAGATAAAGAGGATGACAGAGACGATATGGAAGACGACTTGATGAAGGCTCGCATGGAACTTAAGAAGTTAAAGAGAGAGAATGAAGAGTTGTCGCGTTCTCTTAAAGAGCATAAGCAAGCTTGTGATTCTTATGAGATTGAAATCAAAAACTTGAAAGAAAAATTAGGTTGATTATGACAGAGTGGATAGTCTTATTAGTGGGCATCATTATAGCTCTCGCTATTGGTTTCTTTTTGGGACGACAGAAAGGAACTACTGCCACAGTGGAGGATGATACCAAAAATCTTGAAGAGGAGAACAAACAGCTGAAGGATAAATATTCGGCTGTTTGTTCGAAGTTGAAGGATGCGGAAGCAGGTCTTGAAAATGTTCAAAAGGCTAAGGATATAGAGTCTAAGTACAAGGAACTTTTGAGCGATGCAAAAGCAGAATGCAAGAAACTTGATGAACAGCTTAAGAATGCGATAAGTGGCAATTGCGATGAAACAGTTAAAGCTCAACTTGATGAGGTTGTAAAACTTAAGAAACGTATTACAGACCTTGAGGATGAGATTGAAGACAATGAGGATGATATTGACAACTACAAGAAAAAGTTGAAGAAGAAGGATTCTGAATTGTCTGAATTGCAGGAAAACTATGATAAGGAATGCAAGGCTTCAAAGCAGATGAGCGAGGAGCTTGGGCTGGTCAAGAGAGAATTGGATGAGAAAACCGAAGAACTTAAATTAAAGATGGGGTCTTTGGAATTTATTCAAGAGATTCTTTCCGCTCAGCAGACAAAAGCTGATAGTTCTGTACAGCTGTATAAGAATATAAACTTCTTAGAATCAGTTATACGTGGTCAGGTTCTTGATTGCTATGAGATGGCATGGGAGGAAAAAGGTATACATGTTGGATCTTCCGATTACAATAAAAAGAAAGAGGTTTTAATGTCAGGTTTCTACCATTGGGCTGCTATGAAGAAAAAACATTGGCTTGATGGTAAGACTACGATTGCCTTTGTTGGTGAGTTCTCTGCAGGTAAAACTTCTATCGTGAATAGAATTCTTTCGCAAGACGATAAGACAATACCGCTATTGCCTGTTAGCACAAAAGCAACGACTGCTATTCCTACATATATTGCAGGCGGTGTATCAACTGCTTATCGCTTTGTTACTCCTGATAATGTTGAGAAGAATTTGTCTGAATCCACATTTAAGAAAGTGTCAAAGGAGGTTCTTGATCAAGTTAAGGGAGTATCTTCGCTGATAAAGTACTTTGTGATGACTTATAAGAATCCTAACCTTAATGGGTTGAGTATATTGGATACTCCTGGCTTTAATTCTAACGATAGTGAGGATAAGGAGCGTACCATTGAGGTTATTAATGAATGTGATGCTTTGTTCTGGGTTTTCGATGTTAATGCAGGAACTGTGAATCGCAGCTCTATATCACTAATCAAGGAAAAGCTGAACAAGCCTTTGTACGTAGTAATTAATAAGGTGGATACTAAGCCAAAGTCGGAGGTTGATAAAGTAGAAGCTCTGATAAGCAAGACATTGAAGGATGCTGGCTTAAAAGTGGAACAGTATATCCGCTTCTCGGCAAAGGCTCCTTTGGAGGATATAATGGCACCAATCAAGTCTGTTGGTTCTACATCTGAAAGTGACACTTTTGTAGATGATGTTCAAAACGATTTGGTAGGTTTGTTAAATAAATACGAAAGTACAGTTCAAGATGCTTCTCGCGAATATGACGGGCATACAAAAGCTTACAATAAGCAGTTTGAAAACGTGAATAGGTGTCTCTCTGCCATATGCGATAATTGTGTTGAAGCTGCAGATATTCCGCAATGGACAGAGCATCTTTTCTCTAAAGATCGATATGAAATGTCTGGAGACGAAGGCGAACGACTTATTGGTATTTTGTCGGATATTGCAGGTGAACAAACGGACGATTTGATCTCGGCTTTTCAGGCTTTGCAGGAAATGCAAAGCGAAATGGATAAAGCGCATGCTTGCTTAATTGAAAGCAAGAAGCAGTTTGTTCAAGTGCAAAAATGTCTTGAATCTTATAATAACGAAACTAAAAAGTTTAAGTAAACATGGAACAGAACCTTTTTGAAGAATTTCAAAATAAGAAGAATAAATTAAAGTCCTTGGCATTGAAAGCCAAGGACTTTGGTTGGATTGATGAGAATCGTTGTAAAGAACTTATCGATAAATTAGAAAAAGACATCTTGACGATCGGTGTTATCGGTCAGATGAAGTGTGGTAAATCTACGTTCCTAAATTCTTTTGTCTTTGAGGATACGGTATTACCAGCTGCTACAACTCCTATGACTGCAGCTCTGTCTGTGATAACATACGGAGAACAGAAGAAGGTGGTTGCTGAGTTCTATACCAATGATGAATGGGAAGAGCAGAAGGCTCAAGCTGCTCGTTCGTTGGATGATGTAGCTGGGGATACTATGGCTGAATCCAAAATAAAGGCAGCAAAAGAACTTGTATCTAAAGCTTCAAGACTTGGCTCTAATCTAAGAGATTATTTGGGCAAGACAAAAGAAGATTCTTTCGATAATATAATAGAGTATGTAGGAGCAGATGGTAAATATGTTTCTATCACTAAATCAGTAAAGATTTACTATCCTAAAGAATATCTCAAGGGAGTTGAAATTGTGGATACTCCGGGATTCAATGACCCTATTGTTTCTCGTGAAGAGCGTACTAAAGAATTCCTCAAAAAGGCAGATGTCGTATTGATGATGCTTTATGCCGGTCGTCCGTTTGATGCAACCGACAGGGATATTATCTTCAAGAATGTTAGTCAATGTGGCATTGGTAAGGTGCTCATTGGTATAAACAAGTATGATATACCGTATTGTAGCGATGTAAATCCTGAGGATGAAGAGCAAATCAAGGATTATGTAAAGTCTGAGATTGCTAAGGCATGTCGTGAGTCAAATGACAATACGTTGTCTGATATTCTGAGTGAGGCAGAACCTATTCCTTTGTCGGCAGAAATGGCTTTGTTGTCAGAGTTGCCAATGTCAAAAGTGAACTCTGAAGAAGCTTTGAGTTTTGCATGGAATCGTCATTGCTCGAATTTCGGTATAGGTTCACAGCCGGAAATGCGTAAGTGGAGCCATATAGATAATTTGGTCAACGCGATTCGTAATTTGATAGATAAAGAAAAGAGTCAAATACTGTTTGCCAAGCCATTGAATGCTATATATGCAGCAGGAGGAAAGCTTAAGATGGATAATGAGAATGCTCTCAATCAGAAAAAGGCAGAAATAACAATGCTGCAAAGTCCTGATGATGATTTGGAGGAAAGAGAGTACAATCTGTCAAAGGCTTGTAGACGTTTAGAGAAAAAACTGGGCTTTCTTGAAGATTCTTTGAATGGTGACGTAAGAACTCTGGTGAAAAATGGTGAAGACATTCTTGAGGACTTGGTGGATTCAGCTTGCAACAAAATGGAAAATGTTGTAGAGACAGATTTTGGTCTTTTCACTAAACCGGAATCGTTACAACCTAAATTCGATAAGATATATTCGAATTTGGTTAATCGTGACGTGAAGAGAAAGATGAAGAATCTCCAAGAAGAAGGACGTCGTAAGTTTACGTCGTCAATTCAAGACTTCTTTACCGATGCAGAAGATATTTTATTAAAGTATCTTCCTGACATTGATACCCAAGATTTCATCAAAGATTTACAAGGAAAGATTAAGCTTGATATGGAAAATGTTTCTTTGTTCAGTAAAGATGGTGAGGACGTGACAGATGCAGATTGGTTGGATATTATTGGTGGTTTTCTTGATGAATTCTTTAATCGTCTAAGTTTTGGTCTTGTTGGTGCGATAGAAAGAGCATTTACACATAACTCAACCAAGATAGACTTGTTGAATTTTATTAATAGCAAACGTGACAGTTTTGATTGTGGAGATTTATTGCAAGGTGTTTTTGCTAATAAGGATAAAGTCATCAATACTATAAGGCAAAAACTAATTGAAGGTATGTTAAATCCTCTCCAAAAAAAGGTGGAAGAAATCCGAAACGATAAAGCAAACAAGGAGGCTAAATTGGAGGAAGCCAAGGCTACCTTAGATGGTTTGCTTGAGAAGAAGACGATACTGGAAGTACAGTTGGAAGAGGTTGCCTCTTTAAAGAATGCAATCTAATGTTCTTAGGTAAAGTGGGTATGGCTTCTAAGTCATACCCACATATAGTTTATTGATATATTCAGAATATTATTAACTAACAATTTAAATAAGATGTAGACAAGTATGAATAATAATGACAACAAAATCTTAGATGAACTTAGACGGCACGGAAAAATCTTTGAAGATCCTTGTCCGAAGTCTGAGAGCATTATTGGTAAGTTGATAGACTTATTCTTGAAGAAAAAGTCTTGAATTGTGAAACACTCGGTGTGATGGAGGCTGGAAACCTCCGCTACTGTCAGATAAACGATAATATTATGAAGTTGGCGATTACTTATGCTGAGCTGCAGGATTATGTAGCCAGTCATTTTCATAAAACAGTGAATCTTGGGTATGTTGATGGAGCGACAGTTTCTGTCTCTATACCTATCAAGCTGTTGGGCTTTACCAAGTCGGTTAGCATAAACCTTATAGTGAAGAAGATTGAGGGTACAGACTTGTTCTTGTCGTATGGTGGTAAGATGGGAATTGACCTACTTGTTTCGCCAGCCATCTCTTATGCCAAAAAACTTGTGCCGGAGAAAGCAGGTTGGGTGGAACTGATGTCTGGCAATATCGTTAAGTTGCGCCTTGGCGACATTGACAAATTGCAGAAAGTGTTTGAAAAGCTGAAACTTGACAATATCTTATTTGAACCGGGAAATATTGGAATAGAAATGTCATTAGTCTATTGATTCGTTATGGGTGACTGACGTCTATTTCGCAAAAAAAATAGAGCGTTCTTACTTTTTTCTTGATGTTCTGTCACCATTTGACATACCTGTATAGTTATTTCGCAGCCGAAATCAAATGTATAACTATATAAGGTAATGTAACAATGGAAAAGAACATCAAGAAAAGAGTGTGTAGGTTGGCTGCGGTATTGAGTGCCGTGCTGGTAGTATTTTTTAATTTTCTGTCATATTTTGGTCTTTGCTGTTAAAAAAGTTCCGGAAAATTTGGTGGTTATCTTGATAATTACTACATTTGCAGAAGGATACTCCACCTCATCATATCGTGAGTTGGGTATTTCCTTAGTTAAATAAAAAAAGAATGGAATATCAAGAAATAGAGGCACTTATAGCCTTAAAAGAAAGTAAAAATTTGGAGTTTAAAGAATCGACAGGTCAATTAGACCGTTCGATGGAAACTTTATGTGCCTTTCTTAATGGCGATGGTGGTATTGTACTTTATGGAGTAAAGGACAATGGAAATGTTGTAGGTCAAGAAGTTTCTGATAGTACAAAACGTGCTATTGCTGAGGCTATTAATCGTATCGAACCTTTTGTGTCTTTGGAAATAAACTATGTCCGGATTCCAAATTCTGATAAGTTTGTTATAATTGTCAATGCGGAAAAACAACGTTTTATGCGTCCTTTCGCTTACAAAGGTAGGGCTTATCTTCGTATAGAAAGTACTACTACGGTAATGCCGCAAGAGCAATATAACCATTTGTTGATGCAACGTGGTGGAAAATATGGTTGGGAAGCAATGGTCAATCCCGATTTGAAAATATCGGACCTTGATGAGAATGCCATTCTTGGTGCAGTACGTGAGGGTATAAGAAATGGTCGTCTTCCAGAAGTGACTATTCGGGAAGAAATACCTACGATTCTCAGGAAGTTTGGTTTGCTTCGTGATGGGAATTTGAATAATGCGGCAGCTGTGTTGTTTGGCGTGGATTTCTATGACTATCCGCAATGTCTTTTGCGAATGGCACGTTTTAAGGGAACTACCAAAGAAGAGTTTATTGATAACCAAAGAGCGCAAGGTAATATTTATATCTTGCTTGATGCAGCAATGGCTTTTTTCTTTAAGCATCTTTCTTTGTCTGGGAAGATAAATGGACTTTATCGAGAAGAAGAATTGAGTATTCCTTACAAGGCTTTGCGTGAATGTTGTATCAATTCACTTTGCCATCGTTCGTACCATCATCCTGGTAGTTCTGTCAGCATAGCTATTTATGATGATAGGGTAGAGGTTACCAATACAGGAACATTTCCGGCAGATTTGTCAGTTGAGCGATTGATGCAAGAGCATGATTCCAAACCTCAAAATCCAATCATTGCCAATGTGCTTTATAAGAGCAAGATTCTTGAAAGTTGGGGACGTGGTATTGGTACGATGGTAGATGAATGTAAACGTGTTGGATTACCTGCGCCAGAATTCAAAACAGATGGTAATTTCGTGACTGTAGTCTTTAAATATAACTGTGATGGTGTTAACCTACAGTTGGTAAATAGCAATCCAACAAGTACCCAACAAGTACCCAACAAGTACCCAACAAGTACCCAACAAGTATTGGAACTTGTCGGAATATTGAAGGATGGAGAGTATTCTGTTAGAGAAATCATGTCTTTTTTAATGTTGAAGGATAGGGTGAATTTCTTGTATAAATACTTAATACCAGCATTGGAAGAAGGATTGGTTTCCATGAAATATCCTGATAATCCAAAGCACCCAAAGCAGAAGTATATGCTAACAGAAAAAGGACGAAAGATATTGGAAAAATAGAATGAATAGCAGTAATCTATGTGTTTAATACTTTTTTCTTGATGTTCTGTCACCATTTGACATCTCTATATAGTTATTTCGCAGCCGAAATCAAATGTATAACTATATAAGGTAATGTAACAATGGAAAAGAACATCAATAAAAGAGTATGTTGGTTGGCTGCGGTATTGAGTGCCGTGCTGGTAGTATTATTTGGCTATTGGTTCTTCTTGAACCCTCATGGCTATTGGCAAAAGAAGAAGGAGGCAGAGAAGAATGAATATAAGGATAGGAGCATGCTTTGGCGGAAGTCGGAGAAGATGACAATGCAACAGATGTTGTCGGACATGACGCTAATGGCTAAGGGGGATTCGGTCCTGGTTTGTTGGCTAACTGGTCTCTCGCTTCCCGTTTATCGTGACTTCATTCATGGTACTGCGCAACCTACAAGGAATGCTTGGGCTGAGACGAGATATTGGTATATGTCTTCTCTCGCTAAAGGTAGAGAATGGATGGAGGAACGTGCCAAGACGAGGATTCACAAGAGCCTGATCTTTGTGGAAACGAGTAGATTTCAGGTGCAGAAGGATTCCTTGAAGGATTATCGTAAAGAGAAACTTACTCCAACTGAGATTCGGAACAACAAGATGTATCTAAAAGATAATTGTCAGTATAGATGAAATCATAGCATAAATAAAGTGTAACGAAAAATGAATAAAATTATAGGGCTTCTTGTAATGTTTTTCATGTTCCTACCCTGGCGACCAATCGTTGCAATAGTGGCAGCAGTATTGTTTGTCAACATCAATGGTACGGAATCGTATGGATGGCAAGCTGGATTGGCGCATGGATTGTTCTTCCTGCCTAATCTGGTGAGGCATCTCTTTGACGGCGATGTCCTTTTCAAGGCTACCAATTGTACTACAGGTTATCATGTTGCCTGGTGGATAGCTACAGTCGGTTCGTGCATTGGTTGGCTCGTTGATGCAACCTTCTCTTTTATGAAGGCATCGGTATTTGTAGGTAGTGATAAAGAATAAATAAAAATAAATACGATGAATAGTATGGCTGATAATCAAAAAGTATATCAGGCAATCAAGACGATTGCTGATGAACTCTGCAAGGAGAACAAAACGTATCTTCGTGCAGATTTGGCTTTTGAACTGAAGAAGTATGGTATAGCTTCCGATTCCTCGGAGGTGAGTAAGCTGGTATTTGATGCCTACAGATATTTCCATGATAATGGCAATATCGCCATTGCTTTTGTTTCCAATAATTCACGTACAACCCTTGTGGCTGAATACAAGTTGAATGATAGTTTGGAACAAGGCAACAAGGAGGAGGCTTTGAAGATTGCCGAGACGGAATTGGCGTTGTCTTCATCTGCTTTGGAGCAGTTGAAGGAGCAGGTGGAGCAGAACCTTAACCTGGTTCTTGCTAAGGGAACGTCGAAGATGGCGGATTTGCTCATGGGTACGAATGGCGTGAAAGATGTAAGAAGCAAGGCTTCTACCATGTTTGATAAATATACCAAGATGGTGGAGGCTTATCACTATGCTGAGGATAGTGTTCGTGGAAACATCGAAGATTTTACTTCCTTGCGTAGTGATATCGGGACGGTTTATCGTGATTATGCCCTGAAACTGATTGATATCTATGGCGACTCCATCAAGATGGTTTCACCAGACTTGTTCGACTTTAAAAGAATAGAGTGGCTGGATGTGGACGAGATGCTTAAGTATGTGGAGCTGGAATATAACAAGCTCACGGAGAAATGTGCAGCTTTGATTGGTGAGATTTCTGATAGTTTCCGTACTTCCTTGCAGGGTTCTTTGCAGGCTTATAAGCCTTTGTCGAATGGCAACAAGTCATTGGGCTTGGCGATGGCAGGACTGACCATGCTCGAACACTATATGGGAGCAAGTGAACGCGTTAATCGTTTGAAGTCTGATTTATCAGTTTTCCAGATGAGCGTGAAGCATGATGCCACTCGCATCAAGGCTGATATGGGACGATTGTTGGTAATCTGCAAGACGCTCAATGATGTGGTAATCCCGAAGGCGAATGTGTTCTTGCGTTATGGAGAAAAACTGTTGGCTTCAGACTTGAAGGCGACACTTGATGTCTTGTATGCGGATGAGACTATTCGTCCATTGGAGGAGCAACGAAAATGTCTGCTTCAGCAGATGAAGGCGCTGGACATGGAAATGAACGACCATCTTCAGAACATCGATGTCTATACCTCGCTGATTAATGACATCACCGCTACCTTGGAGTCTAAGCAGGGAAACTATATGGAAGCGAAGGCGAAGAAGCCTTCCAAGCCTTTCTTCCTGTTGAATTGGTTAACCTTTGGTATGGCCAACAAGAACTACTATCGCGACTTTGCTGAATGGAATGCGGTATGCTTCCCTCTTGTGAGAGAATACGAGAGTTATCAGGTAGATTTGAAGTTGGATAAGGAGGAATTGGAATCGCATCGTGAGGAACAAACCCGCATCAAAAATGAGTATGCCAAACTCTCCAGTGAACTGGATAAGGTTTCTAAGGAGATCAGAAGCAAGATAGTTTGCTCTGATGACTTGAAGCTGAAGATGCTGAAACATCTTCGTGATATGGTTGCCATGCTGAAACTTGGACGTGAAATCATGGAGAGCAAGATAGATGAGAAGTTGGTGCATACGGTAGATATTCCCGATTATCGGGAGGCAGCCAAGCTTCCTGCTGATGTGGAGCAGAACCTTTCTCTGTTTACAGGAATGTTGGCAGATAATCTTCATGCCGACAAGGATATGGCTAAGAATTTGCTCGATGGAGTGGAAGCATATACGAAAGACCATAAGAAGATTGAGGGTAAGACCGCACAACAGAACAAACCTGCAGAGTATAGCGAGGAAGACTTGGCGCAGTTAACTGGTGCTATGGAACAATCCTTACAGAAAGGTATCGCTCTGTTTGATAGTTTCGCTAAGCTCAAAGCGCAGCAGCTCAACGGTAAGCTGGCTTCTGTAGCTTATGATAAGGAGTTGAAGAAACATGCTGTTGAGTTTAAGCGTGAAATGGCTAAGATAGACAACAAGAGTGCTTATCTTCGTGAGGTGTTCAAGCGTATCA
>ERZ791865.1899-NODE-1899-length-17433-cov-4.913109_pt1 | contig 17433 bp, 14 predicted proteins | sample MGYA00509942_ERZ791865 | MGnify/ENA primary metagenome ERZ791865 (study PRJEB30046, sample SAMN00792098) | human gut metagenome | study: EMG produced TPA metagenomics assembly of the A metagenome-wide association study of gut microbiota in type 2...
CCCGGACTGCCTGTCTATAATACCCAATATTCCAACACTTGTAAAGCATTTTTTTGAATTTTATTCAAAATTTATTTCTAAATAGAGTTTTTAGCCCTTCTGCGCTGCATAATTTGATTTCAATTAATTTTAGTATTATTTCTCTAATGCTCTTTGTAGCTCAATTATAGCAAAAAGAGAAGCACTTACTCCTCAAGTAAATACTTCTCTATAACCTCAGCACATCCATCATGATCATTATCAGATACAATTACATCACTGATTTCTTTAATACTCTCTTTCGCATTTCCCATTGCAACTGCAAGACCTGCAGTTTCTAATGCTTCCTTATCATTATCTGCATCACCTACTACTATAGTCTCTTCAATAGAAATACCTAAATGATGACATAATTGTTTTAATCCAGTTCCTTTATCTACACCTTTCGCATTCATTTCTAAACCTGTTGCTTCTGAATCTTTCATCTCCAATACAAGTCCTGCTTCTTTAATTGCTTTTCTTGTGTGATCTCTTGCAGCTTTTGAAAGATGATAGATGTTAAGTTTATGTACTGAATAAGGATTACCTACATAATAGTCATAGATGTTATCTACTTTAGTAGTGACTTCTTCATACATTGGCTGGTAGACACCCATATAGTAATCATTCATATGTGGTATTTTGTCTTTTTCTACTACAGATGTAATTCCCATTAAATGAACCATCTCATCCGTTTCCTTACCAATTTGAATCAATGTTTTGACTTCTTCTTCACTTAATGGTGATTCATAGATACTTCTTTCTTCTTCATAATCATAGACAAGTGCACCACTGACACAATTCACATAACGTAGTCTTGGCAACACGTCTCTATACTCCTTAAGTTCTGCAGGACATCTTCCTGTATTAAGTATTACAGTCTTACCTGCCTCTATTGCCTTATTAATAGCCTCTACTGTTTTATTAGAAATCTTCTTTTCACTATTAAGAAGTGTACCATCCATATCAAACGCGACTAACTTATACATACTTTAATTCCCCCTTTTATATGTATCATATTCTATCACAATATAGCCTACAAACATGAGCAGTTTCATAATATCAAAAAAGAGGAACTATCTAGTTCCCCTGTTGTCCTAATCATTCCCATAGTCATACATCCACCATTAGAACATCCTACTAGAAGGTGTGCCATCATTGTGTTATTTCTTCTATGAGTAGTTTCATTCTGTGATCAAAGTCTTCTTTGATTTCACATTCCCATACTGTAATGACATTGTAGTCCATTTGTTGTAATAGGTTATAATTCTTAATGTCATTATCTACGTTTCTATTTATCTTCTTAACCCAATAATCATTATTAGATTTAGGTATGGTTGCAAGTCTACAGTTAAAGTGATGATGCCAGAAACAGCCGTTAATAAATATAGCTGTTTTATACTTAGGTATAACTATATCTGGTTTACCAGGTAAATCTTTAACATTCTTGCGATAACGAAAACCATGAGCCCAAAGGTATTTTCTTACCTTTACTTCAATAGAAGTATTTTTACCTTTAATAGCACTCATGTTTTTATGACGTTGTTCTTTTGTAAGATTGTCCGGCATAGTATCATCTCTTCCAAAATTAATTATCTATTTCATTTTGTTCTCTATAACGCTTAATATTTTCTTCTATAACTTCACAAAACTGATTTATGATTTCATAATCAGGTTTATTGTAGTTATTCAATAAATAATTAAAATCAATTCCAAAAGCATAAATATTATCATAATCTTGAAAATCTTCATTATCACGCCAATCTACATAGCCATAACCAAAATAAACAAGATTAGAATCATTGTATTTAACTGCATCATGATCATTAACGAAACTCTTCAGACACTTATTGTAAGGAAGAATAAATGCATTTCTAATATTCTTATCCATAAGATTATTAGATACGAAATCTCCATACGTAATCTGCTTCTGTAAGGACTGAGTCTCTGGAAGTTTACTACGATCATGTGTTGCACCATACTGATACATTTTCGCATCTAGTATATATGTTTTATCTTTTCTTTTTAAGATTGTATCTGGTCTAAGTCTTGAAGCAAGAAATCTATTCTGTCCATTAAGCTGCCAGTACCCATTAGGATCATACTTTTTCTTTTCATCTCCACTAATACCATCAAATAACATATCTACCATTGTTTCAAATACATAATAGTAGTTTGTTATTCCGTAGGTATAATGAGAAGAAAGCATATTGTCACCTTCAGCGGTTGTAAGAATCTTCAGCATATGATTAAAACGTATTCTTTTGATATCATCAAATGTTTCGTTGAGTTCTTTTCTAACTCTCATAATCATTTCTTTAATAGAAACAATCTGTTCGATCTGTATCTGAAAATTGTAGTTAAATAACCAACCAAATTTATCAACACTTTGTCTTAAACACATTTTATAAATATGTGTAATCATATCATTAGCTGGTACCATTCTAGATGTGACCAACTGATCATAAATAATATTACCATCAGAATAGATAGGAACCTGCTGTAAGGTTTTCTTCCATTCTATTTTACCACTGTTAGAGCGAGATAGTTTCTTTTCACGATTATAATAAAGTCCATTTTCTAGATAATCATTAATAAGCCATAGATAAGAATCTATAGGCCATATATTATCTGTTTCATTAGACCCTTTTTTTATATTTGCTTTGTTTTGTGTTTTAGCAATTTCTATTGATTTCAAGAATAATCTGACATCTCTCTTCAAATTTTCATCTTGTCTGAAAACCATCGGAACATGCACCTTCACCATTCCTTCTTCAATTTTTATACCTACAAAGGCATTAGACTTATCTTCTGGTACAATCTCTACTTCCTTATTCATTAGGTTCTTCCATAGACTCTACTTCAGTATCAGCATATTCTTCATCTGAAGTGTTTGCTGGTTCCTCTTTAGCAGAATCTTTATTCACAGCTTCTTCTAATGCTTTTTGTACAGAGTCTTTAAAAATATCCTTAAATAAGTCAATGCCTTTCTGTCCATAATCTTTCATTGTTTCATAGATCATATCATATGAAAGGATGTCTTTATCAAAAAGAATAGAATGATCAAACCTAGTCACATCATTGTATAAATAATCTAAAACATTATTTACAAATGCAATTAAATCATCATTAGTTCCTGAATTTTCAGATGCGGACAACATACTTTCATGAATAAAATACGGACCCATCTGTTTATCTTCAGAAATAGTTACATCTCCATTTTGACTTTCTTGAAGCATCTTCTGATTAATTGTAGTGACAAACTGTTTCCATGTAATACTAGAGCATGGAATATACATATATTTGATGTCATTTACATCAGACCATTTAGTCATTACTTTTTCTCTATCCCATCTTCTCTTAAAAGCAGTATCTAGAGGGAATACATTCTGGTCGCTTGTATTCATAGTAGCGAGAATAGTGAGGTTGTGAGGAATAATAATTCGTCCCTTTTTAAAGTTAATTTTCTTAGCCCCATCAACCTTTTCTGCTTTTTTATTTACTCTATCAAAATAACCTTCAATGAAGGCATTGGAAATAGGATATTCACTATCGCCTACCACTCTGCCATCTTGATTGTCTTCTTTCAATCTATCAAGCAGCTGGAAAACATCACCAAATATCGCAGCAGCATTACCACGGTTAATTTCTTCAATGACTAAATAAACCATTTCATCAGTAGATAAGGCTCTTTCTAGTGCTTTAGTGAATGGGCCAGGAATAGGTTCATATGTTACTTTTTCATCTTCTACATGTGGATAGATTTGTCCAATAAAATCACTGTTTGAGTAGTCTAAATAGAAAGTAGTTCTAAAGACATTGTTTTCTTTGTCTACACCTTTTAAGACTTCATTTTCAATATGGTGACTTTTACCACATCCTGGAATACCATAATAGATTTTGTTGTAGCCCACTTTAATTTTTTCAGTTTCCTTTTTGTCTGAATCAACAATGTCAACTTTATCGTTAATCATTTCATCTAAATGTACTGCTGTACTTTTTGAATCTTTAAAAAAGTAGTTGTTCATTTTTTCTAATTCAGAAGTAACATCCAAAGGCTTAACTGCAAAAAAATCATAAATAAACTCTTTTTTGCGTTTTAGAATAATTAGATAATAATTTGTATGGCACAATCTCCTAAAAGAAATAAAGTTTTTGCTGTCTAAATTAATTATTGAAAGTTGCATTTGATCAGCAGCACCATCTCTTCTGCTTCTCACAACACTAGTATATGCTTTTTCATTTGCAATAGATTTATCACCATCTAAATATTGGACATTGGCCTTGTCAAAGAAAACCGGAATCTGTAAAACAAAGTATTTCTTTAAATCTTTATCAGCTTCTCTATATGGTTTATCAAAATATCCTTGAGCTCTAACATACGGAAACAAATCCATCTGATCTCCAGTGATAGCTATGTGAGTTTGTTTAGTACTTCTGTTTTCATCCAGTGTATTAGATGCTTTAAGTTCTTTAACAATGAACCCATCATAATCATCACTAATTTCAGAACCTATACTCTTCAGTACACTTTTTATTGTATTCAAATCATCATTAAACATATTCTACACTTCTTTCTTATAAATATTGTTTTAGAATACTTGCAATCGCTCTTCCTAATAACGGAGGAACACTATTACCTACCTGCATATATGTTTTAGTAAATGATCCTCTGAAGAAATAATCATCCGGATATGATTGTACTCTAGCAGCTTCTCTTGGAGTTAATCCTCTAGCCTGTGAAGGATGAATATACATATTACAATCATATTTCATATGAGCTGTAATAGTTTTGCACAATTTATTTGGTTCAAGTTTGAAATACTTATCCTTAAATATATGACTTCTGCTTTTATATGGCATGATATCCGCAATTTTGGGATCATCGGATTTATCACCCGGATTCAAGCGACTGTAGATTTCTATATCTCTATCGTTATTATATCGTGATTTATGATTGCATGTAACTTTTATATCTTTTGATTGATTAATATATTCAATATATTCATTAGTTTGCCCTGTTGTCGGCATAATTCTAGCACCAGTTTTTTCACTTACATAATCAGTCGCATTTTTTATTCTTAATGCTTCTAATGGTTTTAACCCAAACAATGCGTCACCAAGATAAAAATTAGGTATATCATCTGATAACGATGCTATTTCATCAAATATTTTATCGTTATCAACAGCCTTTCTATTTCCTATATAAATCAGCCTTTCTCTATTTTGTGGCACCCCAAAATCTTTAGCATTCAATACTCTATAGGAAACTGTATATCCAATTTTTTTAAAATCTTCCACTACTTGATCTGCCACATTAAGCATACCCTTAACATTTTCCATTACAAAAAAGCTGGGTTTAACTTTATCAACCACCTCTACATAACTTTTATAGAGATGATTTCTAGGATCATCAATTAATCTTTGTCTGTTTGCCGTACTAAAGCCCTGACAAGGTGGACCGCCAATAACTATATCTACCTTTTGATCTCCTACTAGTTTTTCTATATCTTGAATCACATTATTAATGTCTCCTAAAACAATATTGTTACTTGGAGTCTCTGGATGATTATGTGCATATGTATCAACACAGCATTCTTGTATATCATTAGCAATAACAGTAATAAATCCTTCCTGTGTAAATCCTAAAGACAATCCTCCAGCACCACAAAATAAATCGATAATTTTAGGTGAATCTAAATTTTTTTTCTTTCTTGTTTCATTTATATAATGATTGCAATATTTAGTAATTGGACATTCTTCACAATTATAATTTTGGCATTTTGATGAAACTAATGATAAAAGTCCTCTTAATTCTTCATCTTTTTTATTTACCTCTAAAATATAATCTGCTCTATCATTTCTATATTCTTCATTCTGTATATGTTCTGTAATATTATTCAAAGAAATCTTATAATCTTCTTTTGTTGAATAAGGATAAGAAGAAATGAATTCTTTTATCTCTTGAACATCATTTTTTAATTTTTTTTCATTTGACCTACTCATACCATTCTCCATTTTCAATCAATGCTTCTTTTACTTTTAAAGCAACAGCTCTAGAAACATTAGCTGTCACTGCATTACCAAATTGTTTATAAGCTTGAGTATCTGAAACAGGAATAATAAAATCATCACTAAACCCCTGTAATCTAGCACACTCTCTTGGTGTTAGTCTTCTAACTCTTCCGTTCTGAGTTACATAATTATCCTGGCATGCCCTATGCATTTTAGCCATAGTAGCACATAGTGGTCTTGCAATTTTTAAATCTATTTCAGATTTAGCTTTATAGCCACCAGTACCATTCGATAGAATAGTTGGCAAAATTCTATCTGATAAAAAATATTTTTTATCAACATCATGTTCAAGAAGATCTTGAAGAGTTAAAGTCAATTCTGTTTTTTCTGGATAACTAAATTCCGTTTCTGAATTAGAGAAGCACACAATAAATGTTCTGTTTCTCGTTTGTGGTACCCCATAGTCAGAAGAGTTTAATACCTGGTCATAAACTTTATAGCCTAAATCCATAAGTGTTTTCTTAATCACTTTAAAAGTTTTACCTTTATCGTGATGTTTTAAATTACGAACATTTTCTAAAACTAATGCTTTAGGTTTATGTCCTCTCTCAATTTGATTTTGTATTAATTCTACAATTCTGAAAAATAATGTTCCTCTAGTATCTTCAAACCCTTTTAATTCACCCATTGAACTAAATGGTTGACATGGAAAACCTCCTATTACTATATCAGTTGATGGAATTTCATCTAAATTAATTTCATTTAAATCACCCAAAATAATAGGTGATGAATAATTTGCTTGATAAGTTTGAGCTGCATATTTATCAATATCATTTGCCCATACTACCTCATATCCATTTTCTATAAATCCTGTATCTAATCCGCCAATTCCAGCAAATAGTGATATTACTTTCATCTGAACCCTCATTCCTATTTTTGTTTTATTTCTACGATTGCATCAAATGTACAATCTAAACATAAGCATATTTTAATTAATGTTTCCATAGACACTGTTTGGTGTTTGGATAATTTAGCAAGTGTACCACTTGTTAAATCTGCTTCTTTAGCTAAATCAGTTTTTTTCATTCCTTTATCAATTAAAAGCTTAAATAAAGGATTATAACTAATCTCCATTCAGTTACCTCCTAACCATTGAATATTATAATTTTAGCATTTTATATGACTTTATGTAAACATTATATTTGATTATGAGATTATTTGTATGGGTTATTTATATGGAATGTTTTTTTATGAATAATCATATTTCTTGCAAGAAACCAAAGAAAATGAACAATAAAAAAAGAGAATCCCCCTCTTACTGAAATTCTCCTCATCCATCTCAACTAACACAAACCAATTATAATTGTTTCAAATACAACTCATCTATTTCCTGTAATTGTCTAAATATTGATTCTAATACTGTAACTACAATGCTATTACCAGCCATCTTATGTAGACGTTCTTTCTTAAAAGCCATATTATTTTTACGATTTGTAAGCTGGAAATTATTATTGACCACCTTATCAAAATCACTTTCATCAAATCCCATTAATAAGAAACATTCTCTAGGTGTTAAATATCTGAAGTTTGACTTCTTATTAATATCATTTGGAAAATTAATAACACCAGAATTAGGATTTCTATCCTGCTTTGTGGTTAAAGTATTAACATCTATATTTTGAATCTTGCCATCAACTATCAAATGTGTATTTACGTTATATATTTCTCTTCTTGATGGTGTATTATTTGGCGTATTTTCAAACGCTTCTCTGAAATATAATTCATTAGTATAGTCAGTCTTTAAAATTGTATCTAACTGTATTTTTTCATGGTGATAGTAATCACAATTATTTAAATCATGATTCTTTAAAAAATCTCTTATAGTTCCTTTTAAAGCTTCATCTTCTCCACAGAAAATACTGATCATATAAACTCGTACACGTTTTTGAGGAATACCAAAATTAGACGCATTCAATTGATAAATATGATTTATATAACCTAAGCTTTCTAATTCATCCTTCCATTCTCCAAAGTTTTTAGCATGTCTAGATGATAAAATCGCTTTTACATTTTCCATCACTAAAAACTTAGGAAGTCGTCTCTTATGGTTATTAATTTCGAATAAAATTCTTTCAATCTCCCATAATAAGCTCGATCTATTACCAGAATTCCTATCTATACCTGAAAAATTTCCATGCCAAAATCCACATAATGATAAATCTTGACATGGAAAAGAATAAGTTAACATATCAATATCTTCAGGAATATCTTTCCAGGAGATATCTGTAATACTTCCTAAATTGCGTGTTTCTTTAAATGCTGTATAAAGGAGCCTTTTCCCTTTTGAGGTAATTTCATCAAAATAACGTTTACTCATTTCACTCTTACCATCAGCACTCAATGTTTTATTACTTAAAAACTTCATGATTTCTTCATCTGATACATTTGCATACTTCTCTACATCAATGCATCCTCTATGAATCAAGCAATAAGCTAAAGTAGAATAAATATCCCACTCAGCTGTATGAACTATCTCAAAATCAGAGCCAATTCTTTCTAACGCTTTAGCCTGACTGCCTATTCCGCTAAAAGTTTCAATCACCTTAAACATTCTCTATTCACCCAATAAATCTCTTATTCTTTATACCATTCAGGCTAATAGTATACACTATTTTTTCAACATTGTCGGGTATTTTATTTCCTTTAAAAGAATCTTTAGTGATTAATGGAAAATTATCATCAACATCATATTGTAAGGATGTAAGTACTTTATACTTTTCTTTTCTAGCACTCTTTCCTTTTTCAAACCCAATCTTTTGTAACTGATTTTCTAACTTATAAGGATCATAACCCTTTTCAACCAAAGAATTTACTACATCATTTATACATAAACCTTCTTGAGACTTTTCAAATCGATAAAAAACTAATTTCAATTCTTTTTTCTTATCTAACTGAAACTGACTTGAAATAGTTACTGTATTATCAAATCTTTTAATAGTAGATTTTACTTCGTAATCCCCACGATTAGTTTCAATGTCATGAGTTCCTCTAGAGATAGCATTCCATGATACTTTCTCACACTTATCAAATAATTCATTTAATGTCATCATTTCTGCAATAATATCATAAACTTTTTTATTAGAAATCGCATTTCCCAACAACTGCTTCCATTCCTGCCACCATGCAAAAGGATCGGCGAGTATCTGAACTCTGTTTTCAGAACATACAAAATCTACTGATAACGTCGCAAATTTATTTCTTATCATATCATCTGTACAAAACAGCACTAAAAAGTTATCTGCTTTATTACCAACGCTTATATATTTATTCTTAATAGCGCAACTAGAAAATTCCTCAGATATTTCTATATTGTTAATATTCTTGATTGCTACACCATACCATTCAGAATTTCTTATTGCATAAGCTCTACATTCATCTGAAAGTCCATCAATAATAGAACCACCCTTGTGCTGTGATGCAAAATAGTTTTTTATTGAAGTTTCTATAGTATTCATACTAATCCTCCTTGTCAAAAACAGATTTAACACACTTGGCCATTGCATATGCTAAAAGAGGTGGTACAGCATTACCTATTTGCTTATATGCGTTTCCCATAGTGCATTTAAAAACAAATGAATCAGGAAATGACTGCAAACGAGCTGCTTCACGAACGGAAATTCCACGTGGTTCCCAAGGGTGAATATGACTATAAGTATCCTTTTCCAGGTGTGCTGGTACTGTATGAGATGGTTTATCATTCATCAGTTTCTTCCACTTATTTTCAAACTTAGTACGATCATAAGGTGGAACCATTGACTTTTTTAGTGCATTATATTCAGCAGAATCATAATCATAATCACGGCGTCGTACTTCTTCTCTAAATAATCTGTCAGCAATATCTGATGCATTTAAATAATTATCACCTGGCATCATCTGCGCAAATATAGGAAAATCCCTTTTATTATTTTTATAGACATTAGCACTGACAGTACTCAGCTTATCATCACTATCAAACCAATTACGCATTTCTTTTTGAAATTGATTTTGTGGAGATGTTTTATACTCTCTCACTACATCAAGTTTTGATCTAGAATATCTATCATATGGAGTTTTCATTAGTACAGGAAGATCAGAAAAAGCTTCCTCTACAGATACCCATGGAGCACAGTCTTTAGATGCTGTCCGAGGCATAAGGAAATTATTTGTATCCTTAAATTTATTCATTCTTCTTTGATTAAATGTTACATAATCAATATTTCCATTTGTAGGAATCGGTAGTTCTATTCCTTCTAATTCTTCTTTAACTGCCACAACAAATACACGTTCTCTAAGTTGAGGCACACCAAAATCAGCTGCATTAAGAATAGTCCAAAATGTTTTATATCCATTTGCTTCTAGTTCATCACAAACTAACTGGGGTATATTAATTCCTCCATAGTTTGTAGATTCTGGCACGTTCTCCATAATGACTGCTTTAGCATCTAACCCATAAACAAATCTTAAGTATTCTAGAAATAAGTATCCTCTAGGATCATTCGTATTAACCCTGTCTTTTCCTAAAGATTTTAGTTTTCCCTTACCAGCTGCTGAGTAAGCCTGACATGGTGGTCCACCGATAACGATACATCCTTCTTTTCCTATTCTATCATCAAATACATGTTCGTCTAGTTTACAAATATCTGCATTCAAATGAACATCCGGCATACTATGGTCAATATTATTTCGAACTGTCTCGCATGCTTCTGGCATAATTTCTACTCCACCTACTATATCGAATCCTGCTTTTTGAAATCCTAATGCCAAACCTCCACATCCTGAAAACAAGTCAATCACTACTGGTAATTTCATTATATATTACCACCTTGTCCTAACAGTTCTTTTAATAATTTGTTCTTTACATAACCATCTGCACCACCAGGATATAATCCAGGCTCAATAACAACACAAGTTGCATTATGTAAAATCATCAATGATCTAAACAATGTTCTCTTTTTATCAGTATCACCATTTTTTGATCCATAATTAGAAATAGTCTTCACATCCAAATGTCCATAGTAATACATAATTTTTCTATAAACATCTACATATATCCCATCTCTACCTACGCGTTCTACAAGATTAAGAATTGTATCTGTATTAAAGTTATTACTTAATAGTAATTCAGCTGTTTTTGAATCATTTCCCTGCCATGATAGATGAACATACCACCATAATACTTTCAACCAAATACGCACTGATTTCTTCCAATAATGATCTTCGTTATCAAAATTCCATCTTTTAGCAACTACATCTGGAACCACTTTCAGAGAAAGATACATCCAAAATCCATCATCTTCTGCAGTTCTTTCACTAAACCAAGTTGCCTTTTTTAAGTAACTGTATAACAACATACCTAATTGCGTATCTAAGCGATATTTATCATAGCTTTGATTTCCATCTCTTCCATATGTTTCCGCAAGCTTATCATATTCATTAACTATCAACTCTCTTAAATCTTTATAAATCCCATCAACTTCTATAGGAAGTTTCCCGTTGCTGTCAATCCATATATTCATAGCTTCACGAGCTTCTGACCTACTTAATCTTTTGACTAACACACCATCACATCCTTTGATCTAAAAATTGTCTAATACTCATCGATAAATTCTCAGGCTTGCTTATATCCCATTCTAAAGTACTGATGAAATAATAAACTGCCTCTGAGACACTACCAAGATTTCCTTTGCCATTTACTGTATCAGCCCACGCATCTTCATCTGAATGAAGTTTTAAAATTATAATAGTCAAAGCGCTCGCCATAATTTCTTTCAACAAAGCAATGTTGAAGCTCTTCTTCTTTGTGCCATCAATATATTTATAGTTACTATGTGCCTTATTCAAACAAATAGCAATATATTCAAAAAAATCATCCTGTGTTGGATCTTCCCAATCACATTTAACTGACCATAAAGGTCCAGTTTTGTCGTCTACTACAAAGATAGGGAAGAAAGATCCTCTTCCATCTAGACAAATAGTATAGTCTTCAAAACTTCCAATAATAGTTCCTACTTCATTTGCAAGGAATTTTTCCTTCTTAGTAGGATTTCCAGATTCTTTAATATATAAAACAGGTGTGAGTGTTACATTACCTCTAATAGAAGCAATTCCAAAATCATATTGCAGATGAAATGATTCATTCTCAGGGGTAAATTGATTGAAGCTACCAGCTGGAATAATGCCTCTCTGTTTTGAATCTGAAGATTTCCACATAACAGCAAGTCCGATTGTTGAACTACTAGGTGCTATTCCTTTTTCTCCAAATAAATGTCCACGACTTCTTAAATAAAAAGTATTTGCGACACGCAGGTTATATTCATCTGGGTTCCAAGTTCCAGTACCATCCACAACCTTTTTTATATTTTTTGATTCTTCAACATCTTCAGTCTCTAACAACATCAATTCACCCTGTTGGTTTATATAAGAAAACTTATATTCACCCAAAGAAATATCAAAATTATATGTGTTATATTCTGAATAAGTTGGAAATAATGAAATTGTAGATGCCATAACTATTCCCCGCTCTTCTCTTTATAATTAAATATAGGTTTAACGTTCTTATCATATATTTTAATGTTTGCATATATCATAAGTTCTACTTTATGTGACTCTTCTGAAGCCATACTGATTTTATAACCTGTACCATTCTTACTGAAAGATAATGTTATACCTATAAACTCTAAACGCTGAGTCTTATTTTTACTGTTTAGAGTCACTTTCTTATTCAATAAAACATCATCAGACTTCAAAAGAACTACTTTTACTTCATCAATAGAACAACCAGCTTTCTTTAGAGTACTCTCCCATTCAGAAACAGAAACCGCCTTAATATTAGAATCAATTCCCATCTCAATATCAGACATGAAGCTTCCCTTTTTAAGTGTAATTTCCATAGGAACCTGAATTCCTTCAGCAGTATACTTAATTGCACTTTGATTCACAAAGAATGAAGAACGCTTATGTCTTTCTATTTTCTTTTTAGATTCTTTTGTTTGTTTCTGTCTTGTTACTGATGGTTTTTTGCCAAAGTTTTCAGGTGGTAGTAAAGCATCTCCAAATAGCTTTCCAAATCCTGAACTTACAGATTCTATTTCTACTTCATTAGTATCCTCAAATCTATTGGATATTTTCTGACGAACATGCTTTTGTAATTTAGACACGATATTTAATGATTTAATACCAATGCTGAAATCACTCCAGTTTACATGGTCAGCCATTTCCCCTTTTCGAATATATTCTTCCAAAGTATAGTTATTTTCAATTGATTTAATGATATTTTTCGAATTTAATTTGAAGATTCCAATAATAAATTCATTTTCATCAGTTGAAGTAATACCATCTACCCAAGGTCCCATATTTTCATAAGATACTATCATTCCTGGCTGTCTTGTATAACAGATAATTGGCTTATTTTTCTTTGCATCAGTAACTAACAAATTTAAATATGTATATGGGGAAGGCTTATTTTCAGGATACAACATATCAAGTTGCTTCTGCGTTATCTTTAGATAAGCAATTTTACCTGCACAACGTGACTGTAATCCTTGAAGATTTACTTCATCACAATAAATCTGAATATTTTTATCTGATATAAACTCTTTTACAGTACCATTAATTGCATACGTATATAAGCTTTGAATAGCTTGAAATACAGGCTCCATATCACATACTTTCAATGGTTTTCCGTTAATTGAAGCTTGTAAATATTTTCCATATTCATAATTATTATTGTTGATTCTTGGAGCATACCATCTCTGAATAGCAATTTTCAAATAGCTTTCAATACTATTAAACCAATAAGGTAAATCATTAGTATCCGCAGTTGAAACTGCATTACTATCATTATCATCTGAAGATGCCATTACATTAGAGTGTAAAAGCTTCTTTTCATCAATATAAGGGATAATGATAGTTGTCCCTGTCTTATCGCCAATATATGGTTCAATATTGAATACTTTCAATAATCTATGAATTTCTCTTTCATCTGTGACAGGTTTTGTCTGATTCTCACCAGTTTTCTGTCCCCACCAGGCAATGCCTCTTTTAATTTTCTTATTTTCAAGACTTGGAATCATAGAAGATCTTAAGTTTTCGTCCTCGACTAGAGTCGCAGCCAATCTAGATTCATACTGACCATTTTCATTGATTATTCTACTGTAATAGATAACAAGCCCAATCCCTACACGGAAATATACTGTCTTTCCTAGACCCCAAGATCCACCTGCACCAGCATTTTCCTGTGGCTTACTTATTTCATATACCAGCTTTAATAAATTACCATAGCTATTATCTTCTATTTCGTCATAGCTCATCTTCCCAGTAAGTCCTACAGTATTATAATCCTGTACAGCAATAAACTTACAATCATTTGAACCATATCTCTCATCTAACTTATTTGAAATGCAATCAAACTCTTTGCTTAATTCATTTGATTTAAATAAACCCGTCTTAAAATTCACGCCTACAAAATTGTTTTTATTATTTTTGTCAAAAGCATCAAGGCTATTCTGAATTGATTCTCTAACTAATAAATCCAATGTTGGCATATAGTTATTTTGAATAAGCTTAAGTAAAGAGCTGCCTGATTGTGACATTCTCCCTGGCTCAGCAATTTCTATATACATCTCTTATTCTCCTACATCAATATTTGTAAATGTTTCATTCAATTTAATAGATACTTTGTCTGTATAATTTGTATTATCCTTACCACTTGGAATACCTACACTCAACCCAATAATATCTATATTTGTCTTCAAATCACATCTATTGCGATGGCCGTTTGCTTTAGAATTGTGATCAATACAATAAATGATCAGCTGTGGTGTTGTTGGAAGAGCATCGTCTCTTACTCTAGCCAAATTCACTTTATTACTTTCACTTTTATCATTTAGTTTAGGATCAAGTTTATCAGCATCAACATCAAGCAATAAATCTCGTGGATTTCTTAAAACACCTATATTAATAATTTTATTCTTGATATAAACATCATTTCCATCCTCATCTGCATAACTCTTTCTAGTACGTTGAACTTTTCTAGAAAGAAGTTTGTCATCTACAGATGCATTTTTTGAACTCGCAAGTATGATATTCCAATTATTAAATTCTTTCTTTTTGATAAATTTTTCAACCCATTGACATAATTCTTCAATATTACTGAATGAGTCGCTTGTTCGTTGATATTTAAATTCTTTAAGGAATTTATGTACCTTTTTATAATCAACATCAAACCAAATCTTACTACCATTCTTTGCTGCTGAAGGATTGCTGAAATTTTGCTCATCAGACTCTCCCAAACCATTAAGAAAATCGTCTGTGAGGTCATAATTGTGCTTTAAAATATCATAATCATCATCAAATAAATAAGTCTGAATAAAGCTGTTACAATAGTTCATTTCCACTTTTGTAGCACTCTGCATTCTATTCTTTGCAGTAATACGGATAAATGAAGTTTTAGGATGCTGACTAATTCTTGGTCCATACTCTGAAGGCTTGATTTTTTTAACTTTCATATTATAGATTTCATTACGTAATTCCTGATCCATCAATGATAGATAATCAAACTGCATTCTTGTATTTTCAGTCATCCAAATTCGTGGAAGTAGTTCATAACCTTTTCGGTATCCAAACCATCTTCCCATCTGCATTAAAGTATCAGCTTGTTTTACAGTACGTAAAAAGTAAGTAGAAACAAGACCTTCGATTGTCAATCCTCTAGATAATGTTGCACCTCCGATAACAATAAATGCAGATGCATAATCCAAATCAGTTTCCGGATACGCTAATCGTACATGCATGCCTTCTTCATTAATTCCGTTATTTTTACAGTTATCTACGCATAGATGAATTCCTCGATTATATTCAAGTTCATCATCTTCTCCTAACTGAATATTTGTCAAACCAGTCTGAAGTATTTCTTGAAGATATTTTTCAATTTCATCAAATGCAGGATATGATTTTATATCTTCATCTATTATTCCATAAGTAGGATAATCTTCCCTGAATTTTTCTTTAGTAAAGCGTTTTGTTTCATATTTATACACTTCAGAGCATTTTTGAATAATAGTTTTTATTGTATTTTTTTCAAACCATCTTGAGATAATATTCGCAATAGATTTGTGTTCAGGGGTAAACTGACTTGTATGAATCAACATACTTATAGGACGTTTATAATCCCAAATACGCATACAAGAAACACAGCATAGGAACCAGCAAAGAGATTTTTCTAAACCCGCAGGTATATCATCATCTTCATGTTCAGTTATATTTTTTAATACGACTAATTCCTCGGCTGGAATCTCTCTTATTATATCTAATCCTTGATAACTTAAATCCTCATCTTCTGAATTGTCATATCCGAATATCTGTTGAGGTCCAAAATACTCATTAGAAACATCTAATGTTGCAATAAAACTTGATGGATATAATCCTTCTCCCGGCTTTTCATTTAAAACATTTCCATAAGGAGTAGCTGTATAGCCAATATAATTCATTGCTTGGCATTTGACATCAAACGGTTCATTTTTTTCATCTAAACCATTCACAATTTGCACCATTCTCTTGTTAATAGTTCTTCTCTTTGTAGAGTTAACATCTGCTGTATTAATAGTGGCCTGGTCTGCCTCATCTTCTATCACTAGAATTTTCAATTTTTCATATTTATTTTTATCCTGTTTAAGCCATTGAATTAAGTTTTTTAAACGATTTTGATGTTTCAAACAGATAGTCATATATCTTTTTCTAAATTGTGGATCAATATCTAAATCCTGCAATCTTGCACCCATATTGCTCTTTTTTGACGGATTGTTTAAAATTTCCCAACTCAAGTTTCCATTGTTTTTCAAATCATTAAAGATTCTATTTTGAGTTTGCAATCTTAATGACTCAATAGAACCTGTAAGAATAATAAACATATTCCATCCATTATCTGCTGCCATAGCCATTAATGCAATCATATTCGCAGTTTTACCAGACTGCACATTACCTACAACCATTCCTTTTATAGGAGTGGTATTTTGAGTATTTGTTGACAAATGTCTTAGTATTTCATAATTTGCACGTTCTATTTCATCTACAACCTTCTTTTCAAAATGCTTTTTATTCAGTAATTTATTTTTATATTGCATCCATGAAGAGCCTTCAGAAGTAGGTAATCTCAAATCATTAATTTCCCCGTCAGAAAGAATAACTGACTGTCTTTCAATTTCCTCTGCCTTAATTGATTTCTCTTTTTCTTCTTTTTGAAAATCAACTAGTTCGAACCATTCGTTTTCATCACTTATATCCCAAAAATCATCTATTTTTTTAATTTCTAAAGCTCCTCTTTTGCAAATGGGTGGTAAGTAGCAATTCATTACGAGAAATGTT